>ERZ1292629.3543-Hain-H43-01um-R1-3543-length-12006-cov-4_pt1 | contig 12006 bp, 11 predicted proteins | sample MGYA00564399_ERZ1292629 | MGnify/ENA primary metagenome ERZ1292629 (study PRJEB36523, sample SAMEA6512636) | groundwater metagenome | collected 2019-01-08 | study: AquaDiva: Metagenomics assemblies of 32 groundwater samples | reverse complement strand
TGTTGTGGCGTACCTTTTCAACGTCAATGCCCATTTCCGCGGCGATTTCTTCCGGCAGAGGTTCGCGCCCCAAATCCTGCAGGAGGCGGCGTTTTACCTGCGTGTATTTTGAAATGGTTTCAACCATGTGAACCGGAATGCGGATGGTCCGCGACTGGTCGGCCAGGGCCCTTGTAATCGCCTGCCGTATCCACCAGGTGGCGTAGGTTGAGAATTTGAAACCCCGGCGGTAATCAAACTTATCAACGGCGCGGGCCAAACCGATATTCCCCTCCTGGATAAGGTCTAAAAGAGTCAGATTGGGGCTTCTGCCGACATAGCGCTTGGCGATTGACACGACAAGCCGCAAGTTTGACTGGATGAGTTTGTTGCGCGCTTCACCATCGCCTTTTTCAATCCGCTTGGCCAGTTCCTTTTCTTCATCGCTCGTTAAAAGCGGCGTCTTGCCGATTTCCCTTAAATATATCTGAACCGAGTCGGAGGTAACCGTTTCGTCGGCTTCAAGGTTTAGGGCGCGCTTTATTTCTTCTTCCGTCGGTTCCGGCGCCGTTTCCTCAATAAGCCCCCGACTTTCTTCCACCCGGATATTGGCTTCGTCCAAGCGGTCGTAAAGAGTTTCCAATTCGGCCACGTCTTTTTCAACATTCGGAAAATACTTTAAAATTTCGGTTTCGGTTATAAAACCCCTCTGCCGACCGCGGTTTATTATTGAAACGACGCGTTCTTCAAAAACCTTCTCTTTTTTTGAAAGTTTTTGGGTGCTTTCTTTTTTCTTTCTTGCGGCTTCCTTTTTTGTTTGGACCGCGAGCTTTTTGAGCGCGACTTCTCTGGTAACCATCCGCTCTTTTTTCGGCTTAATCCGTTTTGGCGCTTTCTTTTTCGGTTTTGGTTTAGATTTTTTTCTCATCTTGTTTTTTGGACAAATTATTTAACTTATTAGAAATATTTTGAAACTCTTTGGTGAGCGTTTCCAGGTTTTTGCCGCTTTCGGCATTATTGAAATTGAGTTCGTGCCGTTTAATTGCCTGGTTTATTTTGGCAAGCGCTTCCCGGTAATTCTCTTTTTCTATTTCTAAAATCAAGGCGCCGATTTCGGAGACAATGTTGGCGCCGCTTCCCATTTTTTCCGTTTCGTAATCGGCAGCCAGATAAAGAAAGTCCAAAACCGGCCGCAAGTCCGCCGTGAGAGCCGTCCGCGCGGAAGAAAAATTGTCTTTTGAAGAAGCAAGGGCCGTAAGAATTTCCAAGTCCCTTTGGGGCAAAAACGGCAAAATTTTTGCCGCCTCGCCGATAAGACCCGGTTCCTTTAATAATAACGCCAAAAGCCGTTCGCTCAAAATTTCCCGGCGTGTCCGGCTCGGCTTAGTGGAAGGCGCCATGGTTTTATCGCCGGGCGTCCAACCCGCTTCCGCGGTGATATTTTCCATTTCATCCTGAAGGTCCCGCTCGGCAACCTGAAGCTTTAATCCGAGTTCCCGTATCCAGCTGCTCCGCTCAATGGCGCTGGGTATTTTTTTAATTTCCGAAAGCAGGGCCGCGGCGATGAATTTTTTGCCCTCCATCTTTTCTCCGTCAAACCGGCCGAACACCTGCCTAAAATAATAAGACATTATCGGCTCGGCGGAATTAATCCTTCCGGCAAGCTCTCCGGGGCTTTCTTTTACAAAATCGGCCGGGTCTTTGCCGGACTCTAAAGAAAGCACCGAAATGTTGAAACCCGTATTTAACGCCATATCAATGCCGCGCTTGGTCGCCCGAAAACCGGCGTCATCCATATCAAAAGCCAGAACCAGATTGGAAGTGAGCCGTTTTAAAATCGTCAGATGGTCTTCGGTAAGAGAAGTGCCGGAAGTGGCGATGATATTTTTTATGCCGTCCTGCCACGGCAGGAGCACATCCATCTGGCCTTCAACCAATACGGCCCGGTCGGCTTTGCGGATGTCGTGCTTTGCTCTGTCAAAACCGTAAAGAATCCGGCTTTTAGTAAAAAGTATAGTTTCGGGAGAATTGATATATTTGCCGCTGTCGGCTTTTTCGGTTTTAGACGGAATGACATCGGCCATCGTCCGTCCGGAAAACGCCACTACCCGCCCGGAAGCGTCAAAAATCGGAAACATCAGCCGGTTGCGGAACCGGTCATGATATCTTGGAGCTTGGAGCTTGGAGCTTGGAGCTTGGATAACGAGGCCGGCTTTTTCAATTTCTTGCTCCCGGTATCCCTTTTTATTTAAAAACAATAAAAGCGAGTCCCATGAATCCGGCGCGTAGCCGACCCGCCATTCTTCTATTGTTTTATCGTTTAATCCCCTCTTGTGGAGATAATCTAAAATCAGATTTTCATTTACGCCATTAGCAATTCGCGTCATTCGCATATCTCCATTCGCATCATTCGCATTATTAAGCGTCAGCGAAAAAAACTGCGCCGCTTTTTCGCAAATTTCGTAAATCCGGTCTTTTTCCGAGCGAAGTTTCGGGTCGCCGCGAGCAAGTTCAATGCCGGCTTTTTCGGCGAGTATTTTCAGCGCTTCCACAAATTCAATGTTTTCAATCTTTTCAACAAAAGTGAAAATATCGCCGCCCTCGCCGCACCCGAAACAATGCCAGGTCTGCCGCGACGGGCTGACCATAAAAGAAGGAGTTTTTTCGTTGTGGAACGGGCAAAGCCCCTTATAGTTGACTCCGGCCTTTTGCAGACGCAAATAGCCGGAAATTACATCTATGATGTTTAGGCGTTCTTTGATTTGTTGGATATTATCGGACATGGATTAGTGGACTAGCCACTAGCCGCTAGTCGCTATTTGTATTCAACTTTTGCCTGGAGCCACTGGCCGTCGCCTATCGTAAAAGAATAGCTTTGCTTCATCGGCGCGATGTCGCCGTCGGGGTCTGCCGGCTTTAAGACATAGGAACCCGGACGCAGGGGAATTTGAAAATTTCCCGCCGCGTCGGAACGCACCGAAATGAAAGGTTTTGACAAATCACCGGATTTAAAAATATCCAGAGAGGCCTCATATTCGTATTTCCCGCCGCCCAGAAGAACCACTTTACCCATTATTCCGGAATTAACCACATTGCCACTAACGGCCGGCGCCCGGAAAGTATTTTGGATAAATTCGTCTTGAGGCAACGGCGCGGGCGGGTTGCCCGGAGTTTTATAAAAATAAAAACCGAGCGCGCCGACGCCCGCCAAAACGGCAATACCTATTAAAATTAATAATTTTATTTTCGTCACTTCAGTTGTTCTAAAATATTTTGCAATTCCGGCGGAATTTGGCCGCCGCTTAAACTTTCGACCGCGTCAATCAGCCGCTGGACATATGGCGTTAAAAAGTAAAAAGCGCCGGCTAAAATGCCAAGATAGGCGGCGTATTTTACAATAGTCCAAAAACGGCGCCATTTTTCGGCGCGCCAAAGCTTTCGGACAAGCATCAAGGTTTCTTCCTCGGGCGCCAAAGGCGCCTTTTTCTCTTCTTTTGCCATCGGAAAAATATTACCACGGAAAATCCGGTTTTTCAACCTTGCTACTTCCTGTCGTCCGCGAAAAATTCGTAGTAAGACAATATGGTTATGGCGGTTAAACCGAACCAAAACAGGAATTCCTCAAAAGGGAACCGGTATCCGAAAAGTTCCACCCAGCCGACAAATTGGTCCGAAACGCCAACGCTAATATCGCCGCCATCGCCGGAAAAATAATCAAAAGCGCAATATCTAATTTTTTAAAAGTTTTTTCCGTCATTTATTTGAAATTTGGATTTTGAAATTGGGATTTATTCATAGCGTAGCGCTTCTATCGGGCTTTTAAGCGACGCCTGGCGGGCCGGATAAATGCCGAAAATCAAGCCCACAAAGCCGGAGACACCGAGGCCTAAAAGCACCGCCGAAATCGGAAAGGCAAATTCCCAGTTGACAGCGAGAAAGCGGCTCAAGATGAGGGAGATGCTGAATGAAAAAATTGCGCCTAAAGTAATCCCGATAACGCCGCCCGCGGCGGTCAGCATTACGGCTTCAAAAAGAAACTGGAACAAAATGTTCTTTTCGGTCGCCCCGACGGCCTTGCGCAAACCGATTTCCCGCGTCCTTTCGGTAACCGAGACGAGCATAATGTTCATAATGCCGATGCCGCCGACAAGAAGCGAGATGGCGGCCATTGCCACTAAAAATAATTTTAATATGTCGGTGATGCTTGAAACCGTTTCAATGGCTTCCGCCTGCGTTTCAACAAAAAAGTCGTCTTTTTCGGGGTCGGTAATATTGTGGGAATTGCGCAAAGTCATTTCAATGTCTTTGACGGTCTGTTCGACATGCGCTTCTTCGTCGGCTTCTACCGCAATCCGGTTAAAGTATTTTATTCCGAAAATGTATTGCTGGGCAGTCGTGTAGGGAATGAAAGCAACTTCGTCAAAATTAAGAAATCCGACCTGGCCCGTTGCGGCGAATACCCCGATTATTCTGAAACTTTTTCCTTTTATTTTTACCCTTTTCCCGATGGCGTCATCCCCGCCGAAAAGCTCGTTTTTCACTTTCACGCCGATAATGGCGACATCGGAGTAGCTTTTTACTTCTTCATCCGTAAAGAGTCGCCCTTCGGCGGGATAAATATTGTAAATATCGGCGAAAAAATCGGTGACGCCGAAAATCGTCGGCCGGTAAGTTTCACTGCCGTAAGCCATCGTCTGGCTGCCAAAAACAAGCGGCATAATCTTGGCGGCGTAAGGAACATTGATTTTTTTAGAAAGCTCGCCCAGGTCCTTTTCTCTCAAAGAATCGGTAAAGGTAGCGATAATGTCGGCCGGCCCCTTCGGATGGCGGCCGGGAGAAATACCGATGATTTTGGAACTGCCGACATTCTGGATCTGGCTCAAAATAAGATTCTGCGCCCCCTGCCCCAAAGCCATCACCATAATAATTGCGGTAATGCCGATAACAATGCCGAGCAGAGTCAGCGTGCTTCTTAATTTATTCGTCTTAAGGCCTTCCAGGGCCGTTTTAATCGTGTGATAAAAACCCATATTACTTTACAAATTTATGGTCGGCCGCGTGGCGCTGCTGAGTTATCTTTTGGTCGCTTTCAATTTCGCCGTCTTTTAACCGGATAATCCTTTGGGCATATTCGGCGGTGTAGGTTTCGTGAGTTATAAGAATTATCGTGTGTCCGAGCAAGTGGAGATTTTCTATCGTTTCCATAACCTGGCCGCCGGATTTTGAATCCAAATTGCCCGTCGGCTCGTCGGCAAAAATAATTGCGGGACTGTTGACAATAGCGCGGGCGATAGCCGCTCTCTGCTGTTCCCCTCCGGAAAGCTGGGACGGCTCGTGGCTAAGCCGGTGGGTCATGCCGACCGCTTCAAGAGCTTTCATTGCCATATTATCCCATTCCGCCGGCTTAAGGCCGGAATAAAGCAGGGGCAGTTTAACATTTTCTAAAACATCGGTGCGCCGCAGCAGATTGAAGGTCTGAAAAATAAACCCCATCTTTTTGTTTCTCACCCGCGCCACCTCCTCGCCCGAATAATCGTCAATGGTTTTGCCGTCAAGACGATAAGTCCCGCTCGTGTGTCGGTCTAAAAACCCTAAAATATGAAGCAAGGTTGACTTGCCCGAACCTGAAGGACCCATAATGGCCACAAATTCCCCTTCATTAATATCAAAAGACACGCCGCGCAGAGCGGGCGTTTCCACTTCGCCGTCATGATAAACCTTCGTAAGGTTTTTTACCTCAATAAGGGCCATATGAAACGAATATTAAATATCAAATATTAAATATCAAAAATTTTTGCTATTTGCTATTTGATATTATTACCTTGTCGCCTTCTTTGACCCCTTCAACAATTTCAACATTGCCGTTCGAGCCGCGCAAACCGACTATGACATTGATTTCCCCGGTCTGGCCGTTTTCTAAAATCGTCACAAACCGGTCGCCGTTCCGCTGCGATACCAGCCGCTGGGGCAAAATCAAAACGCCCGATTTTTCCTGCTTCAAGATGTCTATATTGGCCGTCATCCCCGATTTTACGCGGTCGTCTTTTTCCAAAAATTGAAGCGTAACCTTGTAGGTCGCGACGCCCTCAATGACGGTTTCGGCCGGGTCAATGGCCGTTACTTTCGCTTTAAAAATAACGTCGCTGCCGTAAGCGTCAAGCGTCACATCCGCCGTGTTGCCCGTTTTAACGCCGGCGATATCCACTTCGGGAATATTGGCTTCCATTTCAAATTGCGAAGCCGAAATGACCGAGACCAGACCCGTTCCCGCGGAGGCAATTTCGCCGGCTTTGGCGTCTTGCTTGGTAACTACGCCGGAAATGGGAGAACGCAGAACCGTCTTGGCAATCTGGGCTTCAATGTTTTGGACGGACGCTTCGTATGATTTTACCGCCGCTTCCTCGCTGGCAATCGTCGCTTTTTGGGAATCAATGTTTTGCTGGCGGTCCGAAATGCTGGTTAAGGCGGTATTAACATTGGTCCGCGCCGTAGTAATGCCGGCTTTATAAGAATCAAGGGTTGTTTGGGAAAGTCCGGTGGCTTTTTCCAAGGCATCGGACACATTTACAAGAAACGCGCCGATTACAGCAAGACGCGATTTTGATTTTACAAGCGCCGCGGATAAATCCGCGCCACCGGAAGCGGCGCTTAGCGCGTTAAGTTCCTGCCGCCAGGCGTTGAGCTCCGTTCTTGACGCCAGCCGGCCGTTTTGAGCGTCGGTAACGGCCTGTGAATTGGTGCTTGAAAAGCTTAATTTCGGCGTGTCCGATTCGGCGTCGGTAAACATGGCGCCGGCCTGTTTTCTCACGGCATCGTCGGCTTTGATGTAGGCGTCATTTAAAATGTTGATAATGCCGGAATAATAATTCGCCAGAACGACCCGCGATTTATCAAGAGTGGCCCGTTGGGAGGCCGAATCGGCCTTAGCTTTTTCAAGCTGGGCGAAAAGTTCCGAGCTGTCCTGGCGCGCCAGCGCGTCGCCGGCGTAAACGAAATCGCCGACTCGCGCGTTAACGGAAGTAATCCGGCCCGATTTTTCAAAAGCCAAACTGACATCCCGCACCGGTTTTACTTTGCCGGTAACGCTGACCACTTGGATAATATCTCCTTTGGCCACTTCAACATATTCGGGACCCCCATCTTTGCCCGCGCTAAAATAGAAATACGCGCCGGCGGCAAGCGCCAGAACGGTAGCGGCGACAATGAAAACCGGTTTTTTATAGAATTTCATAGAATCTCGCGTCGGTCAGTATTAAGATAACTATATTATACCATCAAAATCCCGCCCCGACAACGTCGGGGCGGGATTCAGTTTTTCGATTTTTCCCTATCTACTGCTTTCTACTTACTACTTACTGCTTGCTACTTTTTAGAAAGCTCTGCCGGGCTCAATTCGGGAGTGGCTTCTCCGGAAGGATGAGGCGCGTGAGCCGCGTGGGCCGCCGCTTCCTCCTTCAGCCGGCGCTTTTTCTCTTTTTTATCAAGTTTAGCCAGAACATCAACCACTTCCTTGCCGCCGTAAAAACCGCAATAAGCGCAGACCCGGTGGGGCAAAACCGCTTTGCCGCATTTAGAACACAGCGACAGGTAGGTTTTAGCCAAAGCCAAATGGGACCGCCTCCGGTTTCTTTTGCCTTTTGTATGCCGTTTTGGTTGTACTCCACCCATGGGATTAGCTTATGGCTTATAGCTTATAGCTTTTAGTTATAGTGAAACCCGAATTACAAACAAAAAGAGATTATCATAAAAATCGCTGCTTGGCAAGATTGGTTTAAAAACTTTTTGATGGTAAAATTTTATCATTAGTTTTGAGATTTGAGTTTTGAGATTTGAGATTTTTATGAATCCCGTTAGAAATTTAGAACAGTTAGCTAAATTTATTTCAAGATTAGCAATTGTCATGATTTTAAATACCTATAAAATTAAACTAGATTTCTAACGGGATGAAATTCACTCACCTCCACGTCCACAGCCACTACAGCTTGCTGGACGGGCTCACTAAAATTGACGATTTGGTAAAAAAAGCCAAAGAACTCGGCATGGAGGCGCTGGCTTTGACCGACCACGGCGTCTTGTACGGCGCCGTTGAGTTTTTCCAAAAGGCGAAAAAAGAAGGGCTAAAGCCCATCATCGGCTGCGAACTTTACCTCGCTTCGGGCGGAATGCTTGATAAAACTCCCGGCAGCCACAACCGGCGGCATCATTTAACGATACTGGTAAAAAACGAGAAGGGCTATAAAAATCTCGTCCAGCTTGTCACCAAAGCGCACCTTGAGGGCTTCTATTATAAACCGCGGGTGGACAAGGACCTGCTTAGACGGCACCACGAAGGCCTGATTTGCCTTTCGGGCTGCCTCCAATCGGAAATCGCCCATCTGGTAAATTCAAACCAGCCGGAAAAAGCGGAAAACGCCGCCTTGGAATACCGAGATATTTTCGGAGATGGAAATTTTTACATAGAAATCCAGCCGCATTTCCACAAAAGCGAAAATAAAAATCTTTACCCGAATATGATCGCCCTGGCCCGCAAGCTGGACTTGCCTCTTGTGGCGACCAATGACGCCCATTATCTTCTAAAAGAAGATGAAGAATACCACGACGTGCTTTTGGCCATTGGCACCGGCAACAAGGTTTCGGACGCGAACCGCCTGTCGGTCAAGGGATTGGACCTGTCGCTGAAATCGCCGGAGGAAATGGCGGAAATTTTTAAAGACATTCCGGAGGCGCTTTTAAATACCGGAAAAATCGCCGACGCCGTGGATTTTGAGTTCCGGTTCGGCAACCTTCAGTTCCCCCATTTTGAATTGCCGGAAGGAATGACGGCCGAAGAGTATTTGGAAAAGCTGGCGGTTCTTGGCCTCAAAAAAAGATACGGGTACGAGGGGCCCGAAGAAGCGCCGGTAGATATTTTCAAGCGATTCCAGTTTGAGTTGGGCGTCATCCAGAGGACCGGATTCGCTTCTTACATATTAATCGTCTGGGATATCGTCAATTGGGCAAGAGAGCGGGGCATCGCCGTCGGCCCGGGCCGCGGCTCGGCCGCCGGTTCGTTCATTTCCTATCTTATAGGCATCACCAACCTTGACCCGATAAAGTACACCCTTCTTTTTGAAAGATTTTTAAATCCCGACCGCGTTTCGCCGCCCGACATTGACCTTGATTTTGCCGACCACCGCCGCAACGAGGTCTTGGATTACATTTCAAAAAAATACGGCCGCGAGCATGTCGCCCAGATTATCACCTTCGGCACGATGGCGGCCCGTGCCGCTATCCGCGACGCCGGCCGCGCCCTGGGTTTCGGCTACGGCTTCTGCGACAAAATCGCCAAAATGGTGCCTTTCGGCCCCGGAATGACGCTGGCCAGGGCGCTGGAGGCCGTTGACGAATTAAAGCAGGCCACCGACGCCGACCCGCAGGCCCGCCAGCTTATCCAGACGGCGCGAAAACTTGAAGGCGGCGCCCGCCACGCGTCAACCCACGCCTGCGGCGTCGTCATCACCAAAGAACCGATAACCGAATATATGCCGCTCCAATTGGCGCACTCGTCCAAAGGCGGGGAACAGGCGGTCGTCACCCAATACGAAATGAAATCGGTTGACGCCTTGGGCCTTTTAAAAATGGATATCCTCGGGCTCCGGAACCTAACCATCATAGAAAAAGCGCTGGAGCTAATTGAAAAAAATTACGGCAAAAAAATTGATATTTATGACATTCCGCTTGACGACAAGGCGACTTACGGACTTTTGCAAAAAGCCGACACGACCGGCGTTTTCCAGCTGGAATCAAACGGCATGCGCCGGTACCTTAAAGAATTGAAACCGACCGAACTTGAAGATGTCATCGTCATGGTCGCCCTGTTCCGACCCGGGCCGATGGAACTTATCCCGAGCTACATCGCCAGAAAACACGGACGGGAAGACGTGACATATCTTCACCCGAAACTTGAGCCGATTTTAAAAAACACCTACGGCATCGCCGTTTACCAGGAACAACTGATGCAGATTGCCAACCAGCTTGCCGGCTTTACCCTTGCCGAGGCCGATATTTTAAGAAAAGCGGTCGGCAAGAAAATAAAAAAACTTTTAGACGAACAGTCCGAAAAACTGATAAGCGGAATGATTAGAAACGGCATTGAAAGGCAGACGGCCACGCAAATCTGGCAATATGTGGAACCCTTCGCCCGCTACGGCTTCAACCGCTCCCACGCCGCCTGCTACGCCCTTATCGCTTACCAAACGGCTTACCTTAAAACCAAATATCCCGCCGAATTCATGACCGCGCTTTTAAACGCCGAGAGTTTTGACTTGGACCGCGTGGCGATACTGATGAAAGAGGCCAAAACCATGGGCATAGACATTTTGCCGCCGGATATAAATGAGAGCTTGCAAGATTTCACATTAATAAAGGACGGCAAGACAAAAATCCGGTTCGGCCTTTCGGCGATTAAAAACTTAAGCGCCAACACCGCCCAAGGCGCGATTTTAAACCGGCAAAACGGCAGCTTCGCGGATGTAAAAGATTTTATTGAAAGAATGACCTTATCGGATTTAAATAAAAAATCCCTTGAGGCGCTGATTAAATGCGGCGCCTTAGACGGCTTCGCCGAGAGGCGGCTCTTGCTTTCAAATATTGAAGAGCTTCAGCGCTACGCCAGGGACGCCGATAGAAAGAATAATTCGTCGCAAGGCGGCCTTTTTGACTCGTTTTCGGCTGCCGCGCCGTTAAAACTTAAGCCGATTGAACCGGCATCTAAAAAAGAAAAATTGGCCTGGGAAAAAGAGCTTTTGGGCCTTTACACTTCGGAACACCCAATGGAAGAGTATAAGAATCTTATGGAACAGCATTCGCTCGGCATCAAAAAAATTAATCCGGCGATGGTCGGGCGCCAGGTTTCAATCTGCGGCCTTATTTCCGAAGTCAAAAAGTTTGTAACCAAAACCGGCAAGCTTATGCTATTTACAAAACTTGAAGATTGGGCTAATAAGATAGAGGTGGTCGTGTTCCCGGATGTGCTGGCCCGAGACGCCGAACTTTGGGCTGAAGACAAAATCGTCATCGTCAAAGGCCGGGTTTCGGATAGAAACGGCAACCTATCAATAATCTGTGACACCGCGCAGGAATTAAATATATAAAAAAATGCAAACACCGGAATTAAGGCCGGAAACGCTGGGAATAGAACAAACCAAAGTCCTGGTTGATAAAGAAACCGGCATTAAAACAATTTTAAGAGAAATCGGAGAAGAAACGATCGACGCGACCATAAAAAGTCCGGAAGGCCATACTTTGAGTTATGTTAATTTCGAAGAAATTTCTAAATTCCAAGACCAAGAAAGAATACTTGAAATGATGGGTTTTAAGCCCAGCATCGCGATATCCGAACTTATTCAAAACGATGAAAAAAGCGAAAAATATTATATTAAATTTTTACCTCCCGACAAAAAACAATGAAAAATAAACAGGAAACAAAAAAATTATTAAGTCCCGTTAGAAGTCAGACGCCCAAGGCGTCTGCCGATGCGCAAGCGCATCGGACTTCTAACGGGATAAGCCATCAGGAGCTGGGAACCCAGCTTGATTTGTATTCATTCCATGAAATTTCCCCCGGCGCGCCTTTCTGGCACCCGAAAGGAATGGTGATTTTTAAAGAACTTGAAAAACTGATCAGGGAAGCGCTGGATAAACAGGATTACCAGGAAATTTCCACTCCGATAATGGTAAGGAAAGACCTGTTTGAAAAATCGGGACATTTTGAGTTTTACAAAGATTTGATGTTTACGCTTAAAGTTGATAACCAGACCTTTGTCTTAAAACCGATGAACTGTCCGGAGAGCGCCATCATCTATTCTTCAAAGGTAAGAAGTTGGCGCGATTTGCCGCTTAGATTTTCCGAAATCGGGCGACTGCACAGGAAAGAACTTTCCGGAGTTTTAAACAGCTTGTTCCGCGTCCGCCAGATAACCATGGACGACGCCCATATTTACGTCCGCCCCGACCAGATGCTTGACGAAATCGGCCGGCTTATCGCTT
>ERZ1292629.3541-Hain-H43-01um-R1-3541-length-12012-cov-6_pt1 | contig 12012 bp, 20 predicted proteins | sample MGYA00564399_ERZ1292629 | MGnify/ENA primary metagenome ERZ1292629 (study PRJEB36523, sample SAMEA6512636) | groundwater metagenome | collected 2019-01-08 | study: AquaDiva: Metagenomics assemblies of 32 groundwater samples | reverse complement strand
TGCTCCTCATGCTAGGTATTGCTTATGACTCTCAACAAGCACTAGATCTAGCCAAAGACATAATGAAATTCATACAACACGAAGCTGAACACGCTAGCCTAGAGCTCGCCAAAGAACGCGGAGCATTTCCACTGTTCCTGGACAGTATCTATAAGGGACTAGCTTTCCCTGGTAGAAGAAATGCGACCTTGACAACTATTGCGCCTACTGGTACAATTAGTCTTATAGCAGGCTGTAGTAGCGGGATCGAGCCTGTGTTTGCTTGGAAGACTACACATCATGGACTAGAAGGTAAACTAGAGGATAAGGAAATTATGCATCCTTTGTTCGCACAAGCACTAGCAAGACGTGATCCTGGTATGGCTACTGTATTCAGAACAGCCCACCAGATCAATCCAGAATGGCATGTCAAGATGCAAGCAGCGTTTCAGAAGCATGTTGATAATGCTGTAAGCAAGACGATAAATATGTCAAATGATTCTGATGTGGGTGAGATTGATAAAGCATATAGACAAGCATGGGCAGAAGGATGTAAAGGAGTAACGGTGTATAGAGATCAATCGAAGGCGGGACAAACTCTTACCAATACTGAGGAGGTTCAAGACGATGAGCGGAGTAGATCTGACAGCGTGGGGAGCGGTACTACTAATCCTGTTTCTCTTATTGAGCAGGCCATCAGGCCAACCACCCTCCCATCCGTAACTATTAAGCAGCATACGCCATTCGGAAACGCCTATGTGACCATCAGCGAGATTGACGAGGGCCAGCCTTTCGAGGTGTTTGTTACTATTGGTAAGGCCGGGAGTGATGTACAAGCTATGAGTGAAGCGCTGGGAAGAATAATTAGCCATACACTAAGGCATTCGTCACTAAAACGTGCAACACTCGTACAGATCTGTGGGCAGTTGAATGGTATAGGAGGTAGTTTGAGTGATGGATTTGGCGCAGATAGGGTAAGGAGCGTACCTGATGCTATAGCTAAAGCATTAGGAGAGTATTTGAAGCCGTCTAAGCTTCTGGATTTTCCAACTATAGAAGATGTGTGGAAGAATGAACATGCCTATAGCTTCTGCCCTGAGTGTGGAGAGATGAGCGTAGTTCATAGGGCAGGATGTGAAGAATGTATAGAGTGCGGATATTCGAGATGTTAAAAATACTAACTCCCAAACCGTTCTGTCCCCTAGTTATAGCCTTTGATGTAGACGATACTTTACTCCTGCCCCCAGAAGCGACTCAACTAGATAGAGATGTACCAAACTATGAAACCATAGCTATTTACAGATGGTTTCAGCAGGGGGGAAATTACATGATAATCTGGAGTGGTGGTGGAGAAGACTATGCAAGAATGTGGGGGGATAAGCTGGGACTAGCGCCAGATGAGTATAGAATGAAGGGGCATGCAGAGGATATAGACCTGGCTTTTGATGACAGTGATATAGAAACTCTAGTTCCTAATGGAAAGCTAGTAAGAGTACGCCGAATAGCAAACAGTAAAAGGCGTTCTACCAGAGGCGTAGAACGAGCCAAATTAAACCTAGAAGGGAGATTGTAATGTACAAATTCGAGAATGGCGCAGAATACGTTGACACCGAACACGACAAATTAGTTCGTCTCGAAGCAAGCATAGGAGCTAGGCTAAGAGATGGTCATGTCAATGTAGGTGATCTGGTAGATTGGTGGACTAGGATCCTCGGGAAGAGGATTGAAGATGTTGGGTGGAACTTTGCTGAAGAGGCACATTGGCGTAAAAACTGGGAATCGGATTCTGGGGATAAAGCATGAAAGGGATTAGAGGATGTAATTATCTCTTGCGCGCAAAATGCACAAAAGGGCCTATGGACATTAAGCCGTATATTCACCAACGCTACTGCTCCCGAGAAAAGGGACATGAAGCCAACCATCGTACAGAGATTAGATGCGGGGGTATACATAGAGCATTAGATAAGGGGTTTGAAATTGAGAAAGCAGAGGATCAAACGGATAGCACGGATAAGGAGAAATAATCATGGCGGAATTACAAGAGAGAGAGCTTATCCCCCAAGAGATAGAGAAAATACAAGCCGAGACACAAATGATACTAGTCAACACGGACATCGCGAAGAGAAAGGGGGAAGCGGAGATAGCTTTGTTAGATGCTCAAAGAAAGGAAACTGAGACAGCTACTGCTAAAACTGTTATAGATATACGATATGGAAAGTTGATAGCAGCGGCTCAGGCGCAAGGCGTAAGAATGGGACTGAAGCAAGAAGAGGATATGATGGCTAGTGATCGCTTCCATCATGTCTACAGCTTTACCGATATGATCTCTAGTGCCTCTGTTGCCGCTTGTATGGCTAGATTAGACTTATGGCATAGAACGAGTCCAGGTTGTGCTATAGAAATATCGTTTACCTCACCAGGAGGAGATGTAATCGAAGGGTTGGCTTTGTTCGATTACATACTTTACATGAGACGCTTAGGACACAAAGTAACTACAAGTGCTCTGGGCTGGGCAGCGTCAATGGCTGGTATACTGCTACAAGCCGGCACCGTACGAATTATGCACAAAGAAGCGTGGGTTTTGATACATGAGATCAGATTTGGTACAAGCGGAAAGATAGGAGATATTGAGGATACGACGGAATGGTTCAAGAGAGTGCAGGATCGGGTTGTGAATATCTTTGCCGAGAGGTGCAAAACGGCTATGGAAAATGGTACTGCTAGCGAAATCCTCACTGCTGAAGAGATTAAACAGCACTGGCTTCGGAAAGACTGGTGGCTGAGCTCTGATGAGTGTCTAAAATACGGACTAGTAGACGAGGTAAGGTAAGTGCCTTTAGGAGGAGTTATGGATAACCACCATACCAAAGACTTAAATGCTTCTAGATCTTGTCGCGGAAAAAGCTGTTTTAGTTCCTCACAGGTAGCAAGACAACACGTAGCAGAGATTGAAAAAAGGGATGGTACATTGATGACGTGGTATAGATGCATCTTCTGTAAAAATATTCACCTAGCACATAGGGTATCTCGCTACACTAGAATCAAGTTTGGAATAAAGAGGTAGGGGGCAAAATGGAGTCGTTTCATAGCTATCCGAATATCTTTGCTCTAGGCCATATAGCGGTAGAGGATTTGTTAAGTGTAGATCTGTTCTTAGAGGAGAAGTTGGATGGGAGTCAGTTTTCATTTGGGTATGATGAAGAGCAGGGGTGTTTAAGGTTTAGGTCTAAAAACCAGGAGATTGTACCAGAAGCGCCGCCGAAGATGTTTGCGAAAGCGGTGGAATTTGTTACAAGCATACAGGATCAACTACATCCAGGATGGACATACAGGGGAGAGTGTTTAGATAAGCTAAAGCACAATGCTCTTACTTATGCTAGAGTTCCCGTAGGCAATGTTATCTTGTTTGATATAAGTATAGGGCGTAACAGCTACCTCGATCCTATGGATAAACCAGTAGAGGCAGAGAGAATAGGCTTAGAGTGTGTCCCATTCTTCTGTCGTTGGAGCCCTATCACAGAAAGTAGAGAACTCTTACGAGAGCTAATAGCTAGATGCCTCCAGCAAGAGTCAATACTAGGAGGTACTCTTGTTGAGGGTGTAGTTCTCAAACCAGCGTACTATAATCTCTTTGGCGCTGACAAGAAAGTGTTGATGGGCAAGTTTGTCTCTGAGGCTTATAAGGAAGTACATAAGAGTTCTTGGGGAGAGGCTAATCCAGGCCGCAAGGATATTGTTAATCAGCTTATAGAGAGGTATAAGACGGAAGCAAGGTGGCAGAAGGCGATACAGCACATGGCGGAAAGTGGTGAACTACAACATGCTCCACAGGACATAGGGCCGTTGCTGAAAGAGATCGCTGTAGATGTAAGAAGAGAGGAAGAAGAGGCTATTAAAGCGGCGCTGTTCGCGTGGGCGTGGCCGCTTATACATAGGGCGATTACAGCAGGGTTTCCTGCCTTTTACAAAAACCTTATATTGGAGCAACAGCTTGACAGCCAAGAAAAACGAGAGTGATAGTCAAAATGTTGATGATACCAACCCCTAGATCTCTTGGTCTCAAGCACGACTCTTGGCGTCCTCACCAGTGGGAAACTATACAGCAGATCATAGAAGCACCCGAACCTGTGATAATAATCGAAGCGCCAACAGGTTCAGGCAAGACGGAGATCGCACTTGGTACGGCTAGGAGTACGCTAAATCGCACTATGACCCTTACCCATACCAAGTCTTTGCAAGACCAGTACATAGACGAGGGCGGTGATCTGATTGTAAAGATGGTAGGTAAAGCTAACTATACCTGTGCGAGTAGGAGCGAAAACGCTGAGGAGCGAGAGCTGGCTGAGTTATTGGGTGAAGTAGGGTGTGGTTGTGCAAGCAAGGAGGACTGTCCTTATCAGCAAGCAAAGCAAAAGGCGATGAGGTCTCCGCTTGTATCGCTAAACTATGCTTATTGGCTCCCAGAGGCTTCTTATGTGGGTGGGTTCAAGGGGGCGGAATATCTGTTCGCAGATGAAGGGCATTTGCTGGATGATGTATTAGTTGACTTTGCCTCCTTACCTATCAGTAAGAGGATGACTTCTACGATAGAGAAGTTAGGTGTGAACATGCCGAGGGATTTAGACAGCATACAAAAATGGATAGAGTACGGGGTTAGGGCCAGAGAAAAGGCGACGGAAGCTGTCAGTGAGACTAGCGGCCACGCGCAGGAGATTTGGAAGAAGAGGGTTAGGTTTCTCACTAAGATTGCAACGATGGATCCAGGACAAGATAGGTGGATAGTTGAAGAGGATACCGGCGGGGTAACTATAGGGCCTGTGTGGGCACCAAGTATAAAACACATCCTAGAAGCAACTAGGACAAAGAAGCTCGTCATAATGAGCGCCACAATACTGGATCATAAATTCTTTTCACAGCTTATAGGACTAGATGACAAGGACTGTAGGTTTATAAAACTGCCGTGGACGTTTCCTGTAGACAGCAGGCCGATCTACTATAGACCTGTTGCAGAAGTTACTAGGGAAACTCAAGCTGATGCCGCTCCATCATTAGCAGCAGCTTGTGACTATGTATTAGAGAAGAGGCCAACAGATAAAGGCGTGATTCATACAAGGTCGTTTATGTTGGGCAATTTAGTCTATCCTCATATCAAGAACAAGGACAGGATATTGTTTCATACAAGAGGTATGGATAGGGGAGAGATCATTAAGAGGTTCAAGCAAGATAGGACTAATTTGTGGTTGATGAGCCCTAGTGTGAGTCACGGAGAGGATTTTGCCCATGATATTGCAAGGGTACAGATACTACTCAAAATGCCATTGCCAGATAGGAGCAATAGGAGAGTTAGGATTAGGTCACGACAAAGGCCCTACTGGTACTATTATGCAGCAGCCCAAGATCTGGTGCAGACACTAGGTAGAGGGACGAGGGATGCATTGGATTATTGCGAGAATTGGATTTTTGATGGTGTGTTTGAGAGGTTTTTGGGCAGATATAGGCAGTTGATGCCTAAGGAGATTCTGGAGGCTATGGTATGAAACACAATCATCCTCAGTGGGACATTAAGGAGCCAGGCGTCTTGATCATTGGCGACATGGCCTCTGAGTATACGCTGCTCCGAGTAGAGGGTTATCCCTTTGTCGAAAAGGCAGAACGCCTCCGTACCGTGCTTAACAGACACGATCCTCTAGTCGCGGCTTGCCGGGCCGCGCTCGCATACATCTGTGGGGGTGGGCAGGATGGCACACTCGGTCAACACCATGATAACTGGTTGCCAACTATGTTACGAGACGCTCTAGCAAGGGTTGACAAAGGAGGAGGAATGTGGTAAGATAGGTAAACAAGCGTCGGAGTAACGGTAAATTATTTCCTAAGTAAGAGGAGGACAACTTAATATGGCAGAAAACTATGATCAGGAGTTTGACTTAATTGGACAGACTCCACGACTCTCGCCCAGCGCCTTTGACGATTTCTGGGCAACTATTACGGACATGGCTCATGCAACTGGCGAGGATGAAGAAAGGCACGAATTCTATCGGCAAATCGAATTCACTTTGCTTTTCGATGCTCCCATTGGTGACGTAGCTGATACTCCCGAGCGCTTCAACATGCCTACAGATCGTAAGACTGGTGGACAGCAAGTTGATGATGAAGGGAAGCCAATACTTCCCAGTGAAACTAGTAAGTGGGGTAGGTTTTACGCCGTGCTCGACACGCTTGGAGTACCGTGGGAGCATAAGCCCAGTAGGCTGATTGGCTTACACGCTCACTTCCAGCGTAAAGGTACAAGGGTGACACGAGAAGATGTAGCAGCCGGTAAGCGAGCACCAAGAGGCGAGCTTCCATACGGGCGCTATGTGGTCGAGTGGGACGGATACGATAATGCACTACGGCAGAGTCGTGGGCTGAGTCCTATTACCGAGACTGCTCCTAAACCAGTAGAGGCAGGTCATTCCGTAGAGGCTGCGTTAACCACACTAGATGCACAAGCACTATCTGCTACTGAGCCGCCAGAAGTCCAGGTAGCTCTGCTGGCTGATGGAAAGGATTTCTTTAAAGTGCTGGGGGCAATTCGCACAAGCCATAAGCATCTAGCCGCGTTTGCTAACAAGGGCGCGTTAGATAAGCTTGTGGATGATGGGTTGTTGGCAAAGCAGGTTGTAGACGGTAAAGAGATTTACAAGATGGGACCTGTTTTCGCATAGAGGGATTCAGTCTCCGATGGTGTACAGCGCACACTACTATAACGAGCAATGCGATAAGCAATGCAACGGGCTAGAGAAACCTAGTTCCTATAGTGGGAGGCAAGTGCGACTCTTGTAGGAGACAACCAATACAAACATAGGAGGAAGAGATGGATTTTAGCCCAACACCAAAGCATCTGGAGCGCATCAAGCAGATCATGGATGTGTTGGTGCCGGGTTATCTGGACAAGATACCGGCAGAGAAACTGCATGAATTCACAAGTATTTGCGCGCAGATCCATCACTTGCATTGGCAGATGGAGGCTATAGACGCTGCCAGGGAAGTGCAGGCACAAGAAGCTGCAAGGGTTGATAGCCCCCTAGCACGACTGAAGCGTATAGGGGATAAGTAGGAGGATTGAGTGAGTAAGACGCTTACGGATAAATACATAGAGGAGTTGAGATGTTCTGTTCTAGGGCATTGTCCTAAGCGTCTTGCTGCTCCTATTTTGCAGGGCCCACAAGAAGAAGATCAAAAAGACGCAGTAGACAATCCGCGCTTCCGAGATGGTCACTGGCACGAGTATGATGTAAAGACTAGACTATTAAAGGATAATGTCCGCTTCGAAAGCGGTATCAAGACAGTTACGAAGGTCAACTTTCGTCTAGCTGGCAACATACTCGTGCCGGGCCATTTGGACGGTATAATTCAGGTTGATGGTACAAGTAAACAGTTTCCACTAGGAAGGTGGTTACTAGAAGTTAAGAGCATGAACGAGGGGACGTTCTGGAAGTTGTTGAAGCAGGGATATCAGGAGGGGTTCCCCAGCTACTATGACCAGATTCAAGCATATTTGAACAGCGAGTATGCAGGGTATGGATACAGGCCTGGTGTAGATGATGATCCAACTACTCCTCTTTATAATATGCTGAACTACCAGGAAGAGGAAGAGATGCCGCTCCCTGATATGGGATTGGTCATAGCGAAGAACAAGGGTAGCGGTCAATTAAAACCACTTCCTATCCTACCAGACGATAGTTATGCTGATGGCCTGAGAAGAAGGTGGTTTGCAGCGATAGAGGCTGTAGATCAGCTAAGATGGCCTGAACGATTATGGGATTCGCCAGATAATAACTACGAGTGTCGCTCTTGCCCCATTAGACAGACCTGTTGGGGAGAGTTGGTTGGTGTACCTGCCATAGTAACAGCACCCACCCCAGACCAAGAAGCAGCAGCAAAGATGTACCAGTTTGGCAAGACGCTTGGCAAGTTTGCAGAACAGTTACAAGATGCAAGCAGGCCAGCCTTAGAGCCTGAGGATGCTGGGAAGATACAACTAGGTCCACTCTCTATTAACAAATATCCTACAAAGCATGTTTTATGGAATCATAAGCTAGTAGAGCAGATGTTAAGCCCAGAACAAGTACAGATGGTGAAGGTGGAGAAAGGCGGTTTTGCTACTAGGATTGATGTCGAGGAGATGAAGAAGGAAGAGATCCAAGAGGCCATGAGAGCGTTGCTGGAAAGGCCTGAAGCAGTGGGGGTATTGGAAGGAGGGTAGCATGATAAGTTTGAAAGATGTACTCCCAGAGTTTATAGCAGAAGCCCGTAAGACCTTACAGCAAGAAGGTGTGCTCAGTTACATGAATGTTATGTATCTGTGGAGTTGGGTTGCTCAACCATCGTGGAAACAAAGATGGGTGTACAGATTGTTCTGTAAAAGATTCGGACATGATATTAAAGAGCTGACACCAGGGCTTCTCTGGGAGTCCAGAGACGGCTATGTTAGGGAGAAATGTGCTAGATGTGACCAATCAAGGGAATGGCTGAAGAACGGAGTAACACTGAACATACGACAATGGACAACAGTTACAGATCATAAGGAGGATAGTTATGTTATCAGACCAGGAGGAGGTTAAAATTGAGTAGGGAACGAATCTTAGTAACAGGCGATACAGGCAGCGGTAAGACGAGGCTGTTGTTTGAGGTAGCTGTAGAAGCATTGAAGAAGGGCCATAATGTATTCTTCCAGTCACTAGATGGCGGGCATTTAAGATTTCTGCCAAAGGTGAAAGAGTGGGACGGATCACAGTTTCATGTGTTTGATTGTCCTAACTGGTCGTCTGCTAGACAAGCCTACAAGGACATGAAACCACTATGGCAACCTGGCGATTGGGGCATGCAGGATAGGGTGGATATGATATGGGATTTTGTAAGGGAATACTGGGCAACGGTTAAATTCGGTGTAAGTGACGATGATCTCGATGAATACTTTGCCCAAAAGAGACTACGGAGTCTTGAGGACGCGAAGAAGATGTCTGAGCAGGACGCTGCTAGAATCCGGAACGCAATTACAGTAGAAGATCTTTCAACAATGGATTGGGATATTATTAAGGGCATGTTGAGGAGCATCGTATTTGATCCTACTGGTGGGCCTGATGCTAGGATGCTACAGATCAATGTGATAGCAACTGAGCTAGCATTGCCTGGTATAAGTAGTTTTACATCTAGAGACAGGGAAAGTGAGTCAAGCAAACTCGATCCCCGCAAGATTAGAGAACATTCCTATACTCTACAAGGAGAAAAAACGGTAAAGAGCTGGTATGATACCGTATTGTTGTTAAAATACGGGCAAAAAGGGTATACGGTGTCAACATTAGGTAAGGACAGAGAACGCCCTGGGATGTTCGAAGAAGTAATACAAGAGGGGATTGGGTTCTTGGGGACTTATCAGAGCATTATAGAGGAGGAGATCGTAAGTTGATGCTACGTGAGTGGATCGAGACGTGGGGGGAGAAGATAGAAACCCACCATGATCCGTATAGAGAATACTTCGATGAAACGGCCCACAAAGAGGCGGACGAGATATTGATACGGCTTGTTGGTCAGTTAGGAAATTCTCCTGGGATTCAAAGATTCCTAGAGCTGTACGAGAAGATGCAAAAGTATTACGCGTAGGAGGGGTAGGAAGTTATGAAAGTTTATCACAAAGCGGGCGGGTGTGTAGTGTGTACAGAAGATAGACCACACTGGCATGAGACAGACCCTAGACCGGTGGAGGTTGGTTATGCCAGTGCTCCTGTAGACAATGATGGCATACTGATGGGTCGGTTAGCTAAAGAGAGCCCAGAGACGCAGGATGCTTATTGGGAAAATAGAAAAAACAATGCAATGAAGGATGCTCACTATTGGCCGTATAGGAAGTATAATCCACCACAAAACCAGGAGAGAACAGAGAGCCTAGAGGATGCTGATTACTGGCCGTATAGGAAATACTATCCACCGCAAGACCGTAAGTGTTATAACTGTCAGGATTCTGGGTATGTTCCTATTCTAATGGGACTTGGTGATGCAGATAAGTGGCTAGGAACAGCACCTGTTTTGGGCAATCAGGAACCTGCACCAATCTTCCAGCCTGGTACTTCTCACGTAGTCTGGCCTACTCTCTATACATACATGAGGAAGAGGGTAGAGAGAGGATTGGAGAAGTATGGCCAGCATCTCTCGACACATGATGGACGAGATGGGCTACATGATGCGCTAGATGAGGCTATTGATCTGTGCTTCTACTTGATTAAGATAGTCATGGAAGAGCAAGATGAGAGGATACGGAAAGAATACCAACAGACTGGGTTAAAGGGTGGTGTGGAAGATGGATATTAACGAGAGTATCATATACGATACACTGCTTAATCTATGGGATCATCCATGCTTAGTCTCACCAAATATGGCGGAGGAGTTTCTTCGCGGAGAAGCAGAGTTAATAGCAGAGAATATCAGCCAAGAATGCCCTAATGATGGGACTTGTCCATGCTGGCAAGCAGGATATGAGAAAGGGATAGAGCAGCCTAGAATGCCATATGAACTCTAAACAGCTTGAAGCTACTCCCATAACCCTCGATAGCCGCGAAGATCAACTTACGGCTTCAGCTCTATCCGACTATGCCCCTGTGTCCTATGCAGGAGAACAGTTAGAAGCGGGAGATGTTTGGTGGGGTACAGAAGCAGCTACTTATGGCGGAGAGATGAAGTCCTGGTCTGATTTCCTCAGTTCCTTATGGAGCCATGATCGAGGAGAGAGGCTGGAATGGCAGCTAAACAAGCTAAGGGGATTGGTAGACGTGCCTTTTCTAGCCATACACGGCGTCTTAGTAAGCCCTGGTAACTCTAAGCGCCTCGTCATAGCGTCTACGCCACGCCTAAAATTAGATGCTCATAGTAGACATGAGTGGTTAGAATTCAAGGTGGATACAGATACAAAATGGAGACTGGATGCATTGGTAGGATTCTTGTGGAGTATACAGAATCCCCAAGATGGGGGAGCGCCTGTTAGATTGCTTGTGCAGCCTACTAAAGCTATGTTGATCGCGAATATAGCTGAGGTGTATTGGTGGAGTAGGAAGCAGGAGCATACAACTTTTACACGCTACTCAGCTCCGCACTCTAGGGCTAGTGGTAAAGTGTCGCAGTGTATGAAGATGCTTATGGCTATTGATGGCGTGGGAGAAGATACGGCGAGGGCGTTGGCCGAGTCTTGTGGTGATAGCATTGTACAGTTGATTGCAAAAGAAGAGAAGGAGATACTGAAGATCAAAGGGGTGGGAAAGAAGACGATAAGGAAGATATGGGAGGCGTTAGGATGCTTACCTGTATAAGCTGTCTATATTGTAGCAAACAATTTTTCTTAACAAAAGCTAGGCGTTGGCAACATATTTTGAAACATCATGTTAAGCTGTCAAAACGTGCAGGGGTTAGGGCACGTTATTGGGCAGCAGTAGGGAGCGGTTAAGATGGATTACTACGAGATTAGAGAAGTAGGAATACGATTACCAGAGAAGCGGGTATTACGTTTAATCCATGATCACTATTCTGCGATACACAGGTTATTTCGCCTATGGTGTCACCACAGAAATTATCTCTATCCTACCCGTCTGATAGAGCTTAATATCGAATACGATCCTAGTAACCAACTCACTTATTATGTTTATACTACTAGGTATGGAAGAAAAGGGGTATAACTATGGCTTCTAAGGATAACTACTACATACTTGTTACAAGAAATGCTAAACTCCTCTTAACAGAGTATGGAGCATCCCCAGCGATCTTAGCTAGGTTGATTGCAGCAGTGCTAGAGGGTGAGATAGAACGCCGTAAAGCTATCCTAGACACCGTAGCTAAGGAAAGACTACGCATAAGTCGTATAAGTTATGAGGAGGCATTATAAAAAGTGGAAGTTGAGCAAGTTTACGGGCTTTATGGTAAGAACTGGAAGGGACTAGTAGTGCTAGAAGCCATGTCACATCCGGCAAAGTTTAGTAGAAAGTTAGTCTATTGGATAATTACGACGGG
>ERZ1292629.3094-Hain-H43-01um-R1-3094-length-13174-cov-7_pt2 | contig 12014 bp, 9 predicted proteins | sample MGYA00564399_ERZ1292629 | MGnify/ENA primary metagenome ERZ1292629 (study PRJEB36523, sample SAMEA6512636) | groundwater metagenome | collected 2019-01-08 | study: AquaDiva: Metagenomics assemblies of 32 groundwater samples | reverse complement strand
TTTTCTTTGCATATAGAAGAGTCATTCAGCAGCTTCTCTTTCATCTTCAGGAAACGATTCAATATCTTCCTATTAATCTTTCCCATAAAGAAGGCTTGTCTTTGTCTGAATCATATTCGAGGTTTAATATTTTTGCGGCGATTTCTTTGTAAGCTCTTGCGGGCTTGCTTTTTGGATGAGTGTGCACGACAGCGTCTTTTAAATTTAAAGATTCTTGAAAGATTATATCTTCTGGAATCATTCCTAAAATCGGAGTTTCCAGCATATCTTTTACAGCTTCTGGCTGCATTTCTGATTTATTTTTTTTAACGCGGGTAATTATAATTCCTATAACTGGTTTGTTTAATTTTTCAGCTATTTTTATTGTTTTCAACGCGTCGGTGATAGCAGGCATTTCAGGGTTTGTTACGATTATTAATGAGTCAGCCATTTCCATTGTTGAAAGAGCTTCTTTTCCTAGTCCTGCAGAACAATCCACAATTACATTATCTGAGAGATTCATAAAATCTTTTTTGAATTCTTTTATTTTTTCAGGTTTTATTGTTTCCAAATCTTTTATTGAGAGGGAAGAAGGCATGATTTTAATTCCGGATTCGTGCTCGTAAACAGCTTCGTAGGGCTCTGCCTTTTTCAGCAAAACATGATTTAAATTTATTGGAACTTCAGGGCTTCCGAGATGTATTCCAATATTCGGTGTTGATAAACTACCATCGATAATTAAGACATCTTTTCCAAAATAATTTATAGCCGCGCCTAAATTTATTGCTGTGGTTGTTTTTCCAACCCCCCCTTTTCCAGATGTGATGACAATTAATCTCTTTGATTTTTCCATAATTTAAAAAATGTTTACACATTTTTTAACTCGTTCAAAACAAGAAGTTTTGAAGATTTTAAAAAAATGCTTACGATTTTTTATTTTTTATTCAGCAAGAAAATGTTTTACTGCGCTTATAAATTTTTCTAACTTATCGGCATATTCTTTTAATTTTTCCAGATTCACATTTATCCCTTCTCCCTGATAATATATTTTTAAGGTTACATTTTTTCTGAATTCTCCGATTCTTTCTGTTCGAAGCCCCTCAATTTTTCTGAACATTTCATAGATGTCAATTATTTCCAGGAAGTTTTTGTCTTTTTTGAATAATTTTTTTATTAATTCTATTTTTCCTATAGGGTTTGTCGGCATTGAGGAAATTTTTTTTCTTTTTTTCGCATGGATTAATATTGTTTCGATGCTCGTTTCAATCATTTTTCTCCATCGAAGAATTAAATTGTAAATCACATCACAGGTTTTTGTGTATTTCAAACTGACATAAAAAAGATGGTCTGCACTTATTTTTTCCTGAATAATATCTTCCATTTTAAATTAGAAATACTTATTTGCGAACAAATTCTTTAGTTTAAACATAATTCTCTATCTTTTACCCCTCTAGAATTGAAAAACTATGTATTCGTAGTTTTTATATTTTTCTTAATTCCTAGTTAGTAGTATTTTCCTTACTTTATTCAAAATTGACTTTGCAAGGTTAATAAATTCTTTTAATTTTTCTAAATTCAAAGTGCTGGATTTCATATCTTTTGCGAGAATTATTACTTTGTCGTCTTTGACAAACTCCATTGTGCTTTTTTCATGCTCATCCACGAGGTTCATTAGTTCGAGGATTTTTTTTATTTCTTCTGGAGAGATGTTATATCTTGCTGCAGATTTTGTTTTGAATGTTTCAAGATTAGTTTTTGAGTCTTTGTACAAAGTAATTCTTTTGTAGAGATATTCGTATTGAAGTATTGCTGTGATTGATTTTATGATTGCGCGGTTTATTTCTGTCAAAATTTTCAGGAATAATTTTTTGTCTTTAATCAGCGGATAAGTTACATAAATTAAATGGTCAGCAGTTATAATTATTTTTTCTGCTTCTTCGAGATTTTCAAGGAATTTTTCCATGTCTTTTAGAAGAATTTCAGAAATATATATTTGTTGGTGATGGGAGAAAAGAAATTTTTTATATTTAAGTTTTGAATTCCATTAATTACTTCCCACCTGCCCACCCGAAGGGAAGGGAGAAGTAAGGGAAAAAGAAAATAAAACATTTTATTTTAATCTTAAGAATAATAACTGCTCGTTACCTCGCAGATTTTCTATTAATTAATTAGTATAAATTCGACGAGCAAAGCGAGGAGTAAAATTTATTCAGAATAATTTATACAAAATTTCACTCACTCAATTCCAAAATCGCTTCAGCCAAATCTCCGTTGGAATTTTCCAAAGCTTCACGGCATTTTTCTTCGGACTTGCCGGTTTTTTCCATTGCTGTTTGAACATCCTCGTCGGAGAATTTTTCGATTTCTTCTGAAATGTCGCCGGTTATCTGGAAAGATTCCTGCCCCTGCATTGTTATTTTTGTTACAGAAGGATTTTCAATAATAATTTTTGAATTGTCGGATTTTTCTATTATAACTTTAGAAGCATCAATTTCTTTCTGATTAATTCCCATCTGCTTCATCATCGCCTGCATTTTTTTGGGGTCTAAACCGCCTAATCCTGGAAACATTTTATTTTTTAATAAATTTAATAATGAAATTAATTATAAAATTTAGTATATAAATCTTTATGGATTGTAAAATTATATTTGCACTCACTTCGTTCGTGATTAATAAGAGATAAGTAATGGAAGAAAAATTAATTATTAGATTATCCTCGACGTGTTTCTGGATTACTTAAATTTTATTTATCGAGCGTGAGCGAGCAAATTTTTTATTTCAGAAAAATAGGGAGAGCAATTCTTAGTCCTATTATTAGAATTATGAATATAATTACATGCATTGGTTTTAACATTATTTTACTTTCGTATTCCTCTGAATAACGCATTAATCCGCCAAAACCTCCGGGCAGATTTATTGTGTTGTCTTGTGCCATGAAATAAAGAGATGCGATGAGTATAAAAAGTTTTTGGGAAGAAAATTTATTCCCGCCCACCCACCCGAAGAGGAAAAAATAAGTAAGGGAAAATTGCTCGCTAATCGTGAGAGATTAATTGAAAAATAAAAGTAATGTGGAAGAAACTACCAGAGTTATATTATTATAAATTTTTATCATTAATTATTTTTTCCAAAAAAATCTGCGAGCGTTAGCGAGCAGGTATTTTTTCAAAATCTTCAATAGAAATAATTTTAAAAAATGCTTGCGCATTTTTTAACTCATTCAACTCTTTTGAGTTGAAGATTTAAAAACAACCATTGAGTAGGTTTGTTATGACTGATTCGAAAAACGAAATTAATTTTAAAAATATAAAAAATTGGAATGTTGAAATTGAAAAGCAAATTACAGACAAATGGAAAAAATCAGAATTGTTCAAATTTAATAAGAATGCAGAGAAAATTTATTCAATTGACACGCCTCCGCCGTATATTAATGCGCCGATTCACATGGGGCACGCAGTTACTTATTGTTTTATGGATATGTTTGCACGATATAAAAGAATGAAGGGGTTTGAAGTTCTTTTTCCACTGGGATTGGATAACAATGGATTACCAATTGAAATGGGCGCCGAAAAAAAATATAAAATTTCTGCATTTCAAATGTCAAGAAAAGATTTTTTGAATTATTGCAAAAAATTGCTTGGAGATTGCGGTGTTGAATCTAAAAATACTTTTTCCAAACTTGGAATTTCATTTAATTCTTATAATGAAGGAGAAAATATTGGAAGTATTTATCTTACAGATTCTCCAAAATACAGGGCATTGACTCAAGCAACTTTTATTGAGCTTTATAAAAAATCTTTAATATACGAAGATGTTAGGATTAGCAACTGGGATTCTAAATTGCAGACGACAATTGCTGATTCTGAAATTGAATACAAAAATCTTCCATCAACTTTTAATTATATTAAATGGAAAGTTAAAGAGACTGGCGAGGAAATTATTATAGGAACAACAAGGCCGGAATTAATCTGCACTTGCGGAATGGTTCTTTTTAATCCTGATGATAAAAGATACAAGCACCTCGAGGGAAAAACCGCGATTTCTCCAATTTTTAAAAAAGAAGTCCCAATAAAATCCCACCCTCTTGCTGAAATTGACAAGGGAACAGGAATTGTAATGATGTGTTCTGCAGGAGATTTATCTGATATCCAGTTTTTCAGAGAACAAAAATTAATTCCGGTGATTGCTATTGAAAAAGATGGAAGAATGAATGAACACGCTGGATTTTTGAAAGGGTTAAAAGTCAGAGAAGCGAGAGAAAAAATTATTGAAGAATTAAAAGAGAAAAAATTTTTAGTTAAACACGAAAAAATTTTCCACAGAACTCCTATTTCTGAAAGATCTAAGGCAGAAATTGAATTTATTGAAATGCCAGAACTTTATCTGAAGCAAATGGAATTTAAAAACGAAATAAAAAAAATTGCAAATCAAATTAACTTTTATCCTGAAAATTCTAAAAAAATTCTTGATGATTGGATAAATTCAATTTCAATTGACTGGCCAATTTCCCGACGGAGATTTTATGCGACTGAAATTCCTCTGTGGTATTCTGAAAAAGACGGAAAAAAATTAGTTGCGGTTCCTATTCCAGGAAAATATCTTCAACCATGGATGGAAAACATTCCTCAAGACGCCGATGTTTTGGAAAAAGGAAAAATTATTGGAAAAGTCAAGGACAAACAATTCAAGAATTTAAAATGGGTTGGAGAAGAAAGAGTTCTTGATACCTGGATGGATTCGTCAATTTCAGAACTTTTTATTTTGAAATACAAGGAGGATGATAATTTTTTTAAAAAAGCTTATCCAGTTAGTTTAAGACCGCAAGGAAAAGAAATTGTTAGAACTTGGTTGTATTATACTTTGCTTAGAGGATATCTTGAAACAAAAAAATCATGTTTTAAAGATGTTTGGATTCATCAGCATATTTTAGATGACAAGGGAAAGAAAATGTCAAAATCCGAGGGAAATATTATTAACCCCCAGGAAATTTTAAGAGATTACGGCGCAGAGGCATTGAGATTTTGGGCAGCCAGCGAGGGGGATTTATCAAAGGGAGATTTTATTTATTCCAAAGAAAAAATAAATGCCGAGAGAAAAACCTTGAATAAATTATTAAATATTTCAAAATTTGCGATGATTTTTGAGAAGCCAAAAAAAATTGTTTTGACAAAGCTGGACAAACTTTTTATAAATTATATCGAGAATTTAACAAAATATTGCGAAGAGAATTATGATATTTATGATTTTAATCATCCTGCGCAAAAATTAAGATATTTTTTATGGGAGGTTTTCGCTTCCAATTATATTGAATTAGTCAAGTCAAGAGTTTACAATCAGGAAAAAAAATTTTCAAAAGAAGAAAGCGATTCTGCGAAACACACCCTCCATTTTTTGCTTGAAAGAATGATAACTTTGCTGTATCCGATAATTCCCCAGATTACAAGTGTTATTGCTGAGAAAGAAAAAATTGATTTATTAAAGTCTAAATGGCCGAAGGTGAAAACAGAAAAATCAAAATTAGATTTGGTTGAAAAAATTATGGAATTCAACAGCAGTGTTTGGAAAATAAAAAAAGAAAAAAATATTTCTCTAAGAGAAAAAATTTCAGGGATTAAAATTCCAAAAGAGCTGAAAGAATTTGAAAAAGATTTAATTGTCACGCATAATTTAATTTGAACATGATTTTCTGAAAAAATACCCGCTCACAAGTTCGCAGATTGATGGGTTGAAGTATTCTAAATTCTCGATGATAATCTATAGTGAAAGACAAAAGTCTTTCCCTAAATAGTCAACGACAAAACGAGGAAATATAAATGTCCTTGACTATAATTAATAATTTACAGATAATATAATCGTCGGTAGTTTCTTCCATTACTTAATTCTCCAAAATTTTTCCAAAGGAAAAATTTCATTAATCTCGAGGCGAAGCCGAGCAATATTTTTTAATCATTCAATATTCTAAGAGATACAAAATATTTATAAATAACCAAATCTAATCATAATTATGAAAAAGAGGTTGAATTTAGCAATTTTAATTATATTAATTATTTCTGCAGCGATGATATTTTTTGTTTCAAATTATAGTTCAGATAAAAAAGACATTTCACTTTCTCCGCCGGCATTGACTTTTAGCATGGAAAGAGAATTTCCTGCTGGAAGCAAAAATTTTATCAGCGCTGTTAATATCGTTTCTTCTGGAATTCAAGAAGTTAAATTTCAATTTGATGGAGTAAACAGCACATATTATGACGATGATTTGGTTTTAAGATATAATTTTAATAATCTTCCTGATATTGGGGAGAGTTCTACAAAAGTTGTTGATTTAAGCAGAAATGCAAATAATGGAAATGTAAATTCTATTATTACTATTGGAAGTGGAATGGCAGATTTTAGTCAGTCTGGAACCGGGAAATTTATAGATGCACGAAATACAGATTCATTGAATTTAGGAACAGGGGATTTTAGCATTGGATTATGGATAGTATTTCCTATTGGGGGAAGTTCATCGTGGGAAGGAATTGTTTCTAAAAATTATTCTACTAGTTATAGAGCAAAAAGCTGGGGAATTGTGAGAAAAGGAACTGATGTTGGAAAAATTGCATATCAAGATGTTGGAGCAGTCGGAGGAAGATTGGCTACAAATTATTATTCTTCTGTTTTTTCTGGAGGCACCCATTATTTTGCTGTGACAAGAAAAATTGAAGGAACAAATTCTATTTACAAATTTTACGAGGATGGTGTTTTGAAAAATACTTCAACTCAGGCAGGAATTCCTGATTTAACAAATAATGCCCCGCTTTTAATTGGGCAGGCAAATGGAAGATATTTATGGGGAACTATTGGAGAATTGCAAATCTGGAAAAAAGTTTTGAGTGAAAATGAAATAAAAGAATTATCTGCTATGTCGACATTGCAGAAAATAGATAGCACTCATTGGATTCTTTATGTAAATAAAAATAATTTAGCAGATGGAGTTCATAATTATTTAGCTTATGCAAAGGATGTCGACAGAGAATATTCAACTGGAATGAAATCTATAACTATTGGAACTGTTCCTCCTCCAACAATACTTCAAGCAAGAGGAAGTTTCCAAAGCCAGCCAGGAATTTGCGATACTAATTCTGAAGGAATAAGGAAAGATGGAAGTTCTCTTGATTCAGGAGAAATTAAATTATTATCAAGTGAAAATACAATTGGATTTTATGTTGCAAGAGATGATTGCTTGGCAGAACCAGAAAGAACAAAGTGGAGTTGCACAAGTATGGGAAAAATTTGGAAAGGTTCAATACTAATCGGAAATACTTCATGCGGTAGTAATATACCTATTAGGGCAGTAGGACTTAGCAATATTAAAGCAAATTATAATTTAAAAAGTGGATGGCTTGAATTATGCTCTGAAACCAACGACGCAATTCAATTAATTGTTACACGAAATGAGAGTGGTGCAGGAGTAAATACTGGAAAAACTTGCGCAGCAGGACTTACACAAATAGGAAGTTTCCATTTTGATATAGGACATTTAACTGGTTCTGATGGAATTAGTTATTTTGACGGCGGATGGGCGCAAATTTGCGTTAAAGACGCAACAAAAAATAGAATAGATATGCCTGCTAATGTTTCTTGTGGCGGAACTCCTCCTCCAGCAGCAGGTAATTGTGTCGACCCTGATGGGCAATTAAGATATCCAGGTGCTATTGAAATAAAATCAATTATAACAAACAGAACTGATTCTAAAGTTGATTATTGTAAAAATAGCACAACTCTTTTTGAATATTTTTGTGCTAATGATAATAATTCTATTAAAATAGCTGTTGTGGATTGTGTTTATAGAAATTATACTAAATGTGAAAATGGTGCTTGCACAAATTTAACTGGCGTGATAGAAACTTGTCCGGGTATTGGAAATGGACCAAGAGTTCCTATAAGAACAAGAATTAATGATACAACTGCTAGAGGAGTAATAAAATATTGCGACCCTCTAACTAAGAATTATGCTGTAACTAAAGCAGTTAATGTAGTTTGTTCTAATGATTATGAATGTGAGTCAAATAGTTGCTTGGAAGGAAAATGTATAAAGTTAAGAACAGAAATTGTGAGTCAAGGAAATTTATTGAAAGAAATATGGTGCTGGATTCAGGGAATAATTCCCGGCGATCCTACAAAAGAGCAATGCAGGGCGAGTTATGGATTACCATAAATTATTAAAATGGAAAAAAGATTTTTTTTGCATTTGTTTTTTGCATTAATTGTTTTATTTTTGATTAATTTTGTCGTTGCTGTAACTTGCGTTAGTGTTGGAGAAAGAACAGGCACACAGTATTGCGATGTTTCTGGAAATTATGTGAATTTTAAAATTGCTGGAGCTTCGTGTTTAAACTCTTACGAGTGTGCTAATGAAAAATGTTACGAGGGAAAATGCCAAGACAAATATGCAATTAGAAATACTTCTTTAATTACTCAAATTTGGAATTGGTTTAATGGAAAAGAATGTGTAACTCCTGGAGAAAAAATTTGTAATGGAACTAAATATGTAAAAATATGCGGTAATAATTTAATGTGGGAAAATAAAGATGCATATGTTATTGGAATTTGCGGATATACAGGAGGTGGGGGAGGAGGCGGAGGAGGAGGCGGAGGTTCTTCAATTAATATAATAATTGATTCTCCGAGAAATATTAATTACAGTTCAAATCAAATTCCTTTAAGAGTTTATGATACTAATCAATTGGCAAGAAATTGGAGCTATTCTTTAAACAGCGGAACGAAAATTTTATTTGTGCCGAATATAACTATTAGCGCAACAGACGGAAGAAATTCTTTAGTTGTTTATGCAAAAAAATTAGGAAGTTCTGCAGAAGTAACTAAGACAGTTAGTTTTGGAGTTTATGTTTCATCAGGAAGTGTTTGCGGCGACGGAGTTTGCGATGCAACTGAAAATGAAAATTTGTGCGCAGAAGATTGCTCTGAAGCTCCTCCATTAGATGTTTGCGGCGACGGAGTTTGTGGTTTGTCTGAAAGTTCAAATGATTGCGCTGAAGACTGTGAGCCGGAAAAACCAAAGAACTGGTTATGGTTGTTTATACTTTTAATTATTATTTTAATTTCTGCAATTGCATTTGTTTTATATTTATTGTTTAAGAAAATTAACAAATATAAGGAAGGAAGTAAAACAGAAATTATTGAGAAGCCAAAATTTCCTCCGCAAAATTCATTGATGCGACAGCAATTTCCAGTGAAGCCGATGTTTCCGACGCAGTCTCTCTTGACTAAACCGATTGAGAAACCTATTCAGCCAATAAAACCATTTGTTCCTCAACCAAAACCAGCGCCGATTATAAAATATATTGACAGGACAATTGTAAAAGAAGTTCCTGTTGAGAAACCAGTTGTGCATATTGTCGAGAAACCTGTAACGAGATTTTTTGGAAGAAATGTGATTATTCAAGAATCTCCTAAGAAAAAATTGAATATTCCAAAATATGATTATGTTGGTTCGAGCGAGACAAAAACCTATCACAAACATTCGTGCAGGCTCGGAAAATTAATCAAGAAAAAATACAAACTCTCAAGCAACTCTGAAGATTTTTTCAAAAAACGCAAATTCAAAAGATGCAAAGGGTGTTTTAAGAAGTAGGAAATTTAATTCAGGAAGAATTTATAATCTAAAAAATACCTGCTCCTGTCGTCGCAGATTTATTTAGAGAATATAAGTAATGTAAATCCTTCGATAATTTAATAATAAGTTGTTTCTTCTATTACTTAAATAATATCAATACGACGAGTGATAGCGAGGAGCAAATTTTTTAAAAAACAAAAATTAAAAATTTATAAATCTTCAAAAATTTTATTTTTGAATTGAGTTAAAAAATCCTGGAAGCATTTTTAAACAATCCTTTTTTCTATATTCTATGACAATAATGAGCAAAAATGAACTTGAAGAAACTTTGGAATTACTTGGAAGTTTCAAGGGAAGGCACACAGAATTAATCAGTGTTTATATTTCTGAAGGTTATGATGTTGTTTCTGTTCAGAAACAACTGGAAGCAGAAAAATCAACTGCAAAAAATATCAAATCAACAGCGACGAGAAATAATGTTACTAATGCGCTGGATAAAATTATTCGCACTCTGAAAACTTTCAAGAAAACTCCTGAAAATGGAATGGCTTTATTTTCCGGCAATGTTTCAAAAACTGAAGGGCAGGAAGATTTGCAGATATGGATTATAGAACCGCCACTGCCGATTAAAACCAGATTATATCGATGCGATAAAGAATTTGTGTTAGAACCTCTTCAGGAATTATTGGAAGCAAAAGAAATTTATGGCTTGCTTGTAATGGATAGGAAAGAGGCTACTATTGGAATTTTAGAAGGCAAGAGAATTGAAACTGTTCAGAAAATGACTTCAGGAATTCCGAGTAAAGTCAGAGCCGGAGGACAGAGTTCGCAAAGATTCCATAGAATTACTGAAGGTTTGACTAGGGATTTTTACAAAAGAATTGCAGAAGAAATGAAAAAAATATTTTATGAAAATCCAAAATTAAGCGGAATTCTCGTCGGAGGGCCGATTCCAACCAAGGATGAATTTTTGGATGGGGATTATTTAGCTACGAAACTTCAGGAAAAAGTTGTTGGAAGAGTTGATATTGGCGATGCTGATGAGTCGGGTTTATCAGATCTTGTTGAAAAATCAAGAGATATTTTAGCGAATCAGGAAATTGTTTATGAGAAAAAATTGCTCGAGAAATTTTTTGAAACCCTTGGAGAGAAACCGGGTTTTGCTGTTTACAAAGAAGAAGATGTTAGAAAATCGCTTGAATACGGCGCTGTTGAAACTTTGATTTTATCAAGCAAGATAGACAAATCTTTGATTAAAGAATTGAAGGAAAAAGCCGAGGGAATTTCTGCCAAAGTGGAAATAGTTTCTACAGAGACAACAGAAGGAGAACAATTCAAAAAACTTTCTGGAATTGGAGCGCTGTTGAGGTTTAGGATTTAGAAACTGAATATAGAAATATTTTAGAAAAACAGTAGCTGTCAACAACAAATTTACGTCGCTGTGCAACATTGATAAGATAAAAGTAGTGTGAAGAAATTTAGAGTTTTATGAATTTGATAAATTAATAATCATCGAATTTTATCATTACTATTAAATTTGTTAATGCGAGCTTGCGAGCCAAATTTTTAATCTAATCTATTCAGCGCTAAATTTGTAATAAGAACCATTATTATAAATATCATAAACCAAAGAATTGGATAAGAAGCTCCGCTTATATTTAAAAGACTGTAAACCGCATTAATATTTTTTTCTGAGCCAAAATATCTTGAAAGGAAAAATATCGGAGCAATTATAATTAAACTCAAGACAATTGAATTTCTCGATGGTGATTTTATAAATCTTCGTGAATACAGGGAAAGAGGTATCGTAAACAAATGTTGGCTAGTAATTATTTTAGAAATTAATTCTCCTTGCTGAAAAAAATATGCGGAAATTCCTAAAATTGATTTTCCTGTGAATAGAAATTGCAGAAAATCTGCTGCCCAAATTATTAAAGGAATCGCCAGAATATTTATCTGACTGTCTATTATTTTCTTATTTTTTATGAGAAATCCCATTCCTAAAACAATAAGTCCGATATGACAAAACCAAATTATAATCAGCGGGTTTTTAATTATAAATATTCCGTTGATAATCGCACTTATTCCGAAAATTAGAAAAATAATTCCGGTGATTAAAGGAATTAAATTATTTTTTTTCATAAATTATTGAGGAGAATATATATTAAATAGGTTTTGATGATTAATGATTAAGGGAAAAATAGCACTCACTTCGTTCGTGATATTAATAAAATTGAAGTAATGTGAAAACTCGACGATAATTATGATAACCATTTGTTTTTCTTTGGAAATTCTTGGAAAATCGCACACTTTAATATGCGGTGAATTTCCAAATCCTAACCAAAAAAATCCTATGGATTTTTAGGGCCCCGAAAATCTACTGATTTTCGCGGAAACGAGCACCAATAAATTAAAATTT
>ERZ1292629.3539-Hain-H43-01um-R1-3539-length-12018-cov-4_pt1 | contig 12018 bp, 22 predicted proteins | sample MGYA00564399_ERZ1292629 | MGnify/ENA primary metagenome ERZ1292629 (study PRJEB36523, sample SAMEA6512636) | groundwater metagenome | collected 2019-01-08 | study: AquaDiva: Metagenomics assemblies of 32 groundwater samples | reverse complement strand
CACGTTTCGAAGCATGGGCAACAAGGCCAATTCCGGCAACGCCCCCTGATTAATTAATAAATTCAAAAAACCATAGCCGGACAGAGCCGCGAGTGGCACGGTCAAGTAACGAGAATAGCGATTGAACTTTGCTCGCCCCAAACTGCCCTCCTCGTGATACAAAGCCTTGAGCGCCGGAAAAATCATCGTCAACAACTGCATAATAATTGTAGCCGTTATATAAGGACCGACACCCAACATCATGATTGAAAGGTTGCTCAATGAACCGCCGGAAAAAACACTAAACAGACCAAACAGTTGGCTGGACTCAAAAAAGTTTTTCAACCTAATTGGATCAATGCCGGGAATCGGAATCGCGGAAAGCAAACGAAAAACAATCAAAAGCGAAAGCACAATAAAAACTTTATTGCGCAGATCGGGAATTTTAAAAATCTGCCAAAAGCGAGTCATAAATTATAATTAGATCACCTTTCCACCCATCGCCACGATTTTTTTCGCCGCCGAAACCGAAATTTCAAAACCACGCACCGTAAGCGGAGTACGAAGAGTACCCATCGCCAAAATTTTTATTTTGACACCGGACTTAGCCGCAAAACCCTTAGCTCTAAGGACAATTTCCGGCGTTGCCACCTCTCCCCGCCCCTTCATGATTTTCTGCAATTCATCAAGATTAACCAAGCACATCGGCAAAGCCAGAGGCTTGTTGCGAAAACCCCGCAACTTCGGCAAACGCTGAATCAAGTCTCTTTCGGCGGGACGAATCTTGTGTCCACTCCGCGAACGTTGCCCCTTCTGTCCGCGTCCAGAATAAGTTCCGCGCTTACCGCCATGACCAACTCGCGGAGCCGGATATTTTCTATTTTTAGATGAAATGTTGTGTAACTGCATAAGCGATAAGATTATTTCTTAGTGGCGATGGGATTCATCGGTTTCCGAACTTCTTTGAGCAACTTCAAGGCTTCAATGGTGGCTTTAGCATTGGTCAACTTATTTGGAGTACGACCAAGACATTTGGAGGTTATATTGCGGATTCCGGCCAAAGCCAATACCGCCCTAACTGATCCACCAGCAACCAAGCCATGCCCAGCCCTCGCCGGTCTCAAACGTACCCGAGCCGCGCTATATTTTGCCTCCACATCGTGAGGAATGGTGCCCTGCACCGAAGGAACTTTGATTAGATTTTTCTTGCCATCCAGTCTCGCCTTGGCAATCGCCTGCGCCACATCAAGTCCCTTGGCCACACCGACGCCAACCCGTCCCCGTTCATCGCCAACCACTACCGTGGCCCGAAAACGAAAACGCTTGCCTCCGGCGGTCACGCGAGTAACTCGCCGCAAGTCTAAAACCTTTTCCTTAAACTCATCTTTAATAATTGGTTGTTTGTACATAAAAGCAAGTTAGCCTAAATCGCCAAGCCGTTAGCGCGAGCGGCCTCGGCAAAGGCCTTAAGGTGGCCATGGTATTTATATTGACCGCGATGCAAAACCGCCGCCATGACACCGGCTTTTTTGGCCCCCAAAGCAACCAACTCGCCCAAACGAGCCGACTGTTTGGTGCGGTTCATCTTCTCCTTTATATCTCTCGTTGAAACCGAAAAAAGCGTTCGATGCGCCTCATCATCAATTAACTGAACATAAATAAATTGATTGCTCTTGAACAACGAAATCCGCGGACGGATCGCAGTACCAAAAGTCGTGGATCGAGTCCGCTTTATTCTTCGCATCCGAATCGCGCGTTGGGCTAAAAGTGAAGTCATAAATTTTAAGCGGTCGTACCCGCAACTTTTTTACCGGCCTTTCGTCGAACAACTTCGCCGACATAACGAATACCCTTTCCTTTATACGGCTCCGGTTTTTTAAATCGCCGAATAATAGCCGCGGTTTCACCGACCAAAGCCTTATCGTTGCCAGAAATTTTAATTACGTTCTTCTCCACCACAATCTTGATTCCAACTGGAATCGGAAACTTGATCTGATGCGTAAAGCCAAGATTCAAAACCAAAGTAGCTCCATCAAGATTGGCTTTAAAACCAACTCCTTGAACCTCCAAGTCCTTGGTATAGCCCGAAACCACTCCTTGGACGGCGTTGCGGATCAAAGACGCCATCGTTCCCCAGTTCGCCCGCGCCTGCGAGTTAGTGGCGCCAGTTCTAATCAAAACTCCATCCTGATCAATGGTCAAAATTAAAAATGGCAAAACCGGAACACTTAAAGTTCCATTTTTTCCCGTGCAGGAAAAAATCCCGTCACTTAATTTGACGGTTACTCCTTCGGGAATAGAAATTGCTTTCTTTGCTAGACGACTCATAAAAATGATACTACCAGATTTCAAAAAGCACCTGACCGCCAATTTTTTTGGCACGCGCCTCGCTTCCGGTTAAAATCCCCTTAGGCGTTGTGAGCACGGCCAAACCGTAGCCATTCTTCACTTTGCGCATCTCTCGATAACCGGCATAAAGACGGCGGGAAGGCTTACTTACAAAGCGCAATCCAGAAATCGCGCCCTTGCCATCGGGATAAGCCAAACGCACTTCAAGTACCCGTTTTGGCAAACGGCCATGTTTTTGAACCTCGTCAATATAGCCTTTTGCGGCCAAAACTTCAAGGATTGCCATATCCATCTTAGAAAACGGAAACTTAACCGACCGCTTTCTGGCCTGCTGGGCATTTTTAATTCTAGTTAGAGTATCAATATACATATCTTAAATAAATTACCAAGAAGATTTCTTAATTCCCGGAATCTGACCCAAAGTCGCTAATTCTCGGAAGCAAATGCGACAAAGTCCAAAATCTCGCAAGTAAGCGCGTTTCCGACCGCAACGAAAACAACGCCGGACAATTCTGGTAGAAAATTTTGGTTTTTTTTGCGATCGCGCGACAACTGATGTTTTAGCCATGAATTAATTTTTAGCCAAGGGGAAACCCAACGCCCGGTAAAAAGCCAAGGCCTGAACTCGATCCGTCATTCGGTGAGTTGGAACAACCGTAATCTGCAGACCAAACGGTACTCGCGAGAGTTCGGCGTTCAGTTCGGGAAAAACCAAATGATCCTTAACCCCAACATTCAAATTGCCGTCAGCATCAATAGCAGAAAGATTGATTCCCCTAAAATCACGAACGCGAGGAAAAACCACGCCGTTTATCTTCGCCACAAAAGACATCATCCTCCGACCTCGCAAAGTCGCCATTAGACCAATCACCGTCCCTTGGCGCATCTTAAAACCCGCGATTGATTTTCGCGCGGCGCGAGACGCCGGATGTTGTCCGGTAATGGCGGCAAAATCACGCACAATCTCCGGAAGAACTTTTTCCTCAAAAGACTGTTGTTGGGAAAGCCTTCCAATACCGGCGTTCACCACGACTTTAGCTATTCGTTTATCTACAGTGATGCGTTGCATTGTTTGCAGTATCTTACTTTGATTTGACTTTTCTCGTCAATTCTCATGCCGGTACGACTCGGCTTGCCGCAGGCAGAACAGACAATCATCAAACGCGAAGCCGAAACGGGACGAATCACCTGAATTACCTCGCCCTTCTCGCCCTCTTTTTTCGGCCGGCGGTTTTTCTTGATTACGTTCACGCCCTGCACCGTCGCCGTTAACTTTTCCGGATTAACCGACAAAACCTTGCCAGTCTTGCCGCGATCATCCCCCGAAAGAATTTTTACCGTGTCGTTTTTGCGAATATGCATAAAAAAATTAGATTATCTCCTCGGCAAGCGAAGCCACCGATTCAAATCCCAGCTCCTTAATCTCGCGGGGAATAGGTCCGAACACTCGGGTTGATCGCGGTTCGCGTTTTTCGTCCAACAACACCACCGCGTTATCATCAAAACGCAACTGGGTTCCATCTCGGCGGCGCAAAGGATTGCGCGTTCGCACTACAAGCGCCGTCACCACGTCCTTTTTCTTAATGGCTTTGCGAGGTTCTGCGGTTTGCACCGAAGCTATGATTAGATCACCAATATGGGCATAGCGCTTTCGACTACCTCCCAAAACTCTAAAACAGCGCACCAAACGGGCACCACTGTTATCGGCAACTTTTAAGATGGCTCTTTCTTGAATCATAAAAAATTAAGAAATCTTAGCAACGATTCTCCAGTGCTTATCGCGAGAAATCGGACGGGTTTCTTCAATTAAAACCTTGTCCCCGTCTTTAAACTTATCGTCGGGATTATGAGCCTTAAGCCGCCGAGTCACGGTGTAATCCTTTAGATAACGCGGATGGCGCTTCTGGTAGACAATAGCCACCACGGCTGTTTTCATCATTTTGTGCGAGACGACCACGCCCCGCAAAGTTCTTCGTCTAGTTTCCATATTAAGCAAGAGCAGTTAATATACGCGCAATCAGCTTTTTTATCAAGCCGATCTCACGCACATTCTTAACTTTACCGGAAGCCAAATCCGCCTTTAATTGCCAAAGCTTCTCCCGTTGAGTCACAAGCAGGGTCGCTAATTCCGTCTTAGTTTTGGTGGCCAAAGTTTTATAGTCGCTTTTGTTCATAATTATTTAATTATAATGCGGGTTCTCACCGGCAACTTGTGACCAGCTAACCTCAAAGCCTCTTTAGCAATTTCCGGAGTTACGCCGTCCATTTCGAATAAAATGCGCCCAGCCCGAACCGGAAAAACATAATGATCCACCGCCCCTTTGCCGCCACCCATGGTAACTTCCGGCGGTTTTTTAGTAATCGGCTTGTCGGGAAAAATTCTAATCCACAGTTTACCTTCGCGTTTAATAAAATTATTTATTGTCCGCCGCGCCGACTCAATCTGACGAGAATTAACCCAAGCATTGCTTTGCGCCTTCAGACCAAAACTGCCGTAACTTAAATAAGTTCCGCGCGTCTCAATAGAGCGATTGCGAGAGCGACCCTTGTGCCACTTGCGATGTTTAACTTTTTTGGGGACAAGCATAAAAAATAAAAATTAGCGGCGCTTTTTAGGGTCGGTTTCTTTTTCAAAAATATCGCCTTTATAAACCCAAACTTTGACTCCAACCGTTCCAAAGGTCGTAAAAGCAGTTGCTGTTCCGTAATCAATATTGGCTCGCAAAGTCTGCAATGGAAGTTTACCCTTGGCCAGCCACTCCCGCCGAGCAATCTCGGCGCCATCAACCCGTCCGGAAAGCTTGATTTTAATTCCCTGTACGTCTCTATTTTGCATCGCGCTCTCAATCGCTTTTTTCATTGCTCGACGCGACGGCAATCGTCTTTCCAAATCCCACGCCATCGACTGCGCCACGTATCGCGCGGCAATTTCCGAACGCTTGAGCTCCTCTACGTTCAAACTCAAGGCCACCGAAGGTTTAGCCACTCCACGCTTCCGAAGCAAGGCACCCATCTCTTGCTCAATAATTTTAGAAAGATCCTCAATTCCCTTACCGCCGCGACCAATAATCAAACCCGGCTTCGCGGCCTTAATAAAAACGCGATAAACATTGTTAATTCCCCGCTCAATTTCCACATTAACAATTCCAGCCGGAGAAATTTTTTCTTCAATAACTCGACGAATCAGCAAATCTTCCTCCAGCTGATGTTTGAAATTTTTTCGCAACGGAAACCACCGAGAATTCCAGTTCTTGGTAATACCTAGACGAAAAGAGTATGGATTAATTTTTTGCCCCATATTTTCAGATTAAACACTCTTGCGGGTAAAGACCTTGCGCAAAAATCCTTTTTCGGAAGTTTTGGCTTTAAGAGCCGTCTCGTCGGCCGCCGGCTTCTGCCCTCGCGCCGCTCGCGCCGCCTTTTTATCGGCCACGGTCTGTTTTTGCTTCGTTTCCCGAGGAGCAATCACAAAACGCTCTTCCCTTGCCTTGCCTTCGCGAAGCATAACGGTAACGTGGCTCATCTTTTTTTGCAACGGTGTCGCCCGACCTTGGGCCCGCGGTAAAAATCTTTCCAAAACCGGACCTTGATCTACCCGAATCTCATGAATTATCCAAGAATTTTTAGATCCAATATTTTTCGCCAAAGCGTTAGCCATCGCCGATTTAATAAGTTTTATCAAGGGCAAAGCACTGCGCTGGGTGCGAGCAATAAGTTGAGCCTCCGCCTCTTGCGTTGTAAGCCCCCGCAACGTGTTGGCAATCAGCCTAACTTTACGCGGCGCGATGTGAAGATAACGAAGTTTTGCGATAAAAAGCGGTGGAGTGACCATAGAATTTTATTTTTTGGCGGGCGCGGCCGGAGCCGGTGCGGTAGTTTGCTTAGCGGCGGCTTCAAGATCGCGCTGCATCTTACCACCATGTTTTACGAATTTTCTGGTTAGTGAAAATTCCCCAAGTCGATGCCCGACCATTTCTTCCTTAATGGTAACTTCTACAAAATTCTTCCCGTTATGAACGCCAAAAGTAAAACCAACCATCTCCGGCGCTATCTCTGAATCACGCGACCAAGTTTTAATAACCGTACGATCTCCGGTCTTAAGCTTAGCTATCTTTTCTAGAAGTTTTGGATCAACATAAGGACCCTTTTTTAGACTTCGTGACATACTTTTTTTATATTCGCCAAAAATTAGTAAAGCAGAACCTACCGAACCTTCGGACGGCGTTGCAAAATAAACTTCGTCGACCACTTCTTGGGTCGCCGCGTCTTGTGTCCGCCGGTAACCTTGCCCCACATCGTTTTGGGTTTTCTGGTTCCACGCGGTTGAGCGCCCTCGCCGCCGCCGTAAGGATGGTCAACCGGATTCATGGCGCTACCGCGAACCGTCGGCCTAATTCCAAGCCAACGGGAACGGCCAGCCTTGCCGATGTTGACCAAATTATAATCAAAGTTTGAAACTTGTCCAATAGTCGCGAGACCGGCTGAAGAAACCTTTCTAATTTCCTTAGAAGCAAGTTTAAGATCGGTTTTTCCGTTTTCGTGCGCTAAAATCTCAACATAGGCTCCAGCCGAACGGGCAATTTTTCCCCCTCCGCCGCGACGCATCTCTACGTTGTGTACAAAAGTGCTAACCGGAATCCGATGCAAAGGCAAACGATTGCCGGGCGTAATTGGAGCCTGCTCGCCAGCCAAAATTTTATCTCCAACCTTCATCTCCCGATGCGCTAAAATATAATTCTTTCGACCATCAGCATAAACAACCAAAGCAATAAAAGCGCTCCGATAAGGATCGTACTCCAAAGAAAGCACTCGCGCTGGAATATTCATCCGATCCTGCATAAAATCCACTAGCCGATAAATCTTTTTATTTCCCCCGCCCTGATGTCGGACGGTAATCGAACCACGATGATTCCGGCCGGAATGAGTCTTAAGCCGCATAGTCAGCGCCTTATGCCGACGCACCGAAGACAACGAGTCGTAGGGTACCGTGGTCATCTGTCTGCGCGATGGAGTTGTTGGTCGATATGATTTCATACAATGTTTTTTATTCGTACATTCGTAAAAGATTCGCTAATCGTTGATCAGCTCGGCATGACTTCAATTTTTTGACCTTTCTTGAGCGTCACGATTATTTTTTTATAGCCGGAACGAACGCCAATCGTAGCTCCCAAGCGTCGCTTTTTAGAAGGAGTGTTAATCACGTGCGTCGCGATTACGTCAACTTTATAAATAGCCTTAATCGCCTTACGTACTTCCGGCCCATTGGCTTTTTTATCCACCAAAAAAAGATACTTGCCGAACTCTGCCATGGCCGTTCCTTTTTCCGTAATTAGCGGGCGTTGGATAAGAAATTTATTCATATAACTATTTAATGTCGGTTAGCGCCTCACGCTCCACCAAAATCTGCTTGTGTTTCAGTAGATCGCGGACATTCAAATGAGTCGCCGCCAAACTGGTGACTCTCGGTAAATTGCGAGCGGCGCGGATAATCAACCGATTTTCTTTTCCGGGAATCAAAAGCAAGGAGCGGGAAAAAGGTCTAAGCATCAAAGCCGCTTCTCTGGTTTTCGCCTCTTTCAAACCGAGCGAATCAATAACTTTCAACTCCCCTTCGCGTAATTTTTGCGACAATATGGTGTGCAGTGCGGCTCGGCGCATTGGACGACTGATTTTGAGTGAAAAATTTCGCTCTTTAGTCGGGCCATGAGAAGCGCCGCCGCCCTTCCAAATCGGCGAACGAATTGATCCCTGACGGGAACGTCCGGAATGTTTTTGAGGGCGCGGTTTGATACCACCTCCCCTGACTTCACCACGACCCTTGGCGTGCGCCACGTTCTTTCGGCCATTAGCTTCTTGAACTCGCAAAGCTTGGTAAACCAGCTCTTGATTCCACGGTCGCCCAAAAATAACCCCGGAAACAGTTGCCGTGCCAATCGCCTCATCTTTGGTGTTGTAGACTTTGACTTCCATAAAAAAATTATTTTCCGAGCGCCACTTTGCCGCCAGTATTTCCCGGCACCGAACCAAAAAGCAAAATCACCCCTTTATCACTTTTAATATCCACCACCAACAAATTTTTGGTAGTTATATTAACCGCGCCCATGTGTCCGGCCATTTTCCGGCCCGGCAAAACTCGTTGCGGCGATGTGTTACCGATAGAACCTGGGGCCCGTTGTCGATTCTTCTGTCCGTGCGTCGCCGGACCGCCGTGAAAACCATGACGTTTAACGACACCAGCAAAACCGCGCCCCTTCATCACACCAGTAACTTTAACTCGGTCGCCAAGTTTAAAATATTCCAAATCATCAGCCTTAACCAAACGCACCGGTGTAACTCCAAGCGCGTCAGTTCCCTTAAAAAAATGCGTCATTTTTAACTTGATGCCGGGCACATTCATATGTAAGCATTTAGAATATCTAATGGGCAATAAAAACCGCCAGGGTAGAAAACCTAGCGGTTCTTACCTCCGAACCCATACTAGACCATCTTAATCTCGATGTCTACACCCGCCGGAAGATTGAGTCTCGACAGCGATTCAATGATGGACTGATTGGGATTCAAAATATCAATCAAGCGCTTATGAATCCGCAATTCAAACTGCTCTCGGGAATCCTTGTCAATAAAAGTGGATCGGTTAACGGTATACTTTTTCATCTCAGTCGGAAGAGGAATTGGACCGATAACCTCGGCATCTTGCCTTTCAGCAGTGTCAATAATTTGGCGACAAGAACTATCAATCAACTTGTGATCATAGGCCCGAAGCCGTAAACGCAATTTTTCCTTTTCAACTTCTTTTTTAGTGGCCATGATTTTTAATCAACGAATAGATCCATAACCAAGCTCAAATTATTACTTAATTATTTTCGTTACTACTCCAGCGCCGACAGTCTTACCTCCCTCGCGAATGGCAAAACGCTGTTTTTCCTCTAATGCCACCGGCGAAATTAGTTTGACCACTACTTTTACCGTATCCCCCGGCATCACCATCTCCATTCCTTCCGGCAAAGTCACCTCACCAGTCACGTCAGTCGTCCGAATATAAAACTGTGGCTTATAGCCCTTAAAGAAAGGAGTGTGTCGTCCGCCCTCCTCTTTAGAAAGAACGTAAACCTCGGCGTCGAATTCGGCATGCGGATTAACTGATCCCGCCTTGGCCAACACCTGACCACGCTCCACGTCTTCCTTTTTTAAACCACGCAACAACAAACCAACGTTATCTCCAGCTTGAGCCTCGTCCAGCAACTTATTAAACATTTCAATTCCGGTTACCACCGTCTTTTGATTCGGTCGCAAACCGATAACCTCTATTTCATCGTTAATCTTCAACTTGCCGCGTTCCACCCTGCCAGTCACCACCGTACCGCGTCCTTCAATGGAGAATATATCCTCCACCGGCATCAAAAACGGCTTATTAGTCTCCCGAATCGGATCCGGAATAAATTCATCAAGCGCTTTAACCAAATCCATGATGGGCCTCGCCTCGGCGCTGGAGCCGGAAGTCGTCTCCAAAGCCTTTAAGGCCGAACCACGAATAATCGGCGTGGTGTCGCCTGGAAATTCATATTTTTTGAGCAACTCGCGAACTTCAGATTCCACCAAATCAATCAGCTCCGGATCATCCACCATGTCACATTTATTCAAGAAGACCACCACCGAAGGCACGCCAACTTGGCGAGCCAAAAGAATGTGCTCTCGAGTCTGGGGCATTGGGCCGTCAGCCGCCGAAACCACCAAAATCGCGCCGTCCATCTGCGCGGCGCCGGTAATCATATTTTTAATATAGTCGGCGTGTCCCGGGGCATCAATGTGCGCGTAGTGCCTCTTCGCCGATTCATATTCCGAGTGGTGCAAAGCAATGGTAATACCACGCGCTTTTTCTTCTGGCGCGTTATCAATCATATCCACCGACTCTTCTTTTTTAGCCAAACCGTTCAAATGCAAAACATGGGTCAAGGCCGCGGTCAAAGTCGTCTTGCCGTGATCAACGTGACCGATTGTTCCGACGTTAACGTGGGGTTTGGTTCTCTCAAATTTTTCCTTTTCTGCCATGGTTTTTGATATGGGTTTATAATTTCTCGCCTCTCACTGATTTTCGCAATAAAGAAAGCAAGGCCGCCACTATCAAGCAGCGATACGGGAATTGTAGACAAAGCGCCCAACAGTGTCAATATGCCTGTGCACAAATAAAAAAGCCATCGCCCGCAAAAACGGAAGATGGCCTATCTCTCTATTCAGACAAGAAACAGGACGGCGACCCGAACGCCGCAAACGAGTTGTGCTTCAAATGTGGCAAAAACAGCTTCATCGTGCCTTTTTGACACAAAGAAGGAACGAGACTAAAACCAGACTCACCAGCAAAACCGCAATCTTCACCTGCGGCAATCAGTCCGGCATCTCGCCTCGAACGCAACCGCTCGGGATGCGTCAGTAGGTAAACCGCAAGCTCAAAAGCGCCAAAAGCAAATTCATTCTCCGCTAACTTTTCGCGCACCTCAACAGCCGACTTTCCGGCATACCTCGCGCCAAACTGCGCCGGCACGACCACTATATCGTATCGCCACTGTTCGGTGCATAATTTCATACGTAGCTTCTCTGTCCGAACATTCGGCAGAAGAATCCATTCCCCGAGTTCAAAATCAGAAAAACCGCCGTGCGCTAAATTCTTACCCCTATGAGTCAGGTGCGCGGCTTCAAGCACCATCTCCACCGCCTTGCCATAATTCTCGTGAATCTTATACCACTTCGGCATCGCAAAATTGGCTTCGGCGCCGGCGGGAACTTGCTTCGTCGCCAGATTCTCGTCAAACGAACCAAGCTCCGGAAAACTCTCGCGAATAATAGCTACCTGCGCCACGACGCTTCGTGTTTGATAACCGTCGGGATAGGCGTAAAACTCATTGGGAAGCGAAGCGTCGTCGTGGGTGATCGCCAATCTCGAATCGGTGGAATTTTTTTCCGCAGCAAACGTCGGGATAACAGACAAGGGATCTACTTTACGATAACTGGAGGCTAAGTAAGAAGAAAGCAGTAAAAATCCCGTGATACCAAGCACGAGCCAGATAGAACGAAACAGGTCTCGTCTCTGCCAAGAAACCAATTTTTCACTGGTATTCAAACTAAATCCTTTCTTTCCGTAAGCGGAGAAAAACAGAAATTCAACACCACTTGTCAACGAACTTCCTGCACCATAACACACTCGTCCAAAAACGCAAAAAAATGCCCGCGAAATTAAATCGGGGGCAACAAACGCTCCTCAAACCGCGAACTCATCCTTCACGTACTGCTTCAACCCCATTACCCCAAGCAAGGACTGCCACCCACACAGAGACCAGCGTCATTTTCCAACCAGCAAGGACTTCTGTTTCGCGGGAAGCTCTCGGAGCTTCAATTTCACTACCAAGCAAGGACATAATTCCTTTCAAGAGGTTCTCGGAGGCGAAATGAGCTTGGTTTTCGATTGCAAGCGAAATCATTTCGCCGAGAGACAGGGAAATGCCTCCGCCGGAAGAGATATTATCCCGTCTCTTGAAAGGAATTGTGTCCGAGTGTTGCTTTACTGAATTTCCCGCCAATCCCCGCATTTCTTCTAACCAGTGATGACTTCTGTTTCACGGGAAGCTCTCGGAGCTTCAACCCCTCCAACTAGCGAGCCTTTTCCTCCCGCGGGCAACTCTCGGAGACGTAAAAAGA
>ERZ1292629.3538-Hain-H43-01um-R1-3538-length-12019-cov-4_pt1 | contig 12019 bp, 15 predicted proteins | sample MGYA00564399_ERZ1292629 | MGnify/ENA primary metagenome ERZ1292629 (study PRJEB36523, sample SAMEA6512636) | groundwater metagenome | collected 2019-01-08 | study: AquaDiva: Metagenomics assemblies of 32 groundwater samples | reverse complement strand
CGGCAAAGGCAGTCAGGATATTACCCTGGCGCTTTCCAAGGCTATGTCTATTACCGCCGCCGAAGCCGAAAGTCTGAAGAGGAATCACGGTCTCAAGGGTGGGCCGGAATACAAGGAGCTGACCGAGATTATCACGGTTAATCTCGATTATATTTTTTACGAAGCCAACAGCGCCCTTCTGGCCTATCAAAAGAAAAGCGGCAAGAATGTCAGTCGGGTTATCTTGTCCGGTGGCGGAGTTCAGCTTAAAGGTCTGACCGATCTGGCCAAAATCAGCTTTCAGACGGAGGTTGTTTATGGCAATCCTTTTGATAAACTGGAGACCCCGGCCATTTTGTCCGAAGAATTTTCCAAAATTGGCCCTGAATTCTCCGTAGCGATCGGTACAGCTCTTCGCCGTTTATCCGAACTGGAATAGTGATGTTATACACATACCAAATCTGACTATTACTGTTATAATTGGGAGGAATCTATGGATCCCAAATTCCAAACCTCGTTTATACCCAAGAAGCAGCAGTCGTACCAACCTTTTACGCCTGTTATGGGTTCGAGCCTGACCAAACAACCTCGTCATGGTTCAAGTGTGTTTATGAGTCTGGCCATCGTGATTTTCGTCTTGTCTTTGGGGTCTCTGGCCGGCGTCTATTTCTGGAAGCAATATCTGGAAACGGTCCAAGTCTCTTACAAGACCGAATTGGCCCAACGGGAGAAGAATTTTGACATCGCTTTGATCGAGCGCCTCAAAAAATACAATATCCAGATCGACAAAGCCAAAAGTCTTCTGGTCAACCATATTGCCGTTTCCCAGCTTTTCGAAAAAGTGCTCCAAGCGATTACCGTGAGCAAAGTCCGTTTCCTTTCGATGGATTTCAAAGGACCATCGTTGGGTGACAATGGTTTGAGTTTGAACATGAAAGGCTATGGTGGCGATCTGGCGGCCGTGGCTTTCCAGTCGGATGTTCTCGCGCAACTTTCCGAATACAAATTGTCAAATGTAGTCAAGAATCCAATTTTGAATGATCCGACAATCGATCTCAAAGGGGTTGTTTCTTTTGGTCTTAGCGCCTCAATCGATCCCGAAAGTATGAGATATGAACAGCTGATCAATCCCAGTGAGGCCGAATCATCGACGGCGCCTATTTCGTCTTCGAGCCCTTCAATCCGATAAAACCATGAATAGAAATATTACCGCCACAATTTTGATAATTCTCGCCATCGGAATTTATTACACGATGACCGACAAGATCTTGGCCGAAGCCAATGCGGTGAGAGAGGTCAATGCCAAATACCAGTCCGCCATCGAAAGCGCCAAGGAACTGATCAGCAAACGCGACCAAGTCTTGTCTGATTACAACAATCTCTCCCAGGATGACCGGATGAAGCTGGAGCAACTCCTGCCCAAAAGCGTCGACAATATCCGACTGATCATCGATCTAAACAGCGTGGCTTTGCGTCACGGTTTTTCCTTGAAAGGAATAAAAGCCACGACCCAGGCTTCGACCGAAACGGCTCAAAATCAGAGTGGCCCGATCATGGGCGATGCCGCAACCACTCTCCAAACCAATCCCGGGCCGGTTTTATCAAGCTCTTCTCTCGACAGGGTGACGGTTACTTTCTCGGTTAGCGCTCCCTACCGGCAATTTATCAGTTTTCTTCAGGATCTGGAGGCCAGCTTGCGGATTTTGGATGTTAGCCATTTGAGTGTCAGCGCCAATGATAAAGGGGTCTATGATTGGAATGTGGAACTGGTCACATACTGGCTCAAGAGTCAATAATAAATTTCATGAACAACAATCAGAATACCTCAAAAAATTCGACCAAGATGTACATCACGATTGCTGTCTTGGTCGCGGTCGCTTTGATCGGCTATTTCTACTGGCGGGGTAGCCAGAGTTCTCCCGATGTTTCTGCTTTGAGCGAGGTCAGTAATGAACAACAGTTGATCGGAGCCAAAGTCCTTAGCCTACTGGGGGAGATAAATTCCTTGAAGATTGACGCGTCGCTCTTCAGTAGTCCGGTTTACAAAACTCTGCGGGACTATTCCGTCGATATACCGATATTGCCGGTCGGTCGTGATAATCCTTTTGCTCCGGTGCCGGGCGTGCCCAATCCGAGCGGGGAAGCCGAAAACCGCTAGTCTCCCATAAATCCAACTATGTCAGTCCTCGATATTCTTCTTAGGAAAAAGCTTATTTCCAAAGCCGATCTGGGCGAAGTTCGTAAACAGACTGCCTCCGGAGTTTCTTTGGAAGAAGCTTTGGTCGGACACGGCGTCAAACCGGAGGAAATCATGACCGCCCGGGGCGAGTTTTTGAATATGCCCGTTCGGTCTTTGGAAGGAACGACCGTGCCTTTTGAGACTCTGGAATACATACCCGAGGAATCGGCTCTGCATTACCGTTTTGTGCCGATCGGCTTGGTTGACGATACTCTTGAAGTCGGAATTGTCGATCCGGACAATATGGAAGCGCGCGACGCCTTGAACTTTTTGGCCACCAAGAAAAACATTCCGTACAACGTTTTTCTCATCACACTCGATGATTTCAATAAGGTAATCGAGATGTACAAAGGCTTGACCGGAGAAGTGACCAGAGCTTTGTCGGAATTGGAGACCGAACTTTCGATTGAGACGACGACCGTCAATAAAAAGGGTAGACCGGGCAAGACCAAGGTCGCCGAGGGCAAGGAAGGGGCCGAAACTTTGATCGTCGAGGACGCGCCGGTCGTGAAGATCGTGGCCACGATCGTCCGATATGCCGTCGAAGGAGAAGCATCCGATGTGCATATCGAGCATATGAGGGATAAGGTCAGGGTCCGGTTCCGTGTCGACGGTATTTTGAATACCAGCTTAGTTTTACCACCTCAAGTCCATTCGGCCGTCGTTTCGCGCATCAAAGTTCTTTCGAACATGCGCTTGGATGAAAAAAGAAAACCGCAGGACGGTCGTTTTTCGGCCAGGATCGACGGTCGGAGGATCGACTTTCGCGTTTCGACCTTTCCGGCCTATTATGGCGAAAAGGTTGAGATGCGTATTTTGGACCAGGCCAAGGGCATAAGAAGCGTGACTGATCTCGGTCTTTCGGATCGAAATATAGAGATGGTCAGGAAAGCCATCAACGCTCCATACGGCATGATTCTTATCACCGGACCGACCGGTTCAGGAAAATCGACGACCCTCTATTCATTTTTGAATGAGGTCGATCGGGAAAGCTATAACGTGCTTTCCCTGGAAGACCCAGTCGAATACCAGATCGAAGGTGTCAGCCAATCGCAAGTCCGGCCGGAAATCGGTTATGATTTTAGCTCGGGCTTGAGAACTACTTTGCGCCAGGACCCCGATGTCATCATGGTTGGTGAGATTCGTGATAAGGAGACGGCCCAGTTGGCCGTCCAGGCCGCTTTGACCGGTCATTTGGTCTTTTCAACACTTCACACCAACAATGCCGCCGGTGTTATTCCTCGTCTCATCGACATGGGTGTTGACCCCTATCTCATCGCTCCGACCCTGATTTTGGCCGTCGCCCAGCGACTTGTCGGTTTGCTCTGTCCGGGCGGAGGAGAACCGATCAAAGTTGACGGCAGTATCAAAGCTTTGATAGACAGGAATTTTTCCGATCTTCCGGTCGAGTACAAGAAAGAGATACCTTTTTCCGATACGGTCTATAAGATCAAACAAACTCCCGATTGTCCCAAGGGCACGCGTGGTCGGATGGCCGTCTTCGAAATGTTCATGATGGACAAGGAGATAGAGAAAGCCATTCTGACCAATCCGGTCGAGAGCGAGATTCTGGGGATAGCCCGGACCAAGGGCATGCTTTCTCTGCGTGAAAGCGCCATTGTCAAAGCTTTTGAAAAAAAGATTCCTTTTGAGGAGGTTAACAAATTGTAAAATGTACGAAAAGATGGTTATAAAATTTTGAATTTTGCCTTGTCATTTTCAATTTTGATTTTTAACTTTTGCATTTAGGGTATATAATCATTCTATGACCGACCAACCCAATCAGAAGAAAATTCTTCTCATCGATGACGACACATTCCTTTTGGATATGTACAGTCTCAAGTTTTCCAAGGCCGGCTACGAGGTCAAGATTGCCGATTCGACTTTGGTCGGACTCAAAATGCTTCGAGACGGCTATGAACCGGATGTGATTCTGGCCGAGATCGTCATGCCCAGTCTGGACGGCCTTGAAATGGTCTCAAGCATCCGCGCCGAGAAGTTGGCGCCCAGAGCGATTATCATAATGCTCACCAATCAAAGCTCACCCGATGATGTGGCCAAGGCCAGAAAGATGAATATTGACGGATATATCGTCAAAGCCACGACTATCCCTTCGGAGGTCGTTTCGGAGGTCGAGAAGATCTGCGCCAGCGGCAAAAAAACCTAGAATAATCTTAATTTACATAAAAAAATGGATTACAAAAAAGAGCTTGAAGAATTGGTCGGCCTGCTACTCAAGGAAGAGGCCTCGGACCTGCATCTTTCGATGGGACGCAATCCGATAATTCGGGTCGCTTCCAATCTCATACCGCTCGTCAAGGAAGAAGTCTTGACCGAAGCCGATATCAAAGGTTTCATGAATGTTCTTTTGTCGCCGGCCAACAAGGAAATGCTTGAAAAAGAGAAGAACGTCGACTTTTCATACGGCTTTACCAATGCCCGTTTTCGTGGCAATGTTTATTTTCATCAGGGCGTCCACTCGATCGCCCTGCGTCTCATCCCAAAGACAATCCGGACCTTGGCCGAGCTCAACTTGCCGCCTATCCTGGAGACTTTTACCCGCAAAAAACAGGGATTTTTCCTAGCCGTTGGACCGATTGGCCAGGGCAAGACCACGACTTTGGCAACTATGGTCGAAATGATCAATCAGACCAGGGCCGAACATATTTTGACGATCGAGGACCCGATCGAATTTCTCTTTTCTTCTAAGAAGTCGATCATCGATCAGCGCGAGGTCAGGATTGACACGCCGGATTTTAGCAATGCCTTGACGGCCATGTTCCGCCAGGATATCGATGTCTGCATGGTCGGCGAAATGCGCGACATTATCACTATCGGCACAGCTGTGACGGCCGCCGAAACCGGCCACCTCATACTTTCGACTCTCCACACCAACAACGCCTCCCAGACGGTCGACCGTATCATCGACTCGTTTTCGCCCGGCCAGCAGGATCAGATCCGTATTCAGTTGGCCGGTTCGCTTTCCGGCATCTTCTCCCAGCGCCTCATACCGCGGATTTCCGGTGGGCTCATACCGGCCTACGAGCTTCTCATTAACAACACGGCCACCTCAAACCTGATCCGAGAAAGGAGAACCCACGAATTGAATACTGTTATCGAAACCAGTTCCCAGGAGGGAATGATTGACATGAATCGTTCTTTGGCCGAATTGCTCCGGGCCGGGGAGATAAGCGTCGAAAGCGCCTATCAAAATTCCAATAATCCCAAGAATTTGGAGCGAATGCTGTGATCGGTGTGTCATTCTTGTGAAGGCGGCCAGAATAATACAACCATATGTTATTTAACTACGAAGCCATAGACAATACCGGGGCCAAGAAAACTGGTTCAATCGACGCCATCAATGTCGATATTGCCATCTCGTCTCTGCAAAGACGTGGTTTGGTTTTGGCTGGCATAAAGGGAGTCGATAGCCATGAATCTTTTCTTTCGAGGAAGATCTCGATGCTGGACAGGGTCAGCACCAAGGATGTCGTCATCCTCTCGAGGCAGCTTGCGACTCTTTTCGAAGCCCAGGTTTCGGCTTTGCGGGTTTTCCGCCTTCTCGGCGGGGAAACCGAGAACAATGTTCTGCGAGTCAAATTGACGGCTATTGCCGACGATCTCCAGAGTGGCAGTTCGATCTCCGTGGCTCTTTCCAAACATCCCAAGATTTTCAATGATTTCTATGTGAGCATGGTCAAGGCCGGCGAAGAATCCGGTAAACTGAACGAGGTTTTTCTATATTTGGCCGAATATCTCAACCGTTCTTACGAGCTTACCTCCAAGGTTCGAGGGGCTCTGATCTACCCGGCTTTCGTGGTCGTGACCTTCATCACAGTTATGATTCTCATGTTTACTATGGTTATTCCCAAGATCAGCGGTATTTTGACGGAGTCTGGTGCAGTTTTGCCTATATACACGATCATTGTCATGGGTATAAGCAACTTTCTGGTTGATTATGGTTTTGGCATCATTGCCGTTCTTATCATAGGTGTCTTTTTTCTGATTCGTTTTATAAGAACGCCTTCCGGCAGTCTGGCCTACGATCAATTCAAACTGCGCATCCCTTATATAAGCAATCTTTACCGCAAGCTCTACCTCTCCAGATTTGCCGATAACATGAATACCATGCTCTCTTCGGGTATTCCCATCATCCGAGCCCTGGAGTTAACGGCTAATATTATTCATAACCAGATATTCGCCGGTATCATGATGAACGCGGTCGAGTCCATCAAGGGAGGTAAGACACTTTCCGAAGCTTTGTCCAACAATCCTCGCGAAATTCCCGGTATCATGGTCCAAATGACCAGAGTGGGAGAGGAGACCGGCGAGGTTGGACAGATTTTGAAGACAATCGCCAATTTCTACACCCGTGAAGTGACGGCCGCCGTCGATTCCCTGGTTTCTTTGATCGAACCGGCCATGATCGTGCTTTTGGGAGGCGGGGTCGCGGTTCTCCTGGCCTCGGTCCTGGTGCCTATATATAACATCGCGGGCGCGCAATAAGCTTTAAACATGTTATCCACAGGCTATGGTTGATAGGGGAAATGGTTGGTAATGGTATAATTATGCGAACAGCCTTATAAAAGGTTAGTTATTAACAGATTATTAATATATTATAAATATACTATGAAAAGGTATACAAAAGGTTTCACCCTTATCGAGCTTCTGGTCGTCATCGCCATTATCGGCATCTTGGCCTCCGTTGTCCTGGTAAGCTTGAATTCGGCCAGGAACAAGGGTAAGGACGCGAGGGTTATTTCATCTGTACAGCAAGCGCGAGTTGCTTTGGAGTCCGGATATAACAGTAACGGTGTGTACTCGGATCTTTTTAGCGCTACGGCAAGTACTGCGGACCTTTCTGGAACTCTGACTACAAATGGTCCAGGGAATAATGGCTTAGCTCTTCTTGCTACTGATGCAAATAGTCAAGGTGGTTCTTTGGTTTACATCGTTAAGACCAACAGTACTGTTGGTACAGCAACTCTTCCTAATGTAATCGCTTATGCTGTCTATGGTAAGTTGCCGAGCACTGTAGGCGCACTTAAATATTTCTGTATTGATTCGACAGGAAAAACAAATCCGGCTTCCCCAACCCAAACCACAACAGTGTGTCCTACTCCTTAGTTCGATAATTTGATTGTAGTGTCTATTCAAAACCTACCGCATAAAGTGCGGTAGGTTTGTTCTGGATTATTATTCTGTCTTGATATCACTTGCCTCAATATTGTGGATAACTGCCGGATTTAGTTTTCCAATAAATGCTATGATAAGCTTCAATAAGTCGATTGAAATTTATATTTTATTAGAACATGAAAAAAATACAAAAAGGTTTTACTCTCATCGAGCTTCTTATCGTCATCGCTATTATTGGAATTTTGTCTTCCACTGTCCTTATATCCCTCAATTCGGCCCGGCAAAAAGCCAGGGATACCCACATCACGACGGATATTAAGCAACTCAAGACTCAACTGGAAAGTGAGTATTCGTTCAATTACAACAGCAGTTTTACGGCCGAAAGCAATATTATCAAGCTTGGTAATGCGGATATAAATTATCAAGTTCTATTTGAAGATATACACAATAACACAGCCAGTAGCACAGCTTCCACGACCGAACTAGCCGGTTATACCTTGCCAGCCGATACATATCCGGAATTTGTGGTTGTTTACCCGAGCGGTATAACGGCTACAGGGAGCACGATCAACGGATCAATTGATGCCTATGCTCTTTACGGCAAGCTAAGCGACGGGGTCGCCACTTACTTCTGCCTAGATTCGGCCGGCAATAATATCGAGGCTGATTATTCAACCGCCCCCTTCAATATTACCTGCCAATAATCGTGCTACAATATAGCCATGATTAAATCTATGAAAAGAGGTTTTACTCTTATTGAACTCTTGGTCGTCGTGGCTGTTATCGTGATTATCAGCGCCGTTATTATTGCCAATATATCATCTTCACGTCAGAAGTCACGCGATGCCAGGAAGATTTCCGATATTGGCCAGATTCAGCTGGCTTTGGAACAATATTATGATCGTTGCGGAGTTTATCCTGACAAAGTTACCAATCCACCATCAGCTTCGGCCAATGGCACATGTCCTGTTTCAGGTGTTTCTTTGGCTTCGTTTATTTCTGTGGTGCCGACCAGTCCCACTTCGATCAATTATGTCTACGCGATAAAGGGCGACAAATCCGATTATGTTCTGCGAGCCTCCTTAGAAGTGAGCGGAAATTCGGTTATGAGTAATTCGTTGGGTACTATTCTGCCAGCCCAACAATATTGGGGTCCCAGTAGCTATAGTTATTATTGGATGCCCATCGGGACTGTCGCGCCTACTGGCGTGTCGATTCTGGCTTGTAATAATCTTACCCTCTACTGTGTCGGTCCCAAATAAAGCCCGATGAGCACGATTTTGCTTATCTTCTCTTTTATTGCCGGAACGATAATCGGTAGTTTTCTGAATGTAGTCGCCATTCGCTTTAATACAGGGAAGGGGATAAACGGTCGTTCTCGATGCATGTCTTGTGGCAATCAATTGACCTGGAAAGAACTGATACCGATTGCAAGCTATATTATCCAAGGCGGGATCTGCCGGAAATGTTCAGGTAAAATTTCGTGGCAGTATCCTCTGGTTGAATTTATAACCGGCCTTCTTTTTCTTCTGGTCTTCATATATTTCCCTCCGATCACCGCAGTTTCCTACTGGACCACATTTATCCTCCTTTTTTCCACAGGTCTCTTGGTGGTCATGGCTGTCTATGATATCAAGCACAAAATAATACCCGATCGTTTCGTTTACCTTTTTGCCGCCTTGTCATTTGTGAATCTCTTTGTCGGTGGAGTCTCTTGGTTTCATGGTACAACTCTCGTGGCAATTCTGGCTGGACCGATTTTAGCCTTGCCATTCGTCTTGATCTGGTATTTTTCAAAGGGGACATGGATGGGTCTGGGTGATTCCAAGCTGATCCTGGGTATTGGCTGGCTCCTGGGCTTTTCGGCCGGTCTCAATGCTTTGATTTTGTCTTTTTGGATTGCCGCTATCATTTCTATTACTTGGCTTTATGCGACCAAGGGAAAATTTCAGCCCCGGACGGAGATACCCTTCGGTCCTTTTTTGATAACAGGTTTCTTTTTGGTTCTTTTTTTCCAGATTCAGGTCATTGACATGAGTTTTCTTAAGGAGATTATCCTATCTTTTTTCTGAGAAAGTAAGAAGGAACTGTCTAGTCATTAACCCCCAACCCTTGCTATAATACAACCAATGCTCTCTCTGAAGTCAAAGCCTTCCGTTCAAAAAAACCTCTTTAGTCGTGGTTTTACGCTGATAGAACTCATGGTAACCGTGGGCATATTCGTCTTTATGACCGCTTTGCTTCTGGCCAAGTACAACAGTTTTTATTCCGGTACGATCTTCAACAATCTGGCTTATGACATCGCTTTGACTATCCGCCAGGCCCAAACTTATGGTATCAGTGTCCGAGTAGCCAATCCTTCAATTCCGGGCAATTTTAGAGTTGCTTATGGGGTCCATTTTGCCACGGCGACAAATGACCAATTTGTTTTGTTTGCCGATACAGCTGCCGATAAACTATATGATCCTGCTGGTGATTTGGATGAGAAAAAGTACTATATAAAACAAGGAGCCAAAATTGATAGTATTTGTGCAGGGACTTCTTCAAGTGATTGTCAATCTGTAGAAGCACTAGATATTTCTTTTCTGCGACCGGATCCGTCGGCACGTTTTTTGTATAGTCGGTCGGGTGTTCGTTATCGAAATCCCACTGATTCGTATGTCGAAATAACTCTCCAGTCTGGTGATGGGACAGCCACTAAGAAGGTTGTCGTGACTAAAGTCGGCCAGATTTCCGTGACCAATTAACGCTATGATTTCAAAAGAGATAAAAAAAGAAATGAGAATATTTAAATCGACCGAGGATTTTAAAGGTCAAAAGGTAAATCGTTCAGGCGGTTTTACCATGCTCGAAATGCTGGTTTCTCTGGGAATATTCTCGATCGTGGCTCTGGTAGCCGTGGGCGCCTTGGTCCGGATAACTTCCTTGAATCGCCAAGCTCAAAGTCTCCAGACGGCCATGAACAGCATCAGTTTTGCCTTGGAGTCAATGTCTAGGGAGATGCGGGTGGGAACCGCATACAAATGCATAAGGTCAGCCGCTTTTAGTGGTTCTGATTTGTCACACGGTTTATGTTCAGGTGGAGGCGATAATAAAGCCGTTCTGTTCAAGTCTTCCGAGGTTGATCCAGCTAATCCAAATTGTCATTTGATTTATGCTTACTGGTTCGACAAGACGGGGACTAATCCTTTGAGCTTTCGTAAATCACGGCAGACAGTATGTGGGGGACAACTTATTTCCAATGAAGCCTCTCCTCTTTTTGATGAAACAAATGTAAAATTAACGGGCTATGAACTGGATGTTATTCCGGAATCGAAAGGATATTATTTGCTAAAAGTCCGAATTATGGGTTATGTCGGAAAGAAGCCGAGCGAGCAAAGTACTTTCGATATTCGGACGGCCATATCCGAAAGGATTTCAAGCTGATATGAAATATTACAGTCAACAAAAAGCCTTTACACTCGTCGAGACCTTGGTGGCCATTGCTATTCTCATGGTGGCCGTGGCCGGACCTCTTACCATCGCCAATAAGGCTTACAGAGCTTCCATTGACGCTCGAAACCAAACTATTGCCTATAACTTGGCCCAGGAAGGGTTGGAGTATCTCAATTATGAGAAAAATAATGACTCCTGGTATAAAAAAGATAATACTACCTTAGAGAATAATGTTTGGGGTCCGGATCCGCTTCAAAGGCCAAGCGTTTTTACGACTTGCGCATTACCCTCTTACAATTGCCAGGTACCAGGCTTACCCACTTTACCGGCGCCTTTTTTTCGGTATTATTATCTGACCGGGACAAAGGATTATTTCCAGATAATGGCCACGGTCGTTGTTTCCTGGAAAACCGGCACGGTCTCAAACAGTGTCACCCTTCAAGAATTGTTATCGAATTTTCCCCGCTAAAATGAAATCACCGAATACCAAACAAGGCTACACACTTCTTTTCTCCGTCATCCTTTCCTTGATTGTCCTTTCCATTGCCGCCTTTATTCTTTCGGTCAGTCGCAAACAGTTCATCCTCTCTTCGGCCGCTCGTGACTCGACCGTCGCCATATACGCCGCCGATAGCGGTATCCAATGCGCCACCGAAGCTTTTTTCAAGGATCAACTGTCAACCTCGACCACTCTTTCGAATGGCGTGACGGTGGCCAAATCAGCGACAATCTCTTGTGCCGCGATCTATCCAACTCCCATGATTTATCCGCCGATCACGGATTCCCAAGATTTCGTGAACAGTATTTCTGAAAGTGATGTCAGTGATATGGGTCTTATTGCCGGCACCCATACCCAACATAGTGAGATTCCAGAAGGGCAGACTTTTGTAATTTATCAAACAAGAAATCCATTGCAGGCATATTTGCCCAACAATACGTGCGTTAGGATAATCGTAACCGACGGCTATTACATTGACAGTACCAATAAAATTAGACACAAAACCGTTATTGAGTCAAACGGCTACAATATAAGCAATAGCGGGCCTTGTAACGCCAGCAATCTGGTACCCAATCCCAGAGCTGTGGAAAGAACTATACGACTGGAATACAAGGGATAAAATGGTATTCTTAGGGCATGCCAGAAACGCCAAAAGAGATAAAAGTACGCTTTGCCAAGCTTCGCCAGTCGCTCGAAAAGCATAGGCGACTTTATCATACTCTGGATCGTCC
>ERZ1292629.2728-Hain-H43-01um-R1-2728-length-14435-cov-5_pt1 | contig 12019 bp, 9 predicted proteins | sample MGYA00564399_ERZ1292629 | MGnify/ENA primary metagenome ERZ1292629 (study PRJEB36523, sample SAMEA6512636) | groundwater metagenome | collected 2019-01-08 | study: AquaDiva: Metagenomics assemblies of 32 groundwater samples | reverse complement strand
TCTCTCATATCGCACTGACACCAGATAGCGCATATGCAATCACTGCTTCTCAAGGTTATGACAACCGACACGGACTGGTCATCGTTGACGAATGTTTTGCGGCGGGCACTCAAGTCTCAGGGAAAGTAATTGAAGAGATAAGAGTTGGCGACCTTGTAGAAAGTTTCAATCACGAAACAGGAATAGTGGAGCTGAAGACGGTGTTAAGAACCTTCAAAAAGAGAAGCCCAAGACAACTTCAATTGACGGAATCGTCCGGTGTGTCTATAATAAGCACACTAGACCATCCCATCTATGTTGAAGGAAAAGGTTATACCTCGGCATCCGAAATCACGCCACAGGAAAATGTTCTTTTCGAACATTCTTTGCGCAGAATGCAAGAAAGATATCACTCAAGAACTCAATGCCCGAAGATATCGTGGAGAGAGAAACTGGGCGAGCAGAAAGAGTGTCCTGAAAAGAACTGGAAAAACCTTCTGTTCAAATACCTGTTCGAGAAGTTTCCATGGGCGTCTTTCGTCGCTCAGAATGACCGAGAGAAACCCGATGGAGTCTCCGAAAACCCGAGCGAAGATGTCAGCGTCACTGAAGAGGATTGGTCACAGACCAAAGGTTCATGGTGGCAACGGTCGCGGAATGACTATCCCTCAAGCAATCTTATTGGAAGAGCTTGGCGATGGGTGGTTTCCAGAACTAGCGGTTCCTACAAAAGAAAAAAGGGAAAGCGGTTTCCCAACTTGTTACAAAATAGATCTCGCGAGTCCACAACTTATGATCGGCATCGAAGTCGATGGAGGCTCCCACGAGAGCCCTTCGGCTCGGAGGAAGGACGAAAAGAAGAGGGCACTCCTTCATTCACTGGGGTGGACCGTACTAAGGTTCTGGAACGAGGATGTTCTGAACTCTTTTCCCTCAGTGATGGCGGGGATTATGTCTACAATATCGAAGTTGAAGACAACAATAACTACTTCGCGAATGGCATCCTCGTCCACAATTGCCACACCACAGTCCCAGCCAAAAGCAGGAAAGTAATTCAATCATTTGCGCCTGAGTATCTGTACGGCATGACGGCTACGCCACGCCGTACAGATGGCCAGGGCAAAGCTATCGAATTCATGTATGGACCGATCCTTATCGACAGAGAACTCCCCCGAAAAGCTCCCACAGTTACCATCGTCCCATTCAAAGGCCACATCCCCAGCTGGGATTACCCCGGCATCATCGCGGCTCAAACGCAGAACCCTGAGAGAAACTCCCTCATTGCCGGAATCGTGGAACGTGAAGCCTGTCGAGGACGACGTTGCCTCGTTCTTACAAAAAGGATCGCTCACTACGAGTTCATCTTGGACGAACTTCGAGGGGATGACGGACTCACAACGGATCCGCTCGCTCCACGAGGACGTGACATCATTGCGCTCCGAAGTTCAGGCACTGCGAACTCGCGTGCGAGTGAATTTGCTGATTTGCGTAGTGGTAAGCGCGATTTCAGTGTATTGCTTGGCACTTTTAGCCTACTTGCCGTAGGGATAGATCTGCCAATGATTGACACGCTCATCATAGCAGGCGATCTCAAGAGCGATGTACTTGCGGAGCAATCCGCAGGACGTGTGCTCCGTCTCTTTGAGGGGAAACCAACACCACAAATCATCGATATAGCGGACACAGGAAATGGTATACTCAAGCGGCAAGCGCAGATTCGTCGAAAATTCTACCTAAGCCGGGGTTGGGAAATTACCTATGATTCGCCAAGGGGAGACGAAACCATGGACAAAAGAGGAGATTCCGCTCGGCTGGTATGAGCGGTACTACGACAGCTTCGCCTGTGATATTATTCCTGCACCAGGCCACGAGAACGCCACAGACGGCGAACATACCGCGATCGAAGTTATCCACTTCATGCACAGCCACCGGTGGATATCTTTCCAGGAGATCAGCAAGACGCTCCATGCGAGTCACGAGAGACTGAAATCGTTACATAGCAGATTCATTATTCATTGCTAACTCGTAGTACGCGGATTACCGGTACCACGACAAATCTATGCCCTCCATCAAACTGCGACGTTACCCAATGGCACTTCTTGCAAACACGCTCGATCGGATCTCTCCAGGCAACGTGCCGAACCACGCACAGTTCAAGGCGTGGGATACGCTCGTGACACAGATGGCCGAACTGAACAAAGATTTCGCAGAGAAGTTCGATACACTCATCAAGGAAAAGCGTGCATTCGCAACTGAAGTCATGGCACGCCCAGAGCTGAAGGATCTCCCGAAAGATAAACTCGCCGATCTCATCAATACCGAGGCCTCAGCAAAGTTCAAGGAACAGAACGAAGCACTCGACAAGCTCGGCGATGAAGTAGTCACCTTCGAAATCAGCGACATTGGACGATCTTTCGTCCAAATGAACTACGATACGATTGTCTTCCCTGGCCTCATCCAGATGAACGCATCGCGCACCGTTGTCATCGAGATTGCTGAACAGTTCTTGGAGACACAAGTGCCCGAGACGGCACTTGAAACTCCAACAGCCGAGGTTGCTGAAGAGGCGAAAGTGTAGTATCATTGGAGACGTAATGGTTTTTCGATTTTCCATTACACGGAAGGGGTAAACAAAAACACCAGGATTTTTCACCTGGTGTTTTTGTTTGTTTGACGTTCTTTCTTCAATGTGCTATCCTATAGGATATATGGATCCAATCCTCGCCTTCTTCGGGACTTGCGCAGTTATGCTCGGCCTATTCTTCTTTGGTACCGGGAGTGATTTTTCCCTTATGTGGCCGATGATCTGGAAGATTACTCTTGTGATTGCGATCGCCGTAGCTCTCGTAACAACCTTCGCTGAACCTGCGCATCGTTAATAACTGTAGCCTTCTTCGTTTCTTTATCCTTATTGTAATAGTACCCACGCGAGTTCGACGTTTTCAGTACCGAACGGACAAGGGGGAGATTGCTTGCCTTGAAGAACGGACTCGTATCCTGCCCTCTCGTTGGTGCCGCAGCGGAAGGCATATCAAGAAGCCGGAGCACGTCATCCATCACACCGATACGAATAATGTAATCGACCCTTTCTGGACTGAGATTAAATACCGAACCAATGAGCTTTGCCGTTTCTGACGTGTAATCGTTGTAGTGATATTTCGGAGAAAGCTCACTAGTCTTGAACCGTTCTCCACCAATGTATGTGTAATCGGGTTCAATTGGAGCATTGCGGAACAATGACTTATTGAAGCCGAGTTCGACGAGCTGTTGCGCTCCAGCAGGAATAAGACTCGATTCTGTTACTGGCGAAATTGATCCAAGAATACCGGATACGAAGGTTCCGAAATCTGCTGGATACTTATCCTTCCCTACAGAAAGGACACGATCAACAATTGATGACGCTGCAATCTGTGCTTCACCTTTCGGAATACGAATGTAATGCGGTAGCGTCATTCGCTTTCCTGCCGCGTTCACTCCCTGAGACTCCCCCGTCATGATGATCCAGTACTGGCGGCGATCATTCTCAGGGATATCCCAATAACTCTTGTGCTGCGAGTTCCATGCGAAGAGCGCTGTTGCTGGGATCAACGCTGTTGCACTCATACGTCGTACGAATGCTTCTGGATCCCGAACAAGCGCGTTCTTCAAGTTCAAGACGCCCTGTACACGAGGGTTAAAGAACGGAATGAATGTGTTAATGAGTTGTGAGAGATCACCGTGACGCTGGAAGTCCACAGTAGAATTCCGCGCAATCTTTGCAGCTTCTGCCGCTGTTGCTCCATTCCGCAACGCATTCTGCGCCGCTGCTAGACGAGATGTCTCTTCAAGGATCTGACCTGCATTTAGCAAGGTATCTTTCACGAATCCAAACTTACCCTTTACTGTCGTCTTCCCTTCAACGGTTCTTGCGAGTTTGATCTTTGATTTCTCCAAATACTTTGCAATGTTTTCTGCGGCCGAGACTGATTCGTCAAAGAGGTTGTTTCCAGAGAGGGCTCCTTCACGATCAATAAGTTGGTGCAGTTCGCCACGCACCGGATCCTCATGAAATACTGAGGACACGAACGCTTTCATGTAGTCTGCCGCGCTCGCCTTTGCAGTGATCTGTACTGTCTGTACGTCACGCGCGACGTTGAAGAGCTGGAATACTGGGTTGTATTTTGTTGTGAGCCCTCGAATGACGTTCGCCGGAGCAGACAAGAATGCCTTCAGTTTCGGGTTCGCGTTCAGCCATCGCATGACTCCACCGGAGATAGTCCCACCTCCACCACGCAAAGAATCAGCCAATTCTTTTGGCATGAGATACCGTTCTTTCACGCCGTCGTGAAGCATCGTATACACATCGTATCCTTTCGGGATATCAAGTTTACTGATCTCTTCATCGTTGTGAGCTTTGATTTCTTCGATGAACGCTTTACGCTCTTCGTTTATCACACCGCGAGCCTCTTGAAAGTGCTGTAATTCAGTAATGAACTGGGATGCCTTTTCGTCTCTTCGCCCGATCATTTCGTGAAGACGATTCAGAGTAGAGCTCGGTTCATCAACGAGTTGAGCAACAAAATTCCGTACATCAGATGATGTAATCGTAGGGGCTTTCTCGCGTACAGAAATCTCCAGGGGATAACGGGTCGGCTCCTTGAAAATCTGTTTGGCAACGCTTTCCGCAGTAGCCTCTGGAATTCCGACATCAACGAGGCGTTGCCATCCGCCGAGTACGACATCCTGTTTAAGATTATCGAAAGATCCAAATTCCTTTTGAAGAATTCCTTTTATACCATAACTGTTTGCGAGCTCATCGAAACTCTTTGGCGCGTTCTCCTTCACGTATTCCTCCATTCGTTTCACGGTGATTGTTCCGACCTTCCTCTCTGGTGCAACCTTTGGTTGTTCGCGGAGCTTCAAGCCAAGCCCCTGTTTATTGAGATCGTTAATGTCTTTCAATGTTTTTCTGATTGCTTTGTCGTGTTTTGAAATAACTTTATCAAGCGCTTCTACTTCCTTCCGCGCCGCATGAGCCTTCGCTTTCAGCTCTGCACGAGCCAAAACATCCTCGCTACGACGCAGTGGGGTGATTTCAAAGGTATCCATACTACCCTCAATTGCAGCACGGAACGCCTGGTCGGCGTCTTGTTTGGCATTTATCGCGGCATTCTTGATGAGGTACTCAGATGTTGCAATAGTTGGATCTTGAATCTCACGCGTTGATCCTTTCGCCTTAAGCATCTTCTTATTGCCCTGATTCTTTCCAACACCGCCAACTGGACCACCACCTGCCATTTCTTCTGCACGTTTTTCAACGGCATCAAGAACTTGGTGTGGAATGAAGTTTGGATGAGCGGCCTTAATGTACGCATACTCTTGTGGAGAGATGCTGTGATTATTGAGCTTCTTATCAAGCTCGCTCGTCATCAAGTCGTTCCACTTTGTCTGTGCTTCGCCAACACTGGCACGCTGTTCTGGAGTCAGCGAATCAAGCCAACCATGATACTGCTCGTTCAATTTCGGCAATGAGTATCCACCTTCAACGGCAAGTCCATTCGTTGAACGATCAATAGCGTCAAGCATTTTCCGTTGTCGAGCAACGAGCTCCCAATCGGAACCATAAGCTGCCGGCCCTTCTTTCATGAACTGATCGAAAAGGTTTCGTCCTTCAACACGTCCAACACCACCGGATGCCTGATAAATATCGTGTAATCTGGTGTCGTTCATCTTCGTAAAAATTCCAGCATAGCGATCCACTCCACGCTTCAACGCGTACGGAACACGCTCAAGAGTACGCAACGCACCGGCTGCTGCACCGGCGACCTTCTCTGTTCTTGTTGGGAGACGCTCAGGAACGATAGGGTAAATAAATCCATCCCCGTATGCTTTCCCTTCGGTAGGACGAGCGATCTTTCCCTCCGCATTGCGTTCAAGCCCAAGTCTCGCAAGGGATTCAGCTTCTGTCTTGGACATCCCCGCGGTCTTTTCAAGAGTCGTTGCCAGGCGATCGATTGCTTCTCCGGTTGCTGCGCTCGCCTTTCCACCAACATGGATTAATCCGCCGAGTGCCTTTCCAAGTACTGGTGTCGCGACGACGTTCAAGAGCCCACCCTTCGTCGCAGAACTGATAACGTCTCCAGCGGTTGCGTTCGGGTCTTGAAGCGCTGTAGCCGTTCCATAACCAGCACCAATGCCAAAATCAGCGAGAGCAGCTTTCCCAATAGCAGTCGCTCCTTCTTTTGATGTTGCGTACTGCACTCCTTTCTTGATGATCGCGCTCACTCCGCGTTCAGCAACTTCTTTCGCGGTAGCCTTGCCGGCGGCCAAAGCAACACCACCAGTACCGAATGTCAACGCATCAAGCCCAAGGTTCAATCCCGCTTCCAGTGTTCCGCCAATTGCTTCTCGTGCGCTCGCGTACGGAGTGAGTCCCTGAAACACGGGCTCGGTTTGTGTTGGGAGAGTGAGTGTTGATCGGGATCCCTGCTGGTAGCTTCGTGCAGCTTTCGCGAGATCAGGATGTGCTGCGCCGTAGCTCTGAATAGACCTTGTAATCACGTCAGGAACAACGGCCTTCGTGATCGCAGATACTGTTTTCAGCATTGCCTCGCCCGGCTGAACAAAACCACGCAAAAGCGTCGTCGGAAGATTCCGAACGAAGTTCAGCGCAGTATCGCCGATAGACTCTTTCTTCTGTGCTACTGGTTTCACCGCGGAACTCGAAGACAAACGTCCGCGAGTCCCTCTTGAGCTTGCAGCACTTGGAGTAGAAACAGCATTGTTCTGGAACGGCGAAAAACTACTCCCTGGAGTATTCACTGAGGCAGTGCCAGTACTAAGTCTTCCCATAGGAAACTAGTTATTGTGTTCCGTACGTATCGTAAAGTTTCGTGAGCTCAGATACTGGCAAGTCCGAATACGCGCCGAGGATATCAGCGAGCGAGAACCCACTATTCATATCATCAATCGCATCAGCGTAATCAGCATTCGAAGCAGAAGCCTTTCCTTGAGCTTTATCTTTCACCACATTGTTCAACCAGTACTGGTAGTTCTGTGAGACGTAGGAAGGATCAGTTGTGTGAACGCTTGGCTTCACTGGTCCGGCAGTACCGGCAGGAAGCTGTTCGCCACCTGCATCAACTGTTCCAGATGAACCGTACTGTGGCGTCACGTACGTCTCGTACCACTTCACGAAGTCCTTTGGATAATTACTGCCACCAAATGCTTGTTGCGTTCCACTCGCTCCACCTCCGGAACTCACAGGTTTCGACTGTACGAGAGTACTCTTCCATGTTCCAGAAGCGGTGTCATATGCTAACGAGTACAGGTTTCCTCCCACTTCCTTCAGTTCCGGTGGATCACCAGCAGCGGCAGCGTCATTAATCTTTTTGAGTGCCGCCGGATTCATTCCAGAATCAGTAGCTAGCTGCTTTTGTTCCTCAGCAGAGAGCTGATCCAACACACCGTATTTTAAATACGTGTTCAACGTCTCAAGCGCGTTCGTACGTGCTTTATCTTGCTCACTCTTTGCCGCGTCCTCCTCGTCCTTCACAGTCTGTAATGCAGCAGTGATGTTTCCGAGCTGTCCCGAGAGAGCAGTCACACGCTGACGACGAAGCTCTGCTTGTTGGCCAGGAGTGAGATTGCGGAGTTCTTCAGGTGTGTACTCAGTTGTTCGAACGAATTGCTCGTTCTCAAGATCAGCGAGTTGTTTACGAAGTCCTGCTTTCTTGTCTGCGTAAGAAGTGGTTGCTGTGGCGGCTGGCGTTGCTGGAGTAGTGGTCGCACTCGTTGCTGGTGTAGCTGGTGTAGTAGGAGTAGCGCCCGCGCCCGCTGCTGGTGCAGCAGTCTCTAACTTATATCCTTGTCCGAAAAGGTTCTGTGCATCAGCGGAACCAACGGCTACGGCCTTGCGGGTTCCATCGGCGCCCACCAATGTTGCCATTTTCTGTGCTGGCGCTGAAGACGTAGGTGCAGGAGTACCAGAAAGAGATCCTGTACGAACCAGGTTCGAAGTTGCCGAACGAAAAGCTGTTGCCGCAGGGGTTGCCGCTGGGGCAGCAGGTTGTCCCGTAGACATTGCCGCCGGAGCGGGTTGTCCCACCGACATTTGTGCTGGTGCGGAGAACGGTGAACTAAATTGCGGAGTAGCAGGAAGAGTTCTTCCGAATCCGTATACTTGGGATGCTGCTGTAGCCATAGGTTAAGCGGTTACGCTGAAGCGAGTGCGTTCAGCACCTTCAAGTTCATTCGCACGAGACTGCTCTGCAAATGTCTTATCACGGTTGAGATCGCCGACCTGATCTCCACCCATCGGCTGATAGATATTTGTCGATGCCCCAGGTTGAAATACAGGGGATCCAGCAAGCACTCTTCCAACAGAGGACGTTGAGCCGAGCCCTTTTCCGTAAGAATCTACCGTCGAAGTACCCAAACTCCGTGCTGCGGTTGTCGAGGTATCTTGAAGGCCACGAGAGAACTGCGTATCAAGAGCCGTCAGATCAGTATTCGCGGCCTCAGCCAGTCTGCGTTCTGATTCGTTTCTCACTCCCCCGTACAACATCCCACGATCCTGAAGATTCCCGGTATTCGCTTCGAGTGCTTGTCCGTATTGCTTTGCGTACGCTGCCTCAGACGTTCGCGTGTCTTGGACCAAACGCCCAAGCGACGTACCGAGATCAAGTTCAGCGTTCTTAATGACTTCAGTATAGTATGGGGATAACTCATCGTGTGCCTGTTGGAGCCATGCCGCACGCATTTCTGGAGTTACAGTGAGTCCCTGGCTCACCGCATCCGCTTCTTTCTGTTGCACGTTCTGTTCTGTCGCCTGGAGATACGTATCGGCAGACCGAGAGCCAGTAGTGAATGCTCCAGTTGCATCAGGTTTTGCGCCAGAGTTCAATTCGGTTTGCCGTGAAAGTGCGGAAGAGATATCCGGTTTCGAGTCGTAGACTTTTCCACTTGAGTTCCCAATGACCTGGTATGCGTTACCCACCTTCTTGATACTCAGCGTTTCTCCTGTGTGGCCAGAAGGCTGAGCTCCGCTGATTGTTGGGGAGGACGGAAGAGAGCGCGAGCTGCTTGTAGAAGTAGTGGTGGCAGCTGGCTTGCTACTCACAACACCAGCACCCTTCTCGATAGAGAGCTGACGAGCTACCGCTGCTTGAGTATTCGCGGTACTTTTTACTCCCTTTGTAACAGGAGAGGATTTCTTTGCCGCTGCTTTTTTCGCTGCCATATGAATGTTTCAATTATACGCTAGTATGCGATGTACGTGACGTAGAACGTGATCGAACCCGTCGTTGACTGGTCAAGATTCGATACTGTAGACGTTGCCTCTGCCACGATATCGGTTGGTTGCGTTGACGAGAACATGCCGCGCTTTGTCGTGAGCACTGTTCCAAGAGTGTCTTTGAATCCTGTTGTCTTCACGTCCTGCGCGATAAGAAAGTCGGTTGGTGTTTGCGCTCGACCAGCTGACATCGTGACCGTTGCGCCGCCGTTCCAGACTTGAGTGCATTCCGCGGTAACTGAGATCACCTCGCCGTTTGGAGGAAGGGATACGAGCGTTATTTGTTTCGTGAGCGCATTGATTGCAAAATCTGTCTTATTCTTGGTGATTCTGAGATGGCGTGTCTTTATTTGCTTTGGATATCCATCGAGATCGAAGAGTCCGACGACCTGTCCGTTCAGATATCCGCGAACTTCGTTTAAGTCACTACGGAACCAGATATCGCCATTTACCCGTGGTAGCGGGTTGAATGTGTCTGAATCGTACGAGCCAAGACGAGTAGACATATTTATCGGGTGAAGGTTAGAACGCCTGAGACGTACGAACTATCGCTTGTTGTGTTGTCCTTAAGCTGGAATGTAAGTTTCACGCCGCTGTCTGACTCACTCGTCACTGTCAGCGTTGCAGATTCGTTTGCTCCAGGAACGTCATAAGCCAAGTACGCTGACGTAACGATAGGGGAACTATTAGAAACAAGAATGGTTTGCTGCACCGCGTTTTGCCATTTACCTATCGCGGTATGAACGCTCGCAGCGCCTCCGGCTTTTGTAGTACCTTCGAACGTAATGAGTTTTGGCTTAAAACCAAGTGGAATGAATAATGTGTTCGTTGAATCATGATCAGATGTGCTGTCGTTTGAATTGTATGTGATCACATCAGTGACAACGCGAGAGAACGAACTATTGATAACCATTTCTGTCGCCGAAAGTGCAATGCCAACTTCACGTACTAATGTCCCAGGCGTCGTTGAAAGCGTTTCAGAATCGGTGACGTAATACGTCTGTCCTGGAGTAAGTCCAGATTGGTTCGATACCTTTCCTCCCGTTTGAATTGTTGCTGTTGCTGCGGCAGAAACTGTCGCCATGCAAATACCAAACTCTCCGAAGAGATCAGTGAAGTTCGTAGCATTCGCTTTGTACGCCTTTCCGATATTCTCTGATACACCAGAAACGATAATCGTCGGACGGAATGCGGCTGTTGCATGTTCGCTCGTCGCAACTTCTACATTCGACGTTGTGGCAGCAGGCTCAAGATTGTCGGAACGTTGAGTCCAACGGATACATACACCATAGTCGCTCTGTGATCCGGCCTTCCATTGGTTGAACAGCGTCGTAACGTCGAGATAGATGTATTGTGCAGAGCTTTCTTCGATAAAATCGTCAGTAATCGAATCACCATTGGAAAGTTCCCAATCCTCAAAGATTGCACCGATTGCCGGTTTGTTCGTCCAAGTAATAGTGGATTCGTCCCAATCAGCACCAGTGACCTGGAAGATGCCAATTTGATACGACGAACCAGCAGCAGTCATTGTCGCAGGAACGACGTAGAGACGAATCATTGCAGAGTCTGCGATAGGAATAGTGATCGTCGAAAGATCGAACTTCACGAAAAGGTAAGAATCCCCGTTGTTCGTTGCATTCGTTGATCCGATAACAGCAGTTGTAGCTGTTCCGTAGTTCGTTCCTGCTGAGGATTCCAAAACACGCGCATCGTGAGATGCAACCTGTTTGACGATTTCGTTTGTGCGGATACAGACAGGATCGCCTACGGTAAGGTTTTCGCCAGCAACGGCAGTAATCTGTGGGTTAATCCCACCGCTCACGGAGAATGTTGTTCCGTTCCACGTTAAGAAATTTAGCGTCGCATCGCCAATAGAGAACTTCGTCGTACCAGAATCATTTCCAAGATAGAAGCCCGTACCCGTGTTGTACGCCGTCTGGCCGGAACGGATATACCCACCAGAAGGAAGCACGATCGTTCCAGCAGTAATCGCACCAAGATCGGCAGCAATAGCCGAGAGCTGGGACACGCTCATCTTTCCAGCAGTAATCGTCGAGGCGGCGATCTCGTTCGCTGTAATCGAGCCAGCAACGATGTTCGCTGCATCAATATTCTGGCCTCCCTGACCATCGAGGACGGTAAATGTTGCTTCTCCTGTTCCGTTCTGTGCAATAGCAACAAGAACTTTCCCTGTACCGACGGCCGTCGAGGAGGTTGTTGTTGTTTGATACGCGGTAATCGAGGCGATTGTATCAAGGTAGATGTACGTCTTTGCCACCATGTTGCCGGTATTGCTTGCGCCAATGGAATACGCAGTGCCAGCAGCATCAGTAAACGTACCCGCTCCCCATGCAACAGTATCTGCATCGGTAACGGTAAAAGCACACGTCTGTCCCCAACCTCTATTGGAAACATCGAGGTTTGCTTGTGCGATGATTCCTGCAAGGATCGAAGAAAGTACAGAACCGCCCGTGATCGTTATATTTGTTGCAGTTACCGCGCCAGCTTCAGTGACACGGAAAGGAGCCGTTGCCCTATTCGCAAACGTATCACCGGCCCAAAAACGAACGTCGTCTCCACCTGTCACTGTCGAAGCGAGACCAAAACTATTCGCTGCATCACGGAAATAGTCAGTGCCGATAGTAAAACCGCCGATCGTTCCAGATGTCGCGGTAATCGTGCCAGAAATAATGGCTCCAGTAGCAGTCAAAACTCCTGCGTTTGAAACAGTGAATTTAGCAGTCCCGCTGCTACTGGCGCTAATAA
>ERZ1292629.2564-Hain-H43-01um-R1-2564-length-15045-cov-26_pt2 | contig 12022 bp, 9 predicted proteins | sample MGYA00564399_ERZ1292629 | MGnify/ENA primary metagenome ERZ1292629 (study PRJEB36523, sample SAMEA6512636) | groundwater metagenome | collected 2019-01-08 | study: AquaDiva: Metagenomics assemblies of 32 groundwater samples | reverse complement strand
CCAACGTAAGCCAAGCAGTTGGCTTACTTCACCCCTCCTTCACTTCGTTCAGTCGGGCTGCTGGGAGTCGAACCCAGTCTAACTGGTCCCAAACCAGTCGTACCACCGTCATACGCCAGCCCGATATTTAAACCTTTCTGGTGCCCCCGCTAAGAATCGAACTTAGATCCCCTCCTTAGAAGGGAGGTGTTCTGTCCGTTGAACTACAGGGGCATGCTAAGTAAATATTATGTAATTTTACTATAAAAAACGACTTTAGTCCAGAATTTTACAGTTTAGCTCTATTGTGGTACACATTAGCGTATCTGTCCCTTTAAAACATAGAGGTGATTAAATGAAGTTCCTCTGGTCTAAATCAAGAGAATTACTTGATTTAGCTCCGAAAAGCTTTAAAAAAGATTACTGGATATTCATCGTTAAGCGCCGACCATGGTTAAAATGGACATTTTTAATTCTATTTCTGTTTTTGCTTTTCAGCTTTGGATCCGGATACTGGTACATGTATAATTATGACGGATGTTTTTTCAATGTAGGTTGTTTGACTGATGATAAAGGTCAACCGCTTGACATAGAAAAATTGGCACGATCTGATTTTAAAAAAGCTTCATATGTCTATGCCGATAACGGAGAAGAAATAGGAAAATACTTTGATGAAATAAGAGACCCCATTCTGTTTGATAAGATTCCTAAACTCATCCAAGATGCTTTCGTGGCCGCTGAAGACAAAAGATTTTACCAGCACCATGGAATTGATATCAAAGCTATCGCATCAGCCGCAATGGGTAACGCATTACGCTCTCAAGGTATAAAGATTTGGAAAAGGTCGGGCGGAGCAAGCACCATAACTCAGCAATTATCAAGAACGATTTTTGCCGATAAAGTAATTGATTTTAAGACCAGAGCCCGTACTTACAATAGAAAATTAAAGGAAGCAAGATTAGCGATACGGCTGGAAAAGCGTTATTCAAAAAAAGAGATTCTTGGAACTTTTCTGAATTTTATTTGGCTTGGCCATGGAGCCAATGGTGTTGTTGCGGGATCTATGCGTTATTGGGGAAAAGATATCCGTAAAGAATCGCTTACCATTAGAGAGGCGGCTATACTTGCGAGTATGAATAAAAATTCCGTTCTTTATGACCCGATATTTTGCAAACCATCTGAACCGAACTATGGAGAAAAGCTGACAAAAGAAGTTATCCGATTAGCAACCGCTAAGGACCGATATAATTTTGTCCTTGAACAAATGAGGGACAACGGATTTATATCCCAGAAAGAATACGAAAAGAATTTGTTTCAAAAAGATAAAAATCCCGACACGGAAGAATTGGCTCAATTAAGGTCGTGGAAAAACTCCGCTTATGATTACGGCAATCGGTTAGTAAAAGAAATGCTTTTGACATCCGGGCATAATGAAGACGAAATATCCCAAATCGGCGGGTTGAGAATTTATACGACCATCAATCCGTCAATCCAAAAAATCGCCTCGGAAGAATTTAATGCGCATTTGGCACTGATAAATCAAGAGAAAGGTCCTGATGACAAACTGAACGGCGCTTTCATAATTATTGATGTTAAAACCGGTGAAATAAAAGCTTTAAGCGGCGGAAACAACTTTGAAAAAAGCCAATACAACCGAGTACTGGCTTATAGATCTCCGGGGTCGGGAGTGAAGCCGTTTGTGTATGCTACTGCGATGGAAAAATTCGGATATGATTTTTTTACTAAAGCATGTAACACTCCGTTTAGAATGAAGGGCGCTAATGGTAAGGCATGGGCGCCGCAGAACTTCAAGGAAAAAAATCCGCGGCCGGCGGATTGTAATCGTGATACTGCGGAAGGTGTTATTTATTCTCTAAACTTGGAAACATTAAACATCGCCAGAAAGATATCCATGCCGCCGATTGTAGCTCTAATGAATAGTTTTGGCATTTGGGGCAATCCGGGCATAGTTCGGGATTCCAATGGCAATATTTGGTTTAGGAGGCCTGGCTACGAAATTACCGGCGGACTGGTTCCGCTTCTTCCAACTGCTATTGGCGCTTCTGATGTCAGTCTTCTTGAACTGGCCAACGCCTACACGGTTTTTTATCGCAGTGGTACATATATTACTCCGAGATTGATTAAAGAAATCAAAAGTACTTATGGCGAAGAGATTTTATTCAAGCCCAAATCCGTCCCAGAAAAAAGAGTCCTATCACAAAAGACATCCGATAAAATATTAGCTCTTATGCGGGCAGTTACCAAGATTGGGACCGCTAAAATATCAATGCGCGATATCAAACAGCAAGTCGCCTGCAAGACAGGAACTTCGGATGGTCCCAGAGATGTTTCCATGTGGTGCGGAACGCCGGAACTGTTTGTCGCAGTCAGGTTTGGTCTTGATAATTACGGAGTCATTGAACTACCTGAATATATGAGAAAAAAGAGTGGGGTAGCTGACATGCAGGTCTCGGGCGGCTGGGTAGTTGGCCCCTTAGTTAGAAAGATAATTGACCGTATATATGCACAGAGACAGAAAGTCGAGTTCTCTCCGGAAGTTGAAGCAGAGTTACAAAGATTACTCGCCAATCCCCAATGAGGGGATTTTTATTATGAGCGGGTAACGAGATTCGAACTCGTGTCTACTCCTTGGAAGGGAGTCGTACTACCACTGTACTATACCCGCAATAATGTGGTTAGATATTTAACCCATTTTATCATTTAGAAGCTAAATTAAAAGCTCCGCCAACAGCGGGGCTATACAATCAGTTTATTTATTTTAGGAACGGCATCCCAACCGGCTTTCCATCCTGTGTTTATTCCTTTAAACATTTGGTCTTGAGTAAAATCGCTGAAATGGGCATCCGGTATCGGATCAGAGCCGACGAACAAGAATTTGATTATCTTTTTATGAGCGTAAGACAATCCTCGCATAGCTTCTTCGGTATTCATGATATGCCGTCTTATTGTCTGCTGGCTCTTGCTGTCTAAATTTTGATAATGGAGCAATTCCTCAATTCTTTTCAAACTTTCTCTTTGCTTGGCTAATTGTTCAAGATCATTATTAACCCTCAAGTAGCCGAGAATAGTTTTTCTTGTATTTCCCGACACCGTTATATCAAAACAACGGCTTAGCAATTCAACCCAGTTGCTAAATGACCTTTCAAGGGGTCCTTCTGCCACAGAGTTATAATGAAAAACCACTATATTGGAATAGCCCTCGCTAACGGCGAAATGAATCGGAAGATTACTTAAGGCTGCGGTATCAACTATTTGGCCCTCGCCGTTATGCTTTCCGGGTCCAAAATGGCCGAATACCCGAAGTCCATTGATTCCTCCATTAACATATCTTAGATTTCTAACCCCTGTTTCCATGTTAACATCTTCCGGTCGAAAATTAGTAACAGAAACCCAGCCCTGATTCTGCCAACCGTTCAAATAAAGCGGCGGGTCGGAAAGTATTTGATCAAGTGTCCATCCGGCTGTATTTAAGTTTACTGCCGGTACTTCTATTTTTATTGGCGAGTCAAAAATGAGGTTGAACTTCAAGGTTTCAAATAAAAGTTTTCTAAGATTATCATAAACGAGAAAGGACTCAACGGAAAAAATATCTTTTATGGTCTTCCTGGCTATTTTATAAGCCGGAAGTCCTAATGCCAACAAGGCCCCATAGCTTTTTACTGGATTTTTTATTTTACCGGTTTCGTGAGCCGCAGTCAGTAATCCCGCGATACATAAAAAATCAACAATAGCTTTTTTCTTCAAATCCGGGTGTATGCCTACAAAATGTTTTTTTCTTAAGTTGATTAATTTTTTTTCAAAATCCACGTGGCTCTCTTCTGATTTTTGGATATATACAGATGCCGGAATGAATGCAACCGAACTGGTAGATATAAAGGATGGGTCTTTTTCAAGCAGTCCTTGTGATGTGGCATCATAAAGAGCGTGCAAAGCTCCGGCATGGGGTCCTAATCTTGGAAATGTACCGGGTAAACATAATGCCCATTCTTGCATAGAATCCTCTTGTTAAAGAGCGAGTATATCTAACATATATACTCAAGATCGGTGGTTGTCAAAACCCCGCCCTTTTAGAAAGGCGGGGTTGACTAATAACTATTCGCTAGCGACTAACAATTAGTTTACTGTTTAATTGCTTCTTTCAATAATTTACCCGGGGTAAATCTTGGCTTCTTGGAAGCGGCGATTTGGATGGTTTCGCCGGTTCTTGGATTTCGGCCTTCTCTGGCTTTCCTGTCGGAAACCTTGAAGATACCAAATCCGGTTATGTTAACTTTGTCGCCGGATCGCATGACCTTGGTGACTTCGTCAACAAAAGCATCTAACCATTCCAATCCCTGCTTTTTGGTGACCCCCATTTTTTCCGCTATTCGGGAAGCTAACTCGCTCTTTTTTACTGGCATATTTTTATTATTCTAATTTAATTGCTATTTTAAACAAATTCTAATCGACCCTTAGAATTCCTGCACTTTTCACAATTATCAAGGTTTTATGCAGAAAACGCAAGCCTCGCCTATCAACAGGGCTTAATTGTTGATAGGCGAGGCGCAGTCCCATCACTCAACAAGCAGTCAATCATTAACGACTTTCTCTATGTTTTTGTTAAGGAATAACTCATATTGCGAACTCAAAATGCCGGAAAACGAGAATCAACTATGTGGATAACCTCGTTAATTATTTAGATTTCTGTTCCTTATTTTTTAAAAATGGCTTAAAATATAGGTTTTTACGCTATTGCCTTTTTATTTAGAATATGGTATGATATAAGAGCTGGGAATTATCCCGGCTCATTCAAAGGACAGAGTCATGCCAAAGACCCGTGTTTTCCTTGCGATGGACGATGAAGCCAAAGCCGCCTTTTATCGTCGCGACTTCGGGACCGTCTGGGCCCCGGGGCTGTTAATGACGGTCCAACGGAAAGTCGAGGCTGGTGAGTTGCCGGCCGTGTTCATCAAGAAGGGTCTGGTCGGCGTCGCCTGCGACGTCAACCTCCTGTTCGAACTCGTCGAGGAGACGAGGGTGCGACAGAAGCAAGGCCGGGTGGCCAAGAAGAAAAGGAACAACGAGGAAATTCGTCAGTTGGTCCTCTCTCAAACTGCCGCCTAGTCAGAAATTCCCACCAAGTCCGGCATCCTCTGCTGGCAAGCCCCGCAACACGCGGGGCTTCACTTTAATTTAATGTACACAGAATTATGCATTTGCATAATTCTGTGTACAGATGAGTTTGACCTTTTATTGCCAACCGTCATTCAACAACCTAAGCAACCGGCGGAGGGGTAGGATTCATAACAGGCAAGATTTTTGTAAAAGCGACGCACTCATTCCAAAGAGGAACGTTCGGAGGCGGGTAGCCGAGAAAGAGCAAAAAACCCAGAAGGGTTTTTATGCGGTTCCTCGTGGGATGAGTGCGTCGCTTTTACCTGGCATACTCAATTGCTCTTGTCTCTCGGATAACATTCACCCTAATTTCTCCCGGGTATTTCATTTCTTCCTCTATCTTCTTGGCAATATCTTTTGCCATTTTGAGCGCACTTAAATCGTCAATTTTAGTTGGCGTGACAAATATTCTCAATTCCCGACCGGCCTGAATGGCATATGATTTTTCAACACCATCAAACGAACCGGCAATTCTTTCCAAATCCTCAAGCCGTTTGAGGTATATCTCAACCGTATCTTTTCTGGCTCCCGGTCTTGCTCCCGAAATTGAATCAGCTGCTGTGACTATTCTGGCTTCCAATATGGCGTAAGGATATTCATCGTGATGGGCTTCCATTGCAAGGATAGCTCTTGGGTCTACTCCAAACTTTTGGAGTAATTTTCGGCCTATCTCAACATGAGTTCCTTGAACTTCATGGTCCACGGCCTTACCTATGTCATGAAACAAGGCGCCTTTTTTTGCGATTGAAACATCCGCTCCTAATTCTGCCGCCAACATTCCGGCAATGTGAGTCATCTCAACGGAGTGAAGCAAAACATTCTGTCCATAACTTGTTCTAAACGCTAAGCGACCCAACAAATATGTGAGTTTCGGATCTACCGGACCTACTCCTGTTTCAAAAAGCGCCGCTTCTCCGGCTTCTTTTATTTTTTCATTTATCTCGTTCTTGGCTTTTTCCACCATTTCCTCTATTTTTGCCGGATGAATTCTACCATCGGCTATCAATTTGTCAATCGCCAATTTAGCTATCTGGCGCCTGACCGGATCGAACCCGGATACGACAAGCGCTTCGGGGGTATCGTCAATAATAATATCAACTCCGGTCAATCTTTCTATGGCTTTAATATTTCTTCCTTCTTTTCCGATAATTTTGCCTTTCACCTCGTCCGAGGGTAAACTGACAACTGTCGTCATTGCGTCAGCAATCTGCGAAGACGAGTATCTTTGGATGGCGGTTGTAAGAATTTCCCGAGCCTTCTTTTCAAGCTCTTCCCTGTTCTCATTCTCAAGCTTCCTCGTCATCTTATACAAATCGTCTTTATATTCCTCCTCCGTCTTGGCAACTAATTCAATCTTGGCTTTTTCCCTGTCTAATCCCGATATTCTCTCCAACTCTTTCAATTGCCTTTCTTTTGATTGCTCAAGTTCGCTCTTGAGAGTTGTCAATTCAACCGCTTTGTGTTTAAGAGTTTCTTTTTCCGAAGAAAGTTCTTTCCCTTTTTGCTCAAGTTCGTTCTCCTTTTTGGTTAAGATGTTTTCTATTCTTGAAAGCTGGGAATTCCTTTCTTTTTCTTCTTTCTTGGCCTCTTCAAGTATCTTAAAAGCGTTGTTCTTTGCTTCAAGAAGTATGTCTTGGGATTTTGCTTTAGAGTCCGCGAGTATCGCCTCCGCTCTTGATTCGGCGAGGGTGACTTTTCTACTGGCGACTAAATGCCTGATGAGATAACCGATTACCAATCCTGGAAGTAACGCCGAAACTGCCGCTATTAACGGATTTAATCCTGAAATCATATTGTTTTAAAGTTACCATTCGCTGATATACGCTGATACCTACGCCGATTCCGCTGATCTAATCCGCGCTAATCCGCGTTTTGTCCGCGTTAATCTGCTTTTTTAGTAAAGATTAAAAATTAAATAAACGACTCCTGTATTATATCAAGGATGTTTATTTTATGCAAATTTAATCAAAAAACCCGCATAAAATCGGGTTTAATTTTTACTATCCCTGATAGCAACGGCCATCTCCGGGTTATCCGTAAGAATTGCATCCACGGTGGGGCAAATGCTGACCAATCCCGCAATCTCTTCCTGGGTATTCGGTGTACCCATCATAACCCTTGAACCTTCTCTCTGGGCCCTTTTGACTTCTTCTGACATATCCCTTAAACCGGTTTTAAACAACAGGCCGAATAATATACGACTGGCAAAAGAATCGTTCAGCCACCCAAATGAAACCATATCGGCCTTATAACTCCTGGCGGTATTGGCCAAGTTAAATGGAAAAGTGTCTATTATGTGGGTTTTAACGCGGTTATCAAGTTTCTTGGCATAAGCCAAAAGGCCGGCATCGGCATAAAGACCGGCCCATGGGATTTTATTTTTTGGAGTCGTTAGAATTACCCTCTCGTACATATCCCCTTCTTTCATCTTGCAGACAATTATTTTTACCAAGGCTTGAGAATTTTGTTTTATGTCCAAGAGGCATTTAAGCTGCCAGTGATAATGTAAGAATACAAAAAAGGCATCCAGGTCCGGAATATGCGGATAAAACTCATTAATTCTGGCCCATGTAAGATCTGCCGGATCGGGGTTTAGCGTACCCGGATGATGGATAATGGCCTTGCCATCAGTCGTCAGACAAACATCCGTCTCGATTCCATTTGCTCCGGTGCGTTCTGCAACCCCGAATGCATAGAAGCTATTGGGCGGAAAACTACCGCCCTGATGGGCATAGACCTCAAATTTTTTCATCACACACCCAATTCAAAGAACTGTATGGCTTTAAGATAAACTATGTTTATAATTTTGCAACCCATCGCTCCGCCCTATCATTTTATTTCTGATAGCTCCCACAACTTCTATGCATGCTGCGTAGTACCATTTTTTAAAATACTACTGATTTTAAAAAATGGTACTACCTCCGCCGGTTGATTAGGTAGTTAGATGGCAATTGGTAACAAAAATTCAAACTCATTAAGAACGTGAGAAAGACGGAGAGGCTACGCTTCAATTTATTAAACAGTATTCTAAAAGCGAAAACCCCACGATGTTCTGTGGGGTTGCCGGCGGGCGCCGGACTATTTCTTCTCGTTGGCAGGCTTGGCAGTCGACGAACAGTGGCAATCGGCGCAGGTTTTGGCTTTATTTTAGACAAATTTGACCCTCTATTGCTAACTGTTAACTATTAACTATTCACAAAAGCAACCGGCGGAGGGTGTGTGCCTTTTTAAAATTAGCAATATTTTTAAAAGGTACACCCCGCAGTCACGCATGGAGGTTATGTGAACTATAAAATTAGAGATGGGCTAGAGTGATTATTTTTGGTATAATAATTTTATGAAACCTATAGTTCTCATAATTTTGGATGGGTGGGGATATTCTAAACAAAAGCATGGCAATGCTATCTTAAACGCGCAGACGCCCAACATTGATTCCATTCAGCAAAACTATCCCTCTCTTCTCCTTCAGGCCTCCGGAAAAGCCGCAGGCATGACTTGGGGCGAATCCGGAAACAGCGAGGTCGGACATCTCACAATCGGCGCCGGAAGAATTATTTTTCAATATTTATCCAGAATAAATAAGGCCATTGATAACGACAGTTTTTTTTCAAATGAAGTCCTGGCCAAAGCCATAGGACATGTCCATGAGAATAACTCAATTCTTCATTTGGCCGGCCTTCTAACTTCAGGTTCGGTCCATGCATATTTAAGGCATCTTTTTGCCTTGATAGATATGGCCAAGAGAAATAATGTTATTAATCTCAAAATCCATTTATTCACCGACGGGAAGGACTCCGGATTGAAAGAAGCTCCGGCGCTTATTAAAAAGGTTGAGGATTATTTGTCCCAAGTAGGTGTAGGTAAAATTTCAACAATTATAGGTAGGGACTTTGCGATGGACAGAGGCAAAAATTGGGACTTAACCAAAACGGCCTATGAACTTTTAACAGCAGGCGTCGGAGAAAAATCTCCGGACATTTATGCAAAATTAGAGGAATACTATTCCCAAGGTTTGAACGATTCTAAAATTCCTCCCACTGTAATTGATGACGCGGGAATCATCCTGGAAAATGACGCTTTAATATTTTTTAATTTCAGAGAAGACAGCATGAGACAGCTTGCCGAGGCTTTTGTGAACAAAGATTTTAACATATTCCAGAAAAAAGAGTTAAACAATCTCTACATTGCCTCCCTGACTCGGTATATTGAAAGTCCGAATCTTCATGTTGCCTTCCCTATCCCCGAAATAAAAAACGGCCTTGCCGAAGTCCTAAGCAATAATAATAAAAAACAGTATCATGTTGCCGAGACGGAAAAATATGCTCATGTCACATATTTTTTTAATTGCCTGAAAAATGTGCCCCTTGACGGTGAAACGGATTTCTTGTCGGAATCTTTAAAAAATCCTTTAGAAAATCCTGAAATGAAAGCCGACGACATAACCGAAAAGGTTTTATCGGAATTAGACAGATATGATTTCTTTGTAATTAATTTTGCCAATGCAGATACCTTATCCCATTTTGGAAATCTTGAAGTTACCATAAGGGGAATTGAGGCCATAGATAAGGCCTTGGGCAAGATAAAATCAGCAGTATTAGAAAGAAGCGGAATTATGATAGTAACAGCCGATCATGGCAACGCTGAATCTCTGACATATAAATCGTCTGGCGAAAGTGAAACCAAGCATAATGATAATCCGGTGCCGTTTTATCTGATAGCCAAAGAATTCGAGCGGCATAGATCAGTCAACGATATCGAATCAACAATGAATCAATCTTCGGGATTGTTGGCCGATGTTGCTCCAACAATTCTGGAACTAATGGGCATAGAAAAACCAGTCGAAATGACGGGAGAGTCTCTGCTGCGGTTGTTGCAATAATTGCAAATAATGTCTAAACTCAAAGAATTAAATGTTTTAAACAAATGCGAGGAATAGAAAAATTTAAAACTATGCTCGGCCTTGAAAGGCCTGAAGCAAAAGCAGAAATAAAAAGCGAGGAACCGCGAGTAAAAGTTCTGCTTCCAGAAACCTTATCGTTTCAAAGGGGTCATCTTGACATTGCTGAATTCCATCCAAGTTGGGAGTTAAGGGAAATAAGACAATTTGTTAAAAACCTGCCATCAGAAGCTCAATCGAGTCAACGGAAAATGTTGATCCAAGATTTCAAACAAAAACTTAGAGTTATGAGAGAAAACACTGCCCAAATAAGTATCGCTGTTGAGCAATTTATGAGAGAAAATCCTGATATCCCCAGTGAAGAACTTAAAGAAAAACTCGGGGAGTTAGTGGCGAAAAAATCCACAGATCTACCAAAAGACATAGTTTTAAAATTAGCCCACAGTGTGGGTAAATATGTTGAAATACGAGATGATATCAGATCGATTATTGAATATTATAAGCAACTATCAGAAAAAGGCGATTCCAAAAAAGAATGGCAAGCCGAATTATTTAAAGATCTTTTTGGAAAATACCCGATAGGACGCATAGAGATTGAAACTGTTTTTGGCGGATTATATTTCCGCACCCACAATATAGAAGATTATGTTCTTGCCTATATTAGTGGTGAAAAACAAAGCCAGCCCTCTTTAGACAGAAATGCCAGGATGTCCGGTGGCGCTAAGCTTAACAGACAATTTCCAAGCATTCCCCATTTATCAGGAGGCAGAGTGATCATAGAAAACTCTGCTGCCACAGGCCAATTTTCCAAGGGAACCGAAATGCACGAAGAAGAACACTCCATTCACTCTAATATATATCCCGAAGAACTCTTTGGTTATTCCGGGCGCATGAGAATTTTTGAATCGGAAAATAGTAGTTTAAATTATGACGTGTTTCAAAAAAGAATAACCAGATTTGCCCGTCTGACGATTAGATACTTAGAGGATTCGGCAAAAACAGAAGTTTTGGCCTATCTGAAAACCGAAGACCCGAGAGGATCAATGGCAAATATGAGATTAGCATTAACAGATGAAGACGGTTTATATAACTATTTTAAGATTATGAACGTTGAAACGTTTTTTAAAAAGACAATCATGGAAAGAATCAAACTACAAAATCTAAAGGTAAAAAAGGATGGCCTTGTGCTTGGGGAAACTGAACTTGAACAAGCATGCTCGGATGTTATCACGGATGCTTGGAATAAAGATTACAAAAACACACTCAAACTTGCCTTAAGTGCAGTCGAAGCATTGTTGGAAAAATATGGGGACTACCCCGAAAATAGATTGAAAGTTATACGTCTTTTGGCGCAAGAGCCTCTCGATAAGTGGCCTCGTCTGGTCAGGATTCTCTCCTAACTGATTATCCCTCCGCCAAGCATTTCATTTCGTCGGTAAAACACCGCCGATTGGCCGGAAGTGATAGCTCGGACAGGTTTTAAAAACTTTAAAGTACCATTCTTGGATAAAATTGCTCTTTCGGTTTGGCTTCGATACCTTATTTTCACCTCAATATGTCCTAAGTGTCCTGTTTGGAAGTTGAACTTCCAAACATCATTAACCCAGCTTATGTTTGAAATTTTGAGATTTTTAGAATAGAGGTCTTTCTCGTCACCCACATAAATAATATTCTTTTTGATATCTTTCGAGACCACATAATATGGTCCGCCTCCGATGCCAATGTTCAAACCGTGTCTTTGGCCAATAGTATAGTAATAGACACCATCATGAATTCCTATCTGCTTATTTTTATAAATTATCCTGCCATTTTTCGGCTTAATATATTTGGTTAAAAAATCCTTCATGTCCAAAAGGCCAATAAAACAAACTCCTTGACTGTCTTTTTTGTCATAATTAGGCAAGCCGAATTTTTTTGCCATTTTTCTGACTTCCGGCTTGATGTAATCCCCTATTGGAAAAAGACACTTCG
>ERZ1292629.3537-Hain-H43-01um-R1-3537-length-12023-cov-5_pt1 | contig 12023 bp, 13 predicted proteins | sample MGYA00564399_ERZ1292629 | MGnify/ENA primary metagenome ERZ1292629 (study PRJEB36523, sample SAMEA6512636) | groundwater metagenome | collected 2019-01-08 | study: AquaDiva: Metagenomics assemblies of 32 groundwater samples | reverse complement strand
CACGAGGATGCTAAGTTCTAGGCTTGGCATAAAATCTCCGGCCTTTCCACAGCAAACTATTTACAGGCTACACGGATGTACTTTACGGGGTGTAAACTACCGCTGAACAGATGCATAACATTCCTTGCGTCCGGGAACAATGACATGATCCTTCTCACGTATTGCGGAGGGTAGGCACCGTAGTAACCGCTGCCTTTGTAATTGTTTCCCAACATCCAGACACCTGAGATGCAGTTATTCACGCAGACTAGATGTGACCCAGGGTACTTGGCAAACTCCAGGTTGTAGGAATTGGCACGTACGGCTAAAGGGAGGGTATGATCCATATCAGCATGGCTCTCCTTCTACATCCAATTTCTCTGCTAACCAGACTGTTATTTCTATGCTGTCACCACCGTGGATCTTTTTGTTGATATGGCGGGCGCGGCAGTGGCTATACGGAATCCATTCCAAGTTACCATTTATACCACATTGGAAAGCCTTTCCGGTTGAGGAGTCTTCAAACACTTCACAGTCTTTGATCAAGACATACTTAGGCATATTTTCGCTTCTCCGGCAGGAATTTCTTCTCCACCACATACCACTCACGAACCACGGCTTGTCGAAGTGCCTCTGGTGTTCTCGGCACAGCCTTCCCCACGCTTAACAGGAAATCAGAGGACGCGGCAGTATCATCGATCCCGTACCCGAACAGCACATTAAAGTCACATTGTCGAAAAGGCAACCCAATCTTATTCTTTTTGCACCGTGCACGAACCGTGATGCCATATGGGCGTTCCATTTTAGAGATGGTACGTTTAAGTGTTTTGATGTGTGCCAACCACAGTATTTGGGACGCGAAAAAGTCTAGTGCCTTCCCTCCGCTTCGGCTGTGCTTTTCCCCAAACATGGCACCGATATTATCTCGGACCTGGCTTACCACCAGAACGCAGACCTTCTGTTTTCCTATTTTGCGGACCAGGCGGCGGAACAGTTCTGAGAGTTTCTTAGCCTTTGCGGCACCGAATGATCCTTCACGTATGCCACGACCCATTTCCGCTTCATCACTCAAGGCATCTAAGGAGTCAATAATGTACAGACCCGGCGCTTTTGAGTTGAGCTCTTTGATGTCGTCGAACACTGCTTCCACCGTGTCGATCTCATTCTTTATCTCCACACGGTCCATTGGAATACCTAAGGCGTTGGCATAGTCCTCGTCAAATGCCGCCCCTTCCGCTTGCACATATCGAACCCAGCCGTTGTCATAGGCCAGAAAGAAATTGGCAATGGCCTCCATCGCCAGCAGCGTCTTTCCAGTAGATCTGTCTCCCACGATGTTCGCAACATGCCCGAGTGCCCAGCCACCACCGAGGACACAGTCCAATATAGTGCAACCGGTGGAGATGAACTGATAGTTTTTCTTTTCTGAGGAGAAGTACAGGCCGCCTTTTGTAGATGGCGTTTGGCTATTAATTCTAGGCCGCGTCATTTTCTGTTCTCTGCTCTGAATAGCTCTATGGTGCGCGGAAAATAATTACGCAAAAGACTTTCTAGGGCATCGGCATACACCCTGATTTCTTCCTGTGCATTGGGCGCTGTTCGCAGTGTCAAAAAGGCCAGCCAATTTCTGAGATTGGCAGACGCTCGCATCCTGGAGTAACGTGCTACGGGGACTGGAAGACGGGCAAGCTCTTTAGGAATACCAAAGGCTATGCCTTCTTCATACACCAGTTGTGCATCGGCGTAAACAGTTTTTAGCCTGTGAAGCCAAGCGGTTATCATATTATCATTCGCTAAAGCGGTAGTACCGCTTGCTTGTCTATTTGAGGTGGCTGTCATTACGCCGGTTTTGATGCGTTCGAGTGATGGTAAATAGTTCTCGTCTGGCAAGGGGGTGTACCGAGCACTTAGTTCACTGTAGGATTGTGTTCTATGTCGGTGCCACTCACGGAATACAAAGATAGGCGCTTTCACTTCAATCACCGCCCCGGCCATTTCAAATGGTGTGCTGTGTTTGTTCGTGTAAAGGTAATTCAGAAGTTTCTTGTCTTGTTCCCAATTCACGAAACCTTTGTTGGTGGACATGCGGGCCGCTTCAATGATACGTTCATCACTTCCCCATGTCTCGATGATTTCGATATATCCGTGCTCATGGATTCTCATTATGTCTCCAACGTGGCGGTAAGTTACAGTTAGTTGGTGCATTTCTGAACATGGGAGAGATCTCTGCATCAGAGTACCCTGCTAGCCCACACCCAATGCGGGTCACATAAAAGGTTAGTTCCGGGTGTCCCGAGACGTACTCAAGAAATTCTTCTACAAACAGTTGTATGGTAGAAAGAGGAAGGGTTCGAAGATCAAAGTCCTTGGTTGGAATGGCGTAGCTGCTGCCTTGTCTACCACTTCCCTTTCCGTAAATAGCACCGTGGTTATGTCGCGCTTCTAACGCCGCCCCGGCACCATGACGCCCTGCTTGGTTTGAACCGAAAACAAAAATATTAGTCATAGACTACGCCTGCGTAGAAGTCTTTAATTTACCACGCAGGCGTCTGTCTCACGTTAGGCTATGCTCTGTTATTTCTTTTTGTTGAGGCTCCGGAGACGATCAGCTAGTTTTCCTTTCGGCTTCTCTGGGGGCGCCTCTTCATCCTCCTCCGCCACCTCCCCCGCGTCGGGATTTTCGATGCTAAGTTTCTCGCAAACAAAGTCTTGACAGGCCGCCAAGGTATCGAATGAGATCTCCTCGCCCTCGTCGTCCACGAACTCTATATCAGACTCGCTGGCGAGTGCTCCGATGGCATCTTCATCCATCTCATGCACCTCCTCCCACGTCGGCCCTGCTGGCTCTTTCTTTTTTACGGAAGGTTTGGCCCCACCAATGTGAGGACGAGCTTTGGGCGTGGCCGCCTCCTCGTCACCTTCGTCTTTTTCAGGTGTAGCAGCAGCCTTGTTTTTAGTAAGGCTTGGTCGTTTTGTGCTCGGTTTGTTGCTTTCCTCCCCCCCTTCTTTTCCGGCCGGCGCTTGACCTTCGAACGCTTGTTTGATCTCATTATATTTGTGCAATACAAGCTCTCCAGGGATTGGATGCTCCGAGATATACTCCAGCCAGGCTGTGGCTTGTTTGTCATCGTCCGATACAGGAGAGGAGCGACGGGACAGGCGGATGCCGACATACTTCTTTGTCTGCCCCTGCCCTTCTACTGTGAAGGAAATGTCATACCCTTCGTCCGGATGGTCCAGTGCAAGAACCTCCCCGGATTCTTTCTCCCACGCCTGGGCGCAGATTTCCTTGTCCACCGTCTGTGGCATGGCCCATATCTTCGGGCCCTCTGCTGGCGCCCCACGGTCAATCACGTATACCGCCACGCGCCGTGTAGCGCGCAGAGCTTTAGCCAGGTCTTCATCGCCAGTGTGGTCCGCTTCCTGCCGTGCCTCGCACAACGGGCAGGGTTCGGCGGACATGCGGTCCAGGCACAAGTACCCTACATTGTCTGGACCAATCCCGTAATGCACAAAGATATCATGTCCGTAATGCTTCGCATCTTCCCACGTCGGCGGCAGTATGCGAATTTTGTTGGTCCCGGATTTGGTGATGAAAAACTTCACGTCCTTTGAGAAGTAGGAGTCCCGGCCGGAAAAACTCTTCTGCCTGGATTCCATGTCCTCCGACGTGCGTTCTTGGTACTTGAAACCCACCTTTTTACCGCTCTTTATCAGTGCCATACAGCAACCTCCTTATCATGTCCACCTTCGATTTATACCAAGCCAGGCCGATGAGTCTCACCAGGCAATACACCAAAAACAGGGCAACCACTATACTGACTGCCCAGCCAAAGACGTCAAGCAACATACTAAGCCACAACTCTTTCACTTCTAGCACGTCGTAATTGTTCCCGACCAATATCCGCCGCGGCATTTTTAGAGGACCGCACCGTAAAGTATCCGGCGGCATACAGTTGTCCTAAATCTCGCAGCATGCGCCCCCGCTCTTGAAAGGCGTCACGAAGTGACTCCAACACAGCGGCATCTCTTCGCGCCATGTTATACTTTTCAAATGCCTCCTGGTGCCTCGTATCAGTTTGGATCAAATCGCGTACGGCTCCTTCCGTTCTTTTGTCATCACCTTTTTTTGTATTCCGAAGGGACTGACCTAGGTCCGCGTCTACAGTGTTGAGATTCTCCTTAGCCTCATCACGTCTGGAGATTGCTAACGAACACTCTTCCCCAATCTTAAAAAACAGATCGGCTTGTTTGGCCATAGCGTCATTCAACTCTTCAGTGTCAATCTGCAGGTAGTCTCGAAACTCCGCTAACAGACGAGAGGAGCTAAGGGAAGGCGCCTTGGCGGCAGTTTTAACTTTGGGGCGTGTTATCATGGGAAAGGAGAAACCGTTATGAGGGAAAGAGGACAGTTCCAAGTGCAAGTAATAATGGCGCTTGTTTTTCACTAGGGTTGAACGGGGTGGAGAATGCCTGCAATGTGGTCAAGAGTCTCACTGCTTCCTTTTCGCTTTCCGTGCGCAACAACGATGCTCCTATGTAATTCACTATTACAATCCTCACCGATTCCGGACTGGTACGGTCTAGGGCCTGAACTTTTTGGATCATCCCTTTCCAAGTTATACCACGGCCGGCGACCAAGGTTTTAGCAATATCAACAGCTTCTACATTGCCTTCTGCGGTTTCCAGTATTTCATTGACCTCTGCTTTGTCTGTGATTCCGTTCACCATGGAGAGCCATTGAATGGCTTGTCTCAGACTGCCGTCCGCCTTTCTGGCGATGACGCCACACAAGTCTGTTGCTACGGCTAATTTTTCTTTTTTGGCAATAGCAGTCAGGTGATCACAGACCACCTCCCAAGCTACAGGCTTTAAATCATAATGGGAACAGCGTGTTTTAATTGTAGCAGGGATCTTGTCCGCCTCCGTTGTGCATAATGCCCAGTACACATGCGGCGGGGGTTCTTCAATGGAAAGGAGCAAGGATTGAAAGGTGGCTCTAGAAAGAGCATGACATTCGTCTACAATGATAAATTTGTTTGGGCTGCCTCCAATCCCTCGGTACTGCGCCATTTGTGTGACTAATCGCATGTTGTCAACGCCGCTGTTAGTGGCAGCGTCAATTTCCATGATGTTTGATTCATCACACCCCGTCATTTTGGCCAGTATCCTGGCTAACGTAGTTTTACCCACTCCAGAAGGACCAGTGAATAGGTAGGCATGTGGGACGGCGTCCCCAGATAACTGTGTGGTGAGGGAACGGACCACAGCATCTTGCCCTACCATCTCATTCAGTGTTACCGGACGGTGACGTAGGTGTAAAGGGCGAGTATCTTTTATCTTCATGCAGCTAGTGCCAATTTTTGATGTCCAAATAACTGATTCCACTCTTCATAGTCTGTGGAACGGAAGACTTGTAGTTCTTCTAAAGAGCCCCAGGCACGGCCGACGGAGACTTCGAGGATGATGGGGACATTGATAAAACTATACCGACACATCAACATCTCCTTAGCAATTGTCTCCACATCCTCGTCCAGCGTCCGGTCAGGCAAATAAAACGTTAAATCATCATGCACATTCAAAATAGGTTGAAGCTGTGGTCGGTCCTGCTCATAAGCCATTACAGAAAGGCGTTCCATGGCATCTACCACAATATCGGATGCTGTTCCTTGTATAGGACTGTTTACCCTTTCATTTACAGATAGTGGCGCCCTTCGCCTCCTCCCCGTAAGTGTTTCCACGTAACCGGTCTTGCGGTAAGAGTTACCTAGCCTTTCCTGCCACTTCTTCACCCCTATGTAGTCCATCCAAAATTCTTCAGCTAAGGGTTCCATTATAGAGAAGGGAATATGCATCATCGCTGAGGCTGCTTCTGCTGTGCTGCCATAAAACTGTGCAAACACCCAGTTATTCTTAGTCTCATTCCTGGCTGTTTTAAAAATCAGCTTTTCGTCGGACTTGGGGAGTTCAAATTCTTGTATGATATACTTCCGCCATTCCGGGCACTCTTCTAAGATGCGGGTAGTCCAATGGGCATGTATATCGAAAGCTGTCCAAAGATGTCGGCATAGCCCTTTGTCTTTACTGGCCATCCCCATGACACGGGCTTCTATCTGTCCGTAATCCAACGATACCACCCAACAGTTCTTGGGCGCCGTGAAGATGTTTCGCAGTTCTTTCCTCTTCCTCTTAGGCCAGTTCTGCAAATTAGGGTCATCACTCGCTAGTCGTCCTGTACGTGTCACCATAGCACTGAAATTTCCGTACACTTTGCCGTCTGGAAAGATATGCTTTCCATTAGGCAAGTATGGGGTGACGTACCGGGTTTCCAGAGTTGTATCCGCACGGAATGCTAGTATCAATCCCCCTATCGGGTGTTGAATTTGTGTCAACACCGTTTCCTCTGTGGAGTAACCTCCACTTTCTGTTTTACCTTCGGAGAGTTTCAGATGCTTCCCCAGCAGGTTAGCGAGATCATGTGTGGAGGACGGACGGAAGGACTTCTGGTTGGCGGTCTCCCAGGACTTCACGTCGGAGAGTGCTTTTATTTTGGCCTCCGTTTGACTGATATCGTGTTTGAGCTTTTTATCCCAACGTGCCACCTCCTCTTGATCTACATACAACCCTTTCATTTGCGTCAAGGCCAAAGAAATGCTTCTTCGATTGGTCATGTTGTACACAGGGGCCAGCCCTTCCTGTTCTAGCCGTTCCTGTTGTAACAAGGCGCAGGCATGTGTGTATTTGGCGTCCGTCCCGTTGTACCATAAAACATCCGCCAGTGGCTCCTTATCTAGTTTTTTGACATCAACGTTATGCTGTTTCTTGAGGTTGAACCCCAGGTTTAAGAGCGTCACGTCTTCTAATGCCTTCCCTTCACGCTCATCCAGCACATGCGCCTGTGCCATAGTATCTTCCCAGGAGGTTTTGAATAGCACCTCCTTCCCATAGAAGTAACACAGCCACTCCTGCTCAAATTTGGCGTTGTGGCACCACTTCTTAACGGGGGACAGTAAGAACGCTTTCAACATCTTGTCCAGCTCTGCCCGTTGTTTCTTGGACCATTTAGATTGTGAGTGGTCCAAAGGGAGACTGTATGTTTTATCATAGGTGCCAAAGGCTATGCTGAGGATCTTTGCCCCCTTGGCTTGTGGTTTTAGCCCGTTCGTTTCAATGTCTAAGCCTATTTGTAAATCACCCTCCTTTTCCGCAAATGCCTTAGAAACATCGGACAAGTTCCAGGAGAGGAGTGGGATAACGCCTTTCAACAAGTCCTTTTTGTAGTCTTCTACGTAAGGTTCCTCCCCTGCTTCAACTTCTGAGAATGCCCTGGTTAAGTCTAGTTCAAAAACTCGTTGCCACTCTTCCCCTTTCTTTCTATCATTTCGGATACGATTGATGTAAGATGGGTGGAGCATTGGGTAGAACCAGAAGCCATGCCCTTGTAGTTGACAGGGTATCCGTCTCCCCCGCCACTGTTGAATACCACGTTCTCCTATCATCCAGTCCAATGGTACATTGCCAAATCCAAAGACAGCTAATGGCTTGGATTTGGCAATGTCCGCTTCTTGAAGTCTCCGGCAGCACGCTATTTCCAAGGTAGCAGGCTCCCGGTTGTTTGGGGGCCGGCATCGCAAGACGTTATTCCATCTTATGTATTCCTCCCACTCCTCCGGAATGGCCTCACGAAGTGTGACCCCTGCCATTCCTACAAATTGTTCCCCATCCTCATCTTCCTGTTGCCCCGGAGCCTCACCTAGGATGTACACTAAAGGCGAAGGAGAGCCTGTCGGAAGCATCTTAGGGTGAAATAGCTGGGCCTCATTTAACGGGCAGGTGGTGCAAGATAGTGCAGAAGGAGAAATCCGTGACAGTTGCTTAAGTGAACTTTTAACTGTGGCAATGGGGGCAGAGTTGTCTTGGTCCGGCGACGGCGCCTTCGCCTTTCTGTCCGCAAAGAAAAACCCCACAGGATATTCCTAACGCTTTTTAACTACCTAAACAACCCTCGGCGCGATGTAGTACATAACTTTCTCCCCGTACATATGAACTGCTGCCTCGTCTACAATCAAATGTGTAACATCTGCCAGCATCTTGGTCAGATGTTCCGGGGAACAGACTACGGAAGCTTCTGGCAATAGTATGTGATCGGTGTCAAATACAGTCTCTGCTTTTCCTAAGCTTCCTTGTCCATGGACGGTGAACGCCATTTTGTTGGTGGTAAGAAGGCAATTCCTTTGCAACTCTTTTCCTGTCACTAGCACCACTTTGGAAACAGCCTTGTCAAAGCCTTCCGGAAGTTTAAACTTAGGTTTGTTTGTTGTGAGACCCGAAATAATTTTCTCAAACCCCGCCGGTTTTACGGACAACAGTTTGGAGATCACAGTGACCTCCGGTGTGGTGTGATCAAATTGCGCTGTTACAAATTCTTCGGTAATGGTAACTGTCACCTCCTCCCACTTTGCCTCTAGTATCTTTCCAACAGCTATCATCTGATCACAGGCGGATTTGGGGATCACAACAGCAAGTGATTTTTTGCCAATAGCCTCCTTGTTCTCATACTTTGTCACTGAGGTATTATCCGAGGAGTAAAAGACGGCATCTGTGCCTAGTCGCAATGTGACTCCGGTGAACTCCGGCTTCCGTGGGTCGGTTCCTACCCCAGACGCGCATAGGGAGATGCCTTTTACAATAGATTCTGTGAGGGTGAATTGTGTTTTGATGTCCTGTTCTGGGAATTGGAACATGAAGTCCGATGTTGGCAGGTACGGAAGTTCTACTTGGCTCTTCCCGGAGGTAACGGTTATTTTTCCTTTTCCTGGGACCAAATTCATAGTGGGTCCAGCCAACGCCACTACCCCTAGGAGTATGTCTCCACGCACTCCCCCACGAAGTGGTGTGTTGCAAGAGACAATGGTTGCTACCACGCCATCGTATGCGTAGATCAAGCTATCGTCAAAGCAAAAGTGGGATAGAATAGGGATAAAGTCAACGCCTAATAGGCAGCTCTGGGCGAGTTTGAGCGCGGATTCTAGGTCTTTGGTTTCCATGTTTTGTATCTCCGGAATGAATACTGTGTTTCAGCATGTGGTTAGTGGTGGCAGGGATGAAGAACGTTCCTAGGTAGTACAGATTCTGGACCCCTAGTTTATCCAGCCCTTTAATAACGCTTTCAATCCCAACTCCTGCAGCAGCCCCGGAAGGCTTTCCTGAAACGTAGAATTTTACGGGGTAGTCCGACCCAAATACAGATTTCCGAGACGCGTTAATGTGTCTTGTAGCTTCGAGGAAAAAATACATATTAGTAATATCACGAACGGTGTAGTCTTGCAACTCTTCCAACGTGTATCCTATGTGTTCTAGATACTGATTGAACACAGTTCTGATTTCTGAAGGAAGCTGTTCAATGCTTCTAGGTGCAAACCGTCGGCGCTCTGTAACAGCAAAGGGTTTAAACGGGGAGAAGAAGTTCCACCCTTCTAATTTCCCATGTTTAAGAATGGGGGCAGGGACTACAATGGCCCCCATACGTGCGTGGAAGAATGGGCTGGTGGCATCAACACTTGCCCATGGATACTTTAACATGAGGTCGAACGCCCCCATAGCAAATCCATGAATTTTGGTTTGTGGAATTCCTTTGGAGTTGCAGATCATGCCAAATGTCTTGTTGGCAAAGTCAATGTATTTGGATTTGGTTGTTGTCTGCCCCAACCCTCCGACCCCAACATATTCATACCGCTCGATGTATTTTTTGAACCAGTTGTGATCCTCGCCATAATGGAATACAGGCATCGGTTTGATCCCACAGCTCTCCAGGTACAGCGTACTTTCCCAGGAAAGTTTTGGGTTAAAAATAATGTCCAAAGTCACGTAGAAGTCCAAAGCTGAAGAATGTTTCTTCACGTAGGCCACGTACTTGTCTACATACTTCTTGAATTGAGGGCCATGGTAAAACGACAAATCTGTTTTTCCGTAAAGGTGTGCCTGCACTGAAACATTCTCTCCGGCAACACCGCCCCCCGTTTTGGGAGCGATGAACCGCTCATAGATTGAGTGTGCCCCAGAGTCCAAGGCTAGGTGAACTTTTAATGTCATACCATCCTTAGACGTGCCATTCTTGTTGCCGCATGATCATAACCATATTGGTAATGGCTTGGTCAGATCTAATAGCACAGCGATTCACAGTGTTTAGGAAGGCAAACTCCTTCACTAGCCAATCATAATTCTTAGCGAAGTGAATGATTTTGTTGCGTGCCTGTTCCAGTGTTTGATATTGGTATCTTTGATGATACATTTCTTTGTAGCTGAGACGGGAGGGCACTACTGGGAGGCATCCATGGAATAAAGCTTCTTGTTGGGCAATGCCCCACGTTTCTTGAAGTGCACAGCTTACGGCTATCTTACTCCGCCTCAATAACGAGTAGTACTCCTGTTTGTTTTGGCAGACATCTTTGGTACGTATGAACTCCCAGCCAGGCAAGTGTGGGGAGCATGCTGCTTTTAGCAAGTCAAAGTCTAAAGTGCCCTTCTCCGGTGCCAATCTGTGGGGGAAGACTACGATATTCTTTTTCTCTTCTAACGGAACATCTTCAGGCTGTTGAAATAGAGGGAACCCAGATATGTAGATTTTGTTAGGGGGCTGAGATACCCTTCCTGAATTAAGCAATAGATCATGGTGCGCTTGTGTTGCCATGAAGATCGCATCTACTTCCGTACACCATGCCTTTTCTATTAGTGCAGCCCATCTTCCCATCCCTTTTTGTGTTAGGAAGTCACATGGGTCATAGGTACCAGCATGCAACAAGCCAGCTATCTTAAAGTCAACGCCAAGCCCATCTCTAACGTAGAACAGCATCTCGAGACAAGGATTCCATAGGTCATGGAAAAAAAGAACGTCCCCGTCTTTTATTTCTCCTAGGTTAATGTGGTGCAGCAACTGAGCCATTTGTAATGATTTGAAAATGTTGGTTTGCACCACGTCAAGAAACTGGCCGTTCTTTATCCACCCATCTTCATAGCTGTCTGGGTAGACAGTAACATATGGAACATGGAGTGCTTCAAATTCTTTGGGAAAGCCTATGTTCCATTGGGAGCTATATCGCTCCTCTAAGTTTTCGATCGGAAGGTTGAACACGGTCATTTTTTCAACACCCTTTCTTTAACGGTGGCTGTATAAAGATCCCAATGGAGCATTACCGGGCTCCTCATATAGCACCGCTCACAGATTGGACGGTAGTTTTTTGTGATGTGCTCCTCGCGAAACTTTTTGAGCTCTGCTGAGGTCTCCCAAATTTCCTGAAGGGACTGTTCTTTCAAATTGCCGTAGACAATCTCTTTGCCAAAGCTAAAGCAGCAACTGGAGACATCACCATCTGCCTGTACCGACACAGAGAGCCAAGGGTTCATGCAAAGTTCTTTCCGCCTGCTTTCGCGGAGCTCTCGAGTAATGCTGAGAAAGCAGTCTGGAATCGTCCTGACCACCGTATGCTTGTCCCAGCCGCGTTGGGAGCAGAGAGCAAGGAGTAGGTCACGTTGCCTTTCCACCCCGGGGAACTCAATTAGTTGCAGGTCAATGTGAGGGGAGCAAGCCCCACCTTTAGCCTCTAGAAGAAGATCGATGTTCCGCACCAACCGATCCCATTTACCACCGGGACGCACTTTTTCATACTCCTCCACACTGTCTATACTGATCGTCAAGTAGTCCAAGGCAAGCAGCCCATCTACACAACCATGCACACTGGAACCATTGGTGCTAAGGCCAGTGAGCACCTTGCCTTGATAGAGCTTAATGATCTCGTTGAAGTTCTTGTGCAGAGTCGGTTCTCCGGCGAGTTGAAATTCTACGAAGTAGCTCCCACCTAGATCGCGGGCGGCGATTAAGGCTGCAAGTTCTAGGTCTAGAAAAGTGTCCTCCCGACGAATGCCAGGTAAGTCACGTGGGCAGAAGTCGCACGTGAAATTGCAGGCGTTGGTGAGCTCTATCTGGTAGATCTCTGGTAATCTCACGTTGAACGTGGAGGCCATCTGCTTGCCTGGCTGTGCATAGT
>ERZ1292629.3536-Hain-H43-01um-R1-3536-length-12024-cov-5_pt1 | contig 12024 bp, 15 predicted proteins | sample MGYA00564399_ERZ1292629 | MGnify/ENA primary metagenome ERZ1292629 (study PRJEB36523, sample SAMEA6512636) | groundwater metagenome | collected 2019-01-08 | study: AquaDiva: Metagenomics assemblies of 32 groundwater samples | reverse complement strand
TGCTGGCGAAGGTCGCCGGCAGCGGCCAGCACGTGGGCGCCTGCACCGCGGCGCTGGGCATCGGCGAGGACGGCACGCCACTGCTGTTGCATCTCCCGTCGCCCGATGTGGCGCATGTGCTGATCGCCGGGACGACGGGCAGCGGGAAGACCGAGTTGCTGCGCACGATCCTGGCGAGCCTGGCGCGGCGCAATCACGCCGGGCGGCTACAGATGATCTTGATTGATCCGAAGGGCGGTCCGCTGCGCGCGTTCGCCAGGCTGCCGCACACGGCCGCTATGGCGGTGTCTGGCGACGAGGCGGCGGCGGCGCTGGCCTGGGCGGTGGGCGTGATGGAGCGGCGCCAGCGCGGGACCGCTCCGCGCTACATCATCGCGATCGACGAACTGGCCGATCTGCTGATGACCGGCGGCCGACCGGTGGCGGATGCGCTGACCCGCCTCACCCAGCGCGGCCGCGAGGCGGGGATCCACGTGATCGCGGCGACCCAGCGGCCGGCCGCGGCGCTGGTGGGCGGCATGGTGAAGGCCAACTTCCCGGTGCGTCTAGTGGCGAGCGTGACCAGCCCGGAGGACGCGAAGGTGGCCGCAGGGATCGGCGGCACAGGCGCGGAGCGGCTGCTGGGACGCGGCGACTTCCTGCTGGTGGCGAAGGGGCAGGTGATCCGCTTTCAAGCAGCCTATGCGGATGACGCCGCGCTGGCGGCGATCGTTGGTGAGATCGGCTGCGTGATGCGGCCTGCCGTTGACCTGGCGCCGGGCGGGGTGGGGAGTGGGGTGGGGATTACGCCCCCACCGGGGCTGTTTTTGGCGGTTTCGGTGGGGATTGCTGCGCCCCCACCCAACTCCGCCCGCCGGCCGCTCCGTGAACGCCACACACCGGCCGAGCTGCGCGCTTTCATCGCCGCGGCTGACGGCAATCTATCGGCGGCCGCCTCGGCGGCCTTCGGCTATAAAGATCGGGCGACCCTCGCGCTGATGCGCGATGCGGTACAGGAAGGGACAGAACCATGACCATCACATCCATCACCATCTCGCGCCAGCAGCTCGCCGCCGTCATCCAGGACTGGCTCAACGCCAACGTCCTGCGCACCCCGCAGCACGTCACATCCTACGAAACGGACGACGGCGCCGTCACCATCGCCCTGGCCGGCGAACCGCCCAGCGAACCGCCCGCCGCCCCTACCCGGCCCGTCCAGAAACAGAAGGAGGAACCGGCGGCCCCCACGACCGCCCCCAAAAGCCGCGCCGCCATGCCGCGCCGCAGACTCACAGACGCTGACATCAGCGCCATCATCAGCCACCGCCACATTAACACGCCGCTCGAAATCGCCAGCGCGCTCGGCGTCGCAAAATCCGTCATCGCAGCCTGGCTCAATGACCACCCTGTTGATTGACTGGCGGCAGATACCCTGCCCGCCGCTGCCCGCCAACATCGGGCCAGTCATCATCACCGTCCGGCCTGGCGAGACCTGGTGCCGCAACTGCGGCTCCGCCGGCCACACCGACCGCCCAGAGGATTGCTGCGCACAGCCGCAGCCCGTCCGGCTTACCGAGATCCTCTACCCAGAGGAATACCGCATTTGCTGCTAACTGATTGTTACCATCCGAACCCTGGGGCGGCCTCATCCCGCCCCCTATCATCCCGGAGCATCGTATGGCCATCAACATCGCCGCCGAAATCAAAGAGCGCCTGGACCTGGTGGACGTGGTCGCGCGCTACATCCCCCTCGAAAAGGTCGGCCGCTCACTGAAGGCCCTCTGCCCGTTCCACAACGAGCAGACCGCCTCCTTCATCGTCTTCCCGCATACCCAAAGTTGGCACTGCTTCGGGTGCGGCCGCGGCGGCGACCACTTCGACTTCGTCATGCAGCGCGAGAACTGGGACTTCCGCACCGCCCTGCGTGAGCTGGCCCGCCAGGCCAACGTGCACCTCGGCGGCGCCGAAAGCATCGCCGCCTTCGAAGCTGCCCGCGCCCAGGAAGACGCCTTCACCGTTGCCGCCCGCCACTACCACCAGGCTCTGGCCGCCAACGCCGAGGCGCAGACCTACGTCACGAGTCGGGGCTGGACCGCCGAGACCGTAGCCGCCGCCGGCCTGGGCTACTTCGACGGCGACTGGAACGCCGTGCGCGCCGCCCTGCGCGCCGCCGGCATTGACCTCGAAACCCCCGCCGCCAAGGCCCTGCTCAAAATGCCGCCCGGCCTGCTCGTTTACCCCCACGTCGAGCGGGGCCGCGTCGTCTACCTGGCCGGCCGGGGCATCCAGGAAAAGCGCCACTGGAACCTGCCCCAGGACCTGGTCGGCAGCAAACAGCCCTACTACAACGCCGTCTGGCGGGGCGCCGTGCCTTTGGTCGTCGTCGTCGAAGGCCAGGCCGACGCCATCACCCTCGCTCAATGGAACATCCCCGCTGTCGCCCTGGCCGGCTGCGCTCCTCCCTCTCCCTCACAGGGAGAGACTCGGGGTGAGGGTGGAGCGGGCCGAGGCGAGGGGGGCACCCACATCAAGGCCCTGGCGCGCTGTGCCACCGTCGTCATCGCCCTCGACAGCGATGACGCCGGCCAGGCCGCCGTGCCCGATTTGGCCGCTGCGCTCCTCAAAGCCGGCGTCATCGCCACCCGCCTGCGCATCGTGCGCTGGCCCGCCAAGGACGCCAACGCCTGGCAGCAGGAAGGCGCCGTCACCCCCAATGACGTCCAAGATCTGCTCGGCGCGGCCCCCACTTGGCTGGCGGTCCTACTGGAACAGGCCGTCGCCATCAGCGACGACCTGGCGCGCGACACCGCCATCTACAACCTGTTTGCCGTGCTGCCCGCCCTCACCACCCTGGAGCTGGCCCGCCACAAGCAAGACGTCGTCGATCGGCTCGATATCACTGTTGAAACCTTCGAGACCCTGCTCAAGGCCGCCCGCCGGGACGCCGGCCTCAACCCCAACGGCCTGCCCCAGTACGTCGTCATCGGCGGCCGCCTCTGCAACCGCACCTTCGACGCTCAGGGCAATGAGCGCGTCATCCCTCTGGCCAACTTCCAGGCGCGCATCATCGCCGACATCGTCGAGGATGACGGCGAAACCCAGGAGCGTCGCTTCGTCATCGAGGGTCATCTGGCCGACGGCCGCAACCTCTCCAAGATCGAAGTGGAGGCCGGCGAATTCGCCCAGATGAACTGGCCCCTACCCCAATGGGGCGCCGCCGCCGCCGTCAGTGCCGGCAACAGCAGCAAAGACCACTTGCGCGTCGCCATCCTCACCACCAGCAAGGCCGTCGAGAAACGCTACGAATACAGCCATCTCGGCTGGCGTCATATCGACGAACGCTGGATCTACCTGTCGGCCGCCGGCGCCGTGGGCCAGGAGGGCGTCCAGGTGCGCGTCATCAACGACCTGGCCGCCTACCGCCTGCCCGCCCAGCCGCTCCACGTCGCCGAGGCAATGCGCGCTTCCCTGCGCTTCCTCGACACCGGCGAGCACGCCATGACCGTCCCGCTCTGGGCTGCCGTCTACCTGGCCCCTCTATCGTCGCTCGTCAACCCGGCCTTCACCATCTGGCTCTTCGGCACCACCGGCAGCCTCAAGTCCACCGCCACCGCCCTGGCCATGTGCCACTACGGCCGCTTCGCCTACAACACACCGCCGGCGTCCTGGACCGGAACCACCAATGCCCTGGAGATGAAAGCCTTCCTGGTCAAGGATGCCCTGCTCTGGATCGACGACTTCGTCACCCAATCCACCATCGCCGGCAGCAACGAGCTGAAGGCCAAGGCCGACCAGCTCCTCCGCGACTGGGGCAACCGGGCCGGCCGCTCGCGCATGAACGCCGAGCTCAAACTGCGCCGCACCTTCGTCCCGCGCGGCCTGGTGATCAGCACCGCCGAGCAGCTACCGCCCGGCCAATCCATCCTCTCACGGCTGTTTGCCGTCGAGGCCACGCCCACCATGATGACGCGTGGCCAGGGCTCGCCCCTCAGCCTCGCCCAGGCGCACGATGCCCCGCTCTACCCGCACGCCATGACCGGTTATCTGGTCTGGCTGGCCGAGCAATATGACACGTTGGCCACCGCCCTCCCCGAGCGCATGTTCCACTACACCGAGGCCGCCCGGGCCGAGGGCGTCCACCTGCGCATGCCCGCCAACGTCGCCACCCTCTTCGTCGGCTACGAGCTGGGCCTTGACTTCGCCCGCAGCCTCGCCGTCCTGGATGCCGACACCCACACCGCGTTGCGCCAGGAGGGCTGGACCACCCTGCTCGACCTGGCCGCCCGCCAGACCGCCATGGTCGTCGAAGAAAAGCCCGTCGAGCTCTACCTCAGCGCCCTCGAGCAGATGCTCGCCGTCGGCGCCGTCTACCTGCGCCACCGCGTCACGCCCGACGAGTCCGCCACCATGTGGCCCGTGGCCCGCGCCGTCGCCGCCGAATTCCTCGGCTGGTACGACGATCGCTACTACTATCTGCTGCCAAAGGTCGCCTACGGCGCCGTCTGGCGCTTCTACCGCGCCTCGGGCGTCGTCTTCCCCGACACCGAGCGGGGCGTGCGCGAAAAGCTCCTGGAACAGCACCTGCTGTTCCCGCAGCACGACAGTCAGGCCGACCGCTTTACCTATCGCCTGCCGCAAGGCGCCGAACAACCGCGTGTCCTGCGCATCGCCCGGCCGCAACCCGCGCCATCTGTCGACGTGGGAACCGCGGGAAATCCGGGCATCACCGGCGCCGCCATAGCCCAGGAGCTTTTTCAATATGAGCCACCATCCTGACACGTGGGAACTCTGGGAAAAGTGGGAAAAGTGGGAAGGAGGATAAGTGCTCAATAACAACAACATGACGATAGAACTTTACAACATGCCTTCCCATAGTTCCCACTTTTCCCACTTTTCCCGCATTCTGGAGGAGGGAGAGAGATATATGCGTGAGAGGAACCGCCATCAGGTGAAAAACGTGGCCTGTGCCCACGTGAAACCTGCAACCTTGTACCTGCGACCCTGAACCGGAGCAGCCCATGCCCAGCCACACCATCATCGACAACCTGAACGCCTACCGGCCGCACCGTGCCAGCAGCCCCACCTGCAACCTGCCCTGCGTCGGCGGCCGGGCCTGCTGTCTGAACAGCCGCATTCCGCACCAACTGCACAAGTGCGCCAACCCGGACTGCGCCTGCCACCAGACCTACCGGGACTTCCTGGATCGCAAGGCGCTGGAGCTGGCATCCGGCGACCATCCCGCATGATCACGACCGCCGCTGCCGTCGCCATCTACCTGTTCGTCCTACTCGCAAGCTGCGGCCTCATCGCCGCCTACATCCTGGCCATCCGTCGGGGCTGGCTTGACCGCCTCACCCCATCCAACATCGAGGAGACCGACCATGTGGTATCCGACTCGAACCGAGCGCCTGATCATCAGCCAACCGCCGTCGTCCACCCCGTACTATCTGGATCTCGCCATAATGACGATCGGGCGCCGCCACATCGCACGCCTGCAAGCCGCCAATGCCGTCCTGGAGCAGCGCCTCGCCGAACTGACCGCACGCAGCGACCGCCTGCAAAACGACCTGGCGCAGGAACAGATTGCCCGCAGCCAGTGCAACGAGCGCCTCGCCGCCATGGCCGCAACCATCAATGAACTGCAGCGCACCAACACCGAGCTTAACGCCGCCTGGCACGCCGACCGTCAACAGATCCTGGAGCTGCTCCCATGAACATCTGGCTCACCCTGCTCGCCCTCGCCATCGGCCTCGGCCTGGGCGTCTTCGTCATGGCCGTCGTCTACCTCGGCAGCCGCGCCGACGAATGCGCCACCTGTCCCACCGCCTGCGCCTGGTCATACGTCCGTGGCGGTTTGGCCGCCAAGGGCTGGCAATGCATCACACCTCAGCTCATCATTGACCTTGCGCCCGACTGCCGTCATTCCTGCGGCGGCAAGAATCCAGTAAATCCAGCATCTCCTGGAGGTTCCGATGCCCACTGACCGGCATACCCTGGAGCTGGAAGGTTACAATGCCCTCCTCGCTGATCACTGCGAACTCACCGACCGCGTTGCCCGGCTGGAAGCCGACGTTCTGACCCTGGTTGCCGGATTGCGACTGCTCGGCTGCACTGTCACCATCGCCGAAGAGATCGTCGAGGACTACGGCCACGGCGTCAAACTCATCCGCCGGCGTCATCTGGACGGCGACGATCCCAACGCCCACACCGGCGGCTAACACCATCGTCAATCGTCCATCGTCAACTGTCTATAGCAAGCAACGCATTCTTTATCACCAGTAGGGGCGGGACTCTGTGCCCGCCCTCAAGGAGCAAATCCCATGACCACCGATTCATCCCCCTCCCTCATGGCCATCTTCTTGGCCGCCGACGCCGGCGTGCCGCTCGGCCAGCTATCCCCCGAGCTGATCAGCGTCCCCCTCGACCAGATCGTCCCCTGCCGCTGGCAACCCCGCCAGCAGTTCGACCCGGCCGCCCTCCTCGGCCTGGCCAACGATATCGCCCAGCACGGCGTCCTCACGCTCCCGCTCGTCTGGAGCAACGAAGACCTCGAATACGAGCTCATCGCGGGCGAGCGCCGCATCCGGGCCGTCTACGCCCTCTTCATGCACGGCGTTCCCCACGCCCTGGCCAACCGCAAACTCGCATCCCGGATCGAGGAAGTCGCCGCCAAGGGCTTCGTTCCCTGGCGCGAGCATGCCCGCCGCATCATCGACGCTGGCGTCTGCGACACCGTCCAAAAGCAATATGCCAGCCTTCCCTGCCGCCAGGTGTGGGGCAAGCCCGCCCAGCTCCACGAACTCGCCCTCGTCGACAACCTCCAGCGCACCGACCTCAGCCCACTCGAGGAAGCCCGGGCCCTGCACGATCTCATCCAGGAATACGCCTACACCCAGCGCCAACTCGCCGACCGCCTGGGCAAGTCGCAGACCTGGATCAGCCAGCGTCTCATTCTGCTCAACCTGGCGCCCGCCGTCGCCGACCAGGTCACCGCAAACGCAGTGGACGCCGCTACCGCCCGCGAGATCGCCCGCCTGGCGCCAGGCATACAGGCTCAGACCATAGCCCATCTTCAGAAGCACGGCATGAAGAGCAAAGCTGCCCAGGGCTTCGTTCAGAAAGTGCTCGACCTGAGCGCCCCGGAGCACTACGCCGACGCCGCGGCCCTGAATTCCCCCGCTCGCCATCTCGTGCAGATCGCACTCCAGGACATCCCGGATGAGGGAGCGCGCCAGGCCGCCATCGTCGCCTACGCCGGAACCGGCAACAGCGACGGCAAGCTCGACGATCCGCACCAGGAGGGCTCGCACCGCTACAGGGACCTGCTCGCCCAGACCGGCATCGCCGGCGTCGGCAAAGGCCGCTACGACATTGAGATCGCCCCACTCTGGCTGGAGCATGCCCCGGCCGCCGGCTATACCTGCGCCACCTGTCAGCTCAACCCGCATCGGGCGCTGGTGGGCGAGATCAACGACTTGGTCAAGGCCAACCGCGAGAGTGCGAACTTCACAGACAGCGGCTGGCCGCGCTGCACGCCCGATGCCGTCACCTGCCCGTCATATGCCGCTTCGGAGGCGCCGCTGCGTCTGCCCCTGCCCCGGATCGCCAGCAAATTCGTCTTCACTCCCGAAGAGGAAACTGTCCTCGATGTCTCGGGCTTCGGCAAGAAGGTCTCCGACGTAGCGTCCTGGGCCGCCATCATCCGTCGCCGATATGCGCAGCAGAAAGCCATCGAGGAGCAGAAGCAGGACTGCGCCGCCAACGGCCTGGCGCGCGCTCTGGCCCACTATCTCACCCTGCAACGCTCCGGCGAGCTCGTCCCCAACCACGTCCACCACCAGCCCTGCAACCTGTGCGCCTTCCACAAGGTCGACGCTGATGACACGGCGGAGCATTGCCACTTCCAGGCTCAGCCGTCTGACTGGAATGACTGGGACACCGCCGTAATCCGGCTCTGGGAGAGCGGCCATACCACCATCGGCCGCTGCCGTCTCTTCCGCCTCAAACAGCCCGAGCTCAACCTGCCCGATCTGCCCGGCGCCGGCATCGGCCTCCCGCCCGATGGGCTGCTCCACCTCCTGCACCAGGTCAGCAGCCGCGACACCTACCAAGGCAGCGACCGCTGGGGGCCGCGCTGGTTTGACTGCAAACGCACCAAGGCCCAGGATGCGCCCTCCTGGTCCCACTGCAAGCCGGCCCTCACCCGCCTCATCCCGCAGCTCAGCCCCGGCCGCCAGCTCGCCCTCGTCATGCTCTGGGACGACCCCTTCTCCTGGGGCAGTGTCGGCTTCGACAAGCGCACCATTGAAACCAACGCCTACGTCCCACGCCTGGGCGACACGGCGCCCTTCACGCTCAAAGAGACCATCGTCCGGGCCTGATTGCGCGCGCAATCGCCGTAGTCGGGGCGGACTCCGTGTCCGCCCCTAGGAGACCACCCATGACCGATCTCGAAGCTATCCTACTGCTGGACCAGCTCGCCGAAACCTACACCGCCATCATCACCGACTGCGCCCGCCAACGTAGCGAAGTGCGCCGCCAGCGTGCCATCATCAATAGTCGCGCCGGAGAGCCGCCGCGGTACCCGGAAGTGGCCGAGCGCATCCCCTTGGATGCCGTCATGCGCGAGACACAGGAGACCGCCCGTGCCTGATGTAACCCGCGTTACAACGCATCCGCAGGGCGCCGACGATCTCACTGTGGAGCAATACCGGGAGATCTATGACGAGCTGCGCGGCAAATGCACCCTGCGCGCCTTCGTCGCCTTACTCCATTCCGCCGTGTCCATCGCCTGGTGGAGCAAGTACGAACGGGGCGAGGCGCATCTCGATCATGACCGCCGCAACGAGCTGCGCGCCGCGGTGGGCCTGACCCGGTTGCCGCCCTCGGTGGTCAGTGCCCTGGCGATCGTCGATCCCGATGCCACCGTCTACCAGGTCGGCGCACAGGATCCTGACCGCCTGATCATGATCGGCGCCGATGCCATCGAGCCGCTGATCATGCGCCTGAACGGCGACCTGCACGTAACCACCGCTGTAGCCCCCGTTACAGCCCGCGGCAACCGCACGCCGCGCAAAAGTATACATCTATCGGGCCCAAACTGGGCGCGCCTCAACACGGCGCGCACCGCTGCCGGACTGACCTGGGAGCAATTTCTCGCCCGGCTGGCCGCCTGATCGATTCCCCCGCCGAGAGTGTCATGCCTGCGTAGGCGTCTAGGAGCGCACACCATGATCGATAGCCTCAATAACGACGTCGAAATCGACGACCGCCCCTGCCCCTTCTGCGGCCATTCCACCACACTTTGGAAAGAGTGTGACGCCCTTGACTGCGACGATGGCTGGGTCGACCTCTCGCTCGAAGACCCCATCAACTACGGCGAAGGCGAGGAGTGTGAGGCGTGCCATGAATGCCACGCCCAGGGCCACATCCACTGGTGCCCCCACTGCGGCAAAGACATCTGGGACATGGACGAGAGCGATCCTGCTCGCTGCCACAACTGCCGCGCATTTGGCATACTCCAGGAAGACGAAGCAACTTACATTTGTTCGTCATGTGGCGACGCATGGAGCAGTGACACCTTTGAGGAGGAGGAATGTTTTACCTGATCAAACGGGGGTCTCGCCCCGACTATCACAAGGCCCCGTTTCACCCCTACATCATCTGTGACAACCGCCGGGTGGCAACCCGGGAGGTCGGGCCCTCAAGTGGGCAGGCCTGGCTGTGGTCATGTTGCGGAGAGTATGAGGGCTGGCTGCTGGAACGTTGGCAGGGCCTCGACATTGACTACGGGAATGTAGTATACGGCTTTGACTTGCCCGATGGTTCCCACGCTGCCTTCTGGCGCAGCTCCCGCGACTGGCCGGATGGTGTGCGTGACTTGATTGCTCAAGCCATCTGGTGGAGCAACAAGCGCATCCCGGCTTGGCTATTGGCTGAAGGCGTCAAGTATTCTCCTGACTATTTCACACAGCAGCGCATTCAGGACATCATCGCCAACGACAACCTTATGGGAGGTAATCGGCGCCTAATCCCTGATCACTGGCCGCAAGCCGAGTGATCTGCCATAAGAAGTCCGACATGCCGGACCTGGATCCATATGCCCGATCTTACACGCCACGATACTCCGTGGCTTCCGTTGATCCGTGTCTGGCGCTAACAACCGATTGGCATCCGACGTAGGGGCGAGGCCTTGCGCCCCACACCATCTCGCCGTATAATCGGCATCGGAGGTGTTCCTTGCTGCAAGTAAGTCATGTGCTCAATATCAAAGAGCGGCACGTGATCGTTGTGATAGTGAGGCCCGCATGAACCCCGACCAACTGCGCCAACTCAATATCACCAACATAAATACCAAATCCGCGGCTGACGCGCTCAGCGCCCTGCACATCGACCCGCGGCCGTTCCTAGAATTTGCCACTCTCATAAACGATCTAGGTCGAGTTGCCGTATTCGCTCAAGCCGCTTCTGCCATTTTTGACCAGTTCTCAGCGCTGTTCACGGACGATGCATCCACCCATTCGTACCGCACCCCTGACCTCTGGCTTAGCATTCCACCCGCCGACCGCGAGCCAGCCCTGCGCCACTACACCGCAATCCTTAACCGCGGCCGGCCCCGCAAACTCAGTTGGCGCCGTCTCAACCGCCCCCAGCGCAACGCCGCCGCCTACGCCTGGCTGATGAAAGAATAAAGAGGCCCGATGCCGGATTCTACCCAACAAGAGCTTATTGCCCGCCTGCGTGCCGCCTTGGAACTGCCACCTGAGTACGCCTCGGATCAAGAGATTCTGGCGGCTACCCAGGGGACCATCCTACACGCCAGAGCCGAGCTCGGCATTGCAGTCCAGGCCGCGCCAATTGCGTTGCGTGCTGCGCTCATCTACATCATTGACCGCGTCACACAGCGCGCACTCGCCGCCCATGCCCGGCGACCGAGGGTGACTCATGCCAAAGACTAGCGCGTGCGACCACTGTTGGCATCCCGCTAACAAGCCATGGCCGCTATATCCGGGCCAGGTAGAAGAAATCTGCTGCTGGTGCGGAGAGACCCGCTTCATCCCCGTGCCGACCAAAGAGCCTGAACTGCCGCATGGTCCCTATGCCCCGGGTCTGGCGTCATCACTGCCGCCGATTGTATGCCCCCAGTGCGGGAAAAGAGAATTCGGCGGCCGCTACTCGAGATCATGGGATCTATGCGAGCCTCCGACGATCCGCATAGATGGCACAACGAACTTCTGCCAGTGTAGAGGTCATCCACATCACGGGCAGGGTGGTGATCGACTCATTTCCGCCTAACGCGCAAGCCACCGGTCTTCAACGTTCGCACATGCTAACGTGCCAACGAAGAACGCCCCGGCTTCATCCCCTGAGCGTCCTTCATCCTTCGTCACCGCCCATCACACATACCACAACACCACCGTCAAATCGCTCCCCGCCGTCCCGCTCCCTACCTGATCTACATCCATCGTCAGCACATCATCATCTGTCGCAGTCGTCGTATCGAAACTCGTCGTCTCCCCCGCCGTCGCTCCCGCCGCGATCTGCGGCCGATTCGCCTGCGTTGCGCTCCACAGGCTCGTTCCATTCTTGTTGATATCCACGATCAGCGCCTGGCCGGTGGGCGCCGTCTTCACCAGCACCTCCGCCTCGCCGAACGTGATATCCCCATACCCCCGCAGATGAAACCCCTGATCCGCCCCCCCGCCGAGCACGCCCGCCCCGGTACAAATGAAAAAGTTCGCCCGCGCATACAGGTACGAGATATTATCCCGTACATCCTGGTTCAGCTGAGCCGCCGTCACCAACTCCCCGGGCACCCACGTCCGCGGCGTCACATAAGCCATGATTCAGCCCCCTTCTTTCCTCTTCCTTCTGTCTTCTTCCTTCTTCCTTCGGTTTCGTCACACCCCAAGTCTGGTCGTGGTCCCCAGCTCCCCGTACCCCACCGTCCCCAACAGCCAATATGACAGATTATCCGCCGGCTCCAGGCTCAGCACCCCCTTCAGATCCTGCATCGTTGCGCCCGTCTGCAGGCTGAAGCCCCCC
>ERZ1292629.3534-Hain-H43-01um-R1-3534-length-12026-cov-4_pt1 | contig 12026 bp, 16 predicted proteins | sample MGYA00564399_ERZ1292629 | MGnify/ENA primary metagenome ERZ1292629 (study PRJEB36523, sample SAMEA6512636) | groundwater metagenome | collected 2019-01-08 | study: AquaDiva: Metagenomics assemblies of 32 groundwater samples | reverse complement strand
ATTTATTCTCTTCTTAACTTCAGTCATTTCTTCTTCATCTCCGTTGGCAACATCATCATCTACTTGTACAACATCTTTTTGTTTGTCATCGTAACCAATTCCAAGCAATCCTGGATCAAAATATCTTTTCTTTTTCTTCTTGTTCACAACTTTCCTCTTTTATCCAGTGTATCTATAATATTGCTGAAATCTATATTTGCGGGGTCTGTCTCAAGAATGCTTGTTTCATGTGAAGGAACCAATTCTGCTTTCGGTCTGAATGTTCTATCAACAGCCATTTGAGATTCATCTGGAATTTGTGTTGATTCAATTAATTCATTCACAGAAGGAACTCTATTGCTAACAAACATACTATCAACAATACTTCTTGCTTTAGACTTGGCACTTCCATTGGAAGAAGATACATTGACAACCTCTGATATTTTTTTCTTTTTCTTCGGTGTTATTATTTCTTCAATGTCATCTTCTTCATCTAGATCGATTGAATCTATATTTGTTCTTTCTTCTTTGAGAACAGCTTTATAGACAAGATCTTTTATCTCTTCTCTTACGATCTTTTTTGTTTTAATAAGAGATTGTCTATTTACTTCAATCAAATATTCTTTAACTTTTGGAAGAACTAGTTTAGCAACTTCAACAGCAATTGATTTTGCTAGATCATTGCTCTTTAAGACGGTTTTCATATTCATCAACCTCTGATTTATGAGATAGAATAAGTTTTGTAATCAAAGCAGTTACTGTGTCTACATGTCTTTCTAGTATTCTTTTGTCAACTTGTGAAAAATTATTGATGTCAATTCGTATAACAGTTCTTTTTAATTGATGAAGTTCATTCAGAATGTTATTTTCAATTGACATAAGTTTTAAACCTCAATATAGTGTTTTGGTTTTTTGAAAAAATAGCCCATTTTTACAACATATTCTTTGTTCTTATATTTTATAAATTCTTTGCCATTTTTCTCATGTGGTGCCATTCTAATTGTATCTTTGACATGTCCTGAAGCTTTATCGATGACATCTATTTCTATAGTTGCAGCACCAAATTCACTCAATGCATTTCTCAAATTCATATCTGAATTCTCTACAGTTATTCCTTTTTTCTTTAGTGTCTTTATCATATTCTTCAAAGAGATAGCATCTACACCATCACCACTTGTAACTTTACCAACAAGCATCTGAACAAGATGTCTTCTTATCTTCTTATCTTGAACAAGATTTGGATACTCAGAAAACAAAAGATCAATGGCTCTATTGATCAACTGTTGTTCAATGTAGGGATCAAGTTTAGAGCCATCTTCTGAACTCATTGGATTTTTATAGTTGGGATCGATTGGAAGATATGTTTTGTTGTTCCAAGAGGTAAATTGTCCGATACCAGAACCCTGTCGAAAACCAGAATCTCTTTCAAAATCCAACTCTTTTATTATACTTCTAATCTTCATCATCAGATTCAAGATTCAGAATTTCATTAAGAATATTACTTAACAAGACTTCTCTGTTTGCTTCAACAATTGTTTTGTATTCATAAGATTCTTTAAGATTAAGGTAAGCACCTTGAGTTGAAGGATTGCTAACAAAGTCGTACGTGATTAAGTTGAAGTCATCTTCAACCATATCGTGGCCCTCATTTGTTCCTCTTGTTGAACCAAGACCTCTAGATGATATTCCAAGCTTAACTTTTCTGTTGATAAGCTTTTCAAGAATCAAGCCTTTTGGTGTATCTAAAACTTCAACTTCACCCATCAAAGTGTCACCATCCCACCAAGTCTTTGTCAGCAAGTGTGATACATTTTCTAACTGTACAATTGGTGTATCTGTATGATCACATTCTCCAAGAGCTCTTCTTTCTTTGATCGCTTGTTGCATCTTTTGATCTTCTCTTTCGAGAATAGATCTTGGATATATTCTATTGTTAGCATTTGGTGTATTGGCTCTTTGAAGAGGACCAGACATTCTTAGGATGCCATCACTTTTTGGATCATCTATTTTCTGAACATCTGTGAATTCAAATAGAGAGAACTCTTGTAGTAGTTGTTTTTCCATTTCTATCTTTCTCTATATTCCAGCTTGCCTTTTTGCTTTTTGCGGAATTGCCATCAAATCTGTCAGATATTTCATTCTCATTTTATCAGGAAGACCAATACCTGTATCTAGATCATAGTCTCCTTGATTGTATTTCTTCCTCAAATCTTTCTTCATCTTCTCTTCTATTTCAGCTGCTTTCTTAAATTTCTTTTGCATAGCGGGGGGTTGTTCTGCAAGCCAAGCCATGTTGAGTTTGTCTCTATCTTCAAAATGCTTTTCTCTTTCTCTAGCACTCATAGCAGACCACTTTGCAGCTTTTGTATCATCTTCATCCCACTCATTAAGAACTTCTTTGATAAGTTTCTTCAATTGTGATTTTAAAATTTTCATTTTTCTAGTCTCCCAATTTGTCAATTACTTTTGTAAGATCTGCTTCATTTTTACCATGAAATTCATTTTTACCCCATCCATAAACCCATTCACCATTTGGAAATACATTCAAATATAATTTTAAACCAGATTTAGCATACATATTTCCACCTTGAGGATGTTCTCTTTTGAATCTTAGTTTCCATCCTTTGTCTTTAAGAAGTTGATCAACTTTTTGTTCAACACCTTCTTGTAAATTTATACTCTCATTTTTGTATTTAGCTTTCTTCTCAGGTGTGCCATCTCTGTTTTTATAATGAGCTTCTGTACCCTTGTTCTTCATAGACCAAGCAAGTGCAAATGGGTTGTCAATTTCTTTGTGTTTCTTCATTGCTTTGACTGTTCCCTTGAATCCTGGAGGTGAAACTTCTTTCATCGGACGCTTCGAGCACTCAGCATCAACTGTCATGAATTCATCATTCGAATCTTTTCTCTGCTCTGCCTCTTCTTCAGCTTTATACTGTTGATATACTTTTAACAGAACTTGATCCATATCTTTTACAAGTTTATAGACTCTAGACAGTTCAGCCTTGGCTCTCTTGTAGTTGAACTCAACAGCATCTGAACCAAGTTTCATGGAATCAGCCATGAACATTCTAGCGTATTGAAGTGAAAGAGAAAGCATTTTTCCAATGTTGTCATAGAGATCCATGACTTGCTTAGTATTCCCTTGCTCAACAATCAAAGAAAACAATTGTTCTTTGACCATTTCTTCAACAACTTGTTTCTTTGTTCTATTGGCTGCATGTTCAAGTTGTTTGAACTCGGGAGGGTTTCCTTTATTGTTTCCTTTTGAATTCATCTGTTTCCTCTTTTTATCTCTTTTTCTTGTTTGTTTCGGATCGAGGTCTGTTGTAATCCCCAATGGGCCGTGGCCTGATGGTGCAATATCTCCAACAAAAGTAGTCTCTCTTTTTACTTTCATCAAAACATCCCCAAAATATTTTTCAATTCAAATGATAAAAGTACATTGACAAGATCTTTTGAAAGTCTTTCTGGTTGAGAAACTAGTTTGCTGAACTTCTGTTCAACAATGTTCAATTTCTTCAAAGTTTCTTCAGACTGAACTTTTGTTTTCTTTGAAGCAATTTCACCAAGAACAGACTTCAATTTCTTTTCAGCCCATCTATTGAACAACTTCTCTGAAGGTGAAGTAAGATAGTGAATCAGACATTGATTTTGTTCATTTGTAAGAACTCCGTGGTATTTCTCTTTAAACTTCTTAAGAGCAATGACAACAGAAATCTGATCATTCAAAACATCATCGTCTCTTTTAACATTCAAGAATGCGTGACTTTCATGCATTCTTTTCAATTCAGAATTATTGACAAGATGTTCTAGAACATTTTTTTCACAAAGCATCTTTTCTTTAGCACTCAATTTGAACTTTCCAATAAAAGCATCACAAAGAACTTTAAGACTTGCATGTAGACGATAGTTCTCTACTTTGCTTTTGAACAGTTGTTTTCTGTCTTTGACAACAGAATCAACTTCTCTCAACAACTGATCAACTTCAGCATCTAATCTACTTTGATCAATTGCTCTATACTCTTCCAAAATGTACTTGAGATATTTTGATGCATAGAAATAATTGTTCATATCACCGTAGAGAGCAGTAGAATATATTCTTTCAAACACCTCTTTAAGATAAGTGTCCCCAAGAAAATATTTGTTGATAAGAGAGTAGAGTTTTCTCCCTTTCTCTACGTCTCTATCAGCAATACACAGTGACACATTCTTGCTCAATATCTCAAATATAATACCTGGGTTTCTTGCTTTCTTATGCTTCATCATTCGCTTAAACTCCATTGAGTGCTTGCTTGTAATATAAATATCAATTTATAAAAAACAAATTTATCAAGATTTTAGAAGTTCATTCAGTCTTTTTGTTGGCTTCTTTATCTTCAAACTTTCAAACATCTTGTTCATATATCTATCATATCTCATAATCTCAGCAATTCTTCTACTGAACGGATCTTTCTTAATAACTCCAACTCTTCTTCTTATCAACCCTGGATCTAGATCATCTTCATCAATTTCTTCATCATCGTCTACAGAAGCTTCTTTTTCAGTCGGGCTCTTTGGAACACCTGGAAGTTCTTTTGTTCCTGTAGCATCTGGTACTTTCATAGGGTTGGGACCATATCTGTTCTCATCATCAGAAGATTCATTTCCTTCTGCATCTGTTGCAGGCTCTGCAGCATCTCCCTGTTGTTCAAGATTGTTGATCAAGTACTTCTTTCTTGCTTCATCATACAATCTTTGATTAGTTTCATTGATTTCTTTATCTGAGAATTTAAGAACGTTCTTTTGAACATAAAGATCAGATATGAGAGTTGTTTCTGCCATCTTTATAGCAACATCAAATCTTTTGTCCATCAAATCTAACTGCATCATTTCCATAACTGTAGATGGGTTAGTCAAACTTATATCAAAATTGTAAATATCCTCTTCATCAAAACCACGAAGATACAAGTGAACTAGAGCTATTTTGGCAAGTTCTGAGACTACAATCTTTTGTATACGTTGAATTGTACGAGCAAAGTTTATGTCTTCTTGTGCAAGATTCGCACGATTTCCCATATCAGCTTCAGCTGTCATATAACTTTTTGGAATACCAAGAGCAATGAACATTTTGTTAGCGATGTAGTTGATATCGTCTATGTCTCCTTGGTTGCTGTTCGAACTCAAGACTTCTGCAGCCAAAGCAAAAGTATGATAATCATGATACTTTTCTTCACTGTCAATTGTCAAAGTACCTACGTCTTGTCTTTCATCAAGATATTCAATTTTAACTATCTTATGATTCCTTAGCTTCATATCTCTCCAGTTTTTAAAACCCATTTTATTCACAAGTTGTTTGACAGTGTCGTTTGTGAATGTTCCTATTTTCCAGCGTGTACTATTTGATTCATTAAGTTCACACAACTCTGTTATAACTAACCTATGAGTAAATATCCATTCTTTACTTTCATTATCAAATACTTGTTCATAATCTTTATTTTTTTCATTAACAGAAATGGGCAATTTTCTTGTACTCAAAGGAATCATAGAGTCTCCAACTTCTAAATCTTGTGCCTCTGTCATTCCTTTGTTCCATGTTGGGAACTTGTGATCTAGAGTGCAGACTATTTCTTTTTTGTTGTCTAATGTCAATTTCATAACTTGAGCATTTTTTCTTGTCAAACCAGCCCACGACACAATACCGGGAACTATCTTTCCTGTCTCTGGGTTGCATGAATAAACCCAATTCTCTTTGCCTTCATTGTATTCTTTTATAAGTGTCTGTAGTTCTTCAGTTCTTCCATCCAACAATTTTATTTTTGTATCTAAAACAAGACAACCACCCGGAAGTGTCTCAATTGAACTACCCCTGTCTCCTCTAACCGCCAGATAGAAGTCTTCAAGAATACTGAGCGGGTTGTACCTAAGATCCAGTTGTCCGGAACTCTCTGTGATCAACGGACTTCTTGTCATCTTATCACGAACTTGAAGAATGTACTGCTCAACTTGGTTGGGAGGGATGTTTGCTACGTCGATCTTAAAGACTCTTCTTTCAGGAGCTCTGGAAATTCTATAAATCAACATTGCATCTTCGGCCATCTGAAGTTGTTTCCAAATTCTTCGAGCTGAATCTAACATTGATCTTCCGTAGGGCAAAAATTTGTCATCACCAAGAATGCGTAAATGAGATATTTGGTAGTTTTCAAAAACTGTTGATCCTTGAGCATTCCAGCGAAACCTCAGAGAGTTGGGATCGCCGTTGAAGCCTTCTTCTCTTTCAATTTCAAGAACAGGTAGAGATATTGCTCCGAGAACACCTTCTTTGTCGACTACGTCTAACAAGTTAAAGTGATCACCATATTTTGCCATATTGCGAATCCAGTTCCAAAGATGGAATTCTATGTCCAATCTTTCATTGAACAGTTCTTCTAATTCTCTGACAATTCTTTCATCTTCAGAATTTATGATAAGCATTGTTCCTTCTTCACTGGTTGTAGTCGCGTTATCCGACACAATATCAAGTCCCTTTGCTATTTCTGGTGTGCTATCCATCTCTTCATAGTCTCTGATTCTTTCAGATCTTTCAGCACTACCAGCCAATGCTTGATTGTACAAAGAAGTAGCAGCTTTTGCGAATGTATCAAAAGCTCTTTTTTGTGCTCTCAATCCCGGTCTTTCTGTTGGTGTTTTAGATTGAGCTTTTCTACCAGAAATAATTCTCTTTAATATACCAAAACGATCAGGCATAAATTTTAAACTCCATTCCTTTCTATATTTTATTTCATAATCATAGTGACAAAAAGCGAAACAGCTAATGATACTATTATTGCTATAGCTCCGTTTATTATTGAAAATTTACCAATTATATTCGATCTAAAATCTCTTAAACCTTTTAATTCATTCTCAATGTTTTTCACTGTTTGTTCGTATACTTCTCTTGGTAAATATGTTACTTGCATAGCAGCCAATTTCCCAGCTTCTCCATTCAACATATCCAATCTTCTATGATATTCATCTGCACTAAGTTCTAGTGCTCTATCTCGAAGTGTTATACGTTCATGAAAAAGTTTTTCCATAGCACATATACGTTGTTCAAGTAATTCTCTTAAATGTGCTGTTTCTGCAGCAGAAATATGAGCATCATTTGCCATAATTTTTTATATTTTAATCCTTTCTTTATTTTACTCATTATATATTGTCTTATATTATGTTATCAACCACCGAAGATCTTCTATCTGTCTTCCAACCCTCATTTTAAACTGTTCCGGAATTTCTTCAGGATTCTTTTGCTTGATGATCCCATATTCATAGGGAGTAGGATTGAACATCATCCCATTGATCAATGATTTCTGTACTTCATTGTTGTTGCTGAATATCTTCAATGATGTATTTCTAACATACATTCCTATACATAATGACATGATCAGATCATCATTATACCCTTGAAGATGATCAGGTCTTCCATTGACAAAAACATAAGTTTGAAATTCTGTTGACAGTCTTTTTGAATGAAATATGAACTCATGATTCCTTACATCTTCTTCCATGTGCGCAACTATAACCGGTCTTGTCTTTGAAGAAGTCGTAAATCCCGGAACAACATTCTTTTTAGAAGTGTCCCAAGGGTCATGAGTTTTTTGAGTCAAATTAGAGTCAACAAAAGTATGAGTCTTATCTGACCAGTATAAATTTGAATAGTTTAAATCTATAATCTTTTGAAGTGTAGCCCATCCAGGTCCATTGTTTTCAACAACAAGGAGAGCATTGTTATACTGAACAGCAATCTGAACAAGAAGATGACCGAATATATCTGTAGGTGTTCTCCCCTTATACTCAGCAACTTGTTCATAAGAGACACTGTCAATGACTTGACAAGCTGAAAAGTCAGACCCGTCACCTCTTGCTACATCAGCAGACACAATATATTGTTTTGTATAATCAGGGTGACGCCAGATCCAGAGTCCTTTGTCATAGCCTGTTTTTTCTAAGGGTTCCCTAACATAAGGACATTCTGTGATGTCTTTCCCTTCTGTGATTGAGGGATGTTGTTCATACCACAGAATATCTTGCATATCAATAACATTGTTTCCAGATTGCAAGAAATTTGCATCATGTTCTTGAAAAAATGCTTTTGGCCCTATTTTCTTCCTTTCATTCTCAGCCCATCTTTCATCTCTTTCAGGGTGCATAGACCAGTGGAGTTTCATGGGATTGAAACCAATAATTTTTCCACCAATTTGAGTTTGCAAACCAAGTTCTGCATCTGTGTACTGTTTGTGAAACCAATTGCCGACTCCGCATGGCGTACTGAGCACTATACAATCTCCGCCAGTTGACAATGTTGGTTGAGCAGAGACCCATATATCTTCCATTTCAGAAATAAATGCACAATTATGACTAACTACATTGTTCGTATAATATTCATCATTTTTAGTTACATCTAATAAATCAAAAAGAAAAATTTTTTCATTTAATAAGTTTTTCTTAAGTATTTTATTATTCATGAACAACTTTTGATTGAGAATACTATCTCTAGCATAAACAAAACTTCTATCTTCAATTTTTATTCTGTGATTCAAAGAACATTTCAAGCTTGTTTTATCAGACAAAATTAATTCACAATACTCACTTTTTTCTATTTTATTTATACCAGAAAAATTGCTCCAACCCGAAGGAGTCAATATTTCCCATTCAGTTATTTGCTTCATAATTTATTTACCCAATCAATATTTACATTATGTTTGCTTAAATCAAGTGAAAATATTACATCAATATTAGATTTGTACCATTGTTCAGTTATCAAAACAAACTTATATTGATTTTTATCACACCATTTTTTTGCAGCATCTATTTTAACTAAATTTATTTTTTTATTCATTAGCTCTAAAGGTTTAATTTCATACAAAATTTTATCAACATTATCAGTAAAATCCATTATAAAAGTATGTTCTTCATTATCTTCAGGTGAAGTATACAGTATTCTTGTTTTTTCATACAAAAGATCTTTATTCAACAACCAAAATATAGCTTCCCAAGAACTTCTGAATTTCTTTTTTTCATTGTTTTCTAATGTTACATAACAATCCCAATGTGTCCAGGAATTTGTTATATTAGGAGTAAATTCTCCACTAGCAATTTTTGCTTTCATTATTATAGATATTTTCTTACCTGCATTTATTAATATTTCAGGATTTTCTTTAAAAGTTCTTTTCAAACTTTCTGACATTTTCAAAATTGATGCATTTGTTTCTTTTGTCTGTCCTCTGGACCAATGTTTGCCCCCATTAGCGTAATACTTCTTTATACTCTCTCTGCGTTTTTTGATTATTTCAAGTGTTTGTTTTTTGCCCTTCATTCTTTTTGATAATTTTTTTATAGCTTCTTCAGACATTTTTTTGCCAATACTACTATTGCTTATTTTTTTAGATCGTTCTCTTTTCTTTTCTTCTGACATTTTTTCATGAATCAACTTGACTGTATTTGATAAATTTTGTTTGTAGCATTCCTTGCTGCTGCAGCAACACCGAAAGATATTATTACAATATTTTAATCTGTTTGTTTTACAAAATTTGCATATTAAAATTTCATTCAAATCTTTTTCAATGTATAATAGACGTTCTCTTATTTTTGCATCTTCTGGTAAAAATTCAGTTTCTTTTACTATTACATCTTCTAAGTTGTTTTCTTTTACAGTTTTCATGAAATATGGTTTAAGTTGTCTGTTTTTGTATTTATACAATAAATCTATTACTCTATTCCTGCTTTCATTCATTTTCTATTCTCCTATTTAGATAGAATTAGCAAAAGATAATAGAGATAATTTCTTACTTAAATAGGTTTCAGAAAAAAGATAGCTAATCTCTGTCTCTCTATTACTTGTATTGTTCATTGTAGTACAGATCTTCTATATTTATTTCTATCACTTCTCTTGTTTTTTTATTTCTAATTTTTACTTTTGTGTCTCCAGCAACACATTCATCAACTACCAACAATGACAAGGCTTCAGATCTTGCAGCATCAGATGTAGTTGCTGATGACTTTACTTTGCTTCCATTTTCTTGTTCAATACTTCTTCTGTTGTCTATAAGTCTTTTTGACTGCATCCAATCAGGGATGTTGTTTAAGAACACTTTTACTTTAGATACAAGGTTTGTTGCAACATCACCCTTTGTTGCAAGAATGTAGATTTCTTTGTTTTTGAAGAATGTCATCAACCAAGTTGTATACCCAGCACAAAGAGTAGACAAACCAAGCTGGCGTGCCTTCAAGATTATGTTATAAGAATTTTTTAAAAACTGTCTAATACATTCTTCTTGGAAATCCCAAAGTTCAAAGCTAAGAAGACCTTTTGTTGGATGTTTTACTTTTCCATAAGTCTTAAGAAAGTATATAGGATCTTTTCTACACTTGATGTATTCTATTTTTTGTTGCTCTGTTAACAAATATTGTCTCTGTTAAAATACTCTTGGTTTGAATGATCTATTGTGCATGATTCTCATTGAAAGAAATCGATTGATGATCCATCTTTTGATATGTCTGTGTTCTTTGATCACAGTCTTAGAAACATCATATCCATACAAAAATGTAACAGGTTTGATATAACCATATTCATCTAACACATGCTCTGTTTTTACATCATAGGGTTCAACTGTTCTTCTTACAATTTCACCGTTCTTCTTTTTGTAAGATATATCCAAAAGAACACTCAAAACTCTTGCTTCAGCTATCTTCTTATTGACTTCGTACAGAGGAAGTGCCATTTTTACCTCATTATTAGTTTTCCATGATCATCTAACTCATCTACAGATGTAAGCTCGAATTCGGGCTCTATCGCGTCGTAGAGATTATCTCTCTCCATCTTTGTTTTCATGATCATCTGAACTTCAATATCTACAACATCGTCATCTTCTTCTTTGCCATCAGATGTTGAAGGGAGTTTGAAAGATGCAACTACTTTGATCTTTGGATTGACAACTTGAATTCCTTTTCTCTTGAACAAGCTCACCATTGATCTAACTTCAGATTTTGCATTCTTCTTGTCAACCATTGGAATTGTAACTGATGCCTTGAATTTGTTCAATCTGTCAATGGGAGACTCTTCTGTTACATTTGCATACTCATCTCTTGTCAATCCCCATTTTGCCATAACTTTATAAGCATCTTTAAGATCACCAATGGCCATCAGATCATTGATGCATCTGACTGTATCTTGTCTATCCCAACCTTTCCCCATCAACATAGCTGACAATTGTGCTCTTGCATCATTGACACCTTGTTGGTCTTGATCTGCTAATGCTTTGACATATTGGATAACAAGATCTTCTACATTACCACGGTTAACAACTTCTCGTAATTTCATTATTCTATTATCTCTCTTTATTTAACATATTACAAAATGCTTTTATACTTCCCAATTCTCTATTTATCTTTTTCATAGCATCATCTGCTACGTGGGTGACAAGCAGTCCAGCATTTCTATTTATAGTTTTGTTAAGAAAGTTTAACTGTTTCGATATTGTAGAAATACTCGACTCTATAGCATTACTTACTTCTAGTACTGAGCTTGATCCAGATACTTCTTTGAGCTTCACTTTTTATCTCCATTTTTTGCTTTTCTTTCCATTCTAATAAGTCTAGTATAATAATCACTCATTCCGGGTTCTGACAAGTGATCTTTAGCTATCTTCTCAGCAATCTTTCTACTTGTTGTATGCTCCATTTCTATCTTGATTCCAAGTCTTAGTTGGTTGGAATCATAACTGCCAGTAAAGCCAACTGATTTGCCTGCATTCCAGAATTGATCTGATGATGCTTCTCTAAGTTTCATTATCTATCTCTAAAATTGGTGATGGAGGTGATCGGAATTGCACCGATGTGTTGCTGTTTCATCATGAAGGTTCGTTCACATTCATAGTCTGTTTGTATTAGATTTTGTCAACCAACAGACAAACCAACAAAATCATTGCTGTCCAAGAATATTCAATTCCGATGCAGTGACGAAGAAACTACCCAGTTATCGGAGTCATCTGGTTCCCCGAGCTGTCTAAGCAGCTAATCTGTATTCGTTG
>ERZ1292629.3532-Hain-H43-01um-R1-3532-length-12028-cov-5_pt1 | contig 12028 bp, 10 predicted proteins | sample MGYA00564399_ERZ1292629 | MGnify/ENA primary metagenome ERZ1292629 (study PRJEB36523, sample SAMEA6512636) | groundwater metagenome | collected 2019-01-08 | study: AquaDiva: Metagenomics assemblies of 32 groundwater samples | reverse complement strand
ATCGCAATCAGGATCCGCGGTGAAGCAATGGCAGTATTGTTTAAGGTATGACAAAAAAGCGTCTTGCCGTCTTTTGTTTTGTAGCGGATTTTGAGCCGCCTGGCCTGAAAGTCGCCCATCACCGAGTTGGACATGGTTTCCCCGTACCCGTTTCTGCCGGGCATCCACGTTTCGATATCATACTTTTTTACCTGCGGCTCACCCATGTCACCGGTGCACATAAGGAGGACGCGGTACGGAAGCTCAAGGTCTTGCAGCACTTCCTCTGCATTCGCCAACAACTCCTCATGAAGAGTAAAAGATGTACTCATATCGTTTGTTGAGATAATAACTTGCTCAATTTTGCTAAATTGATGTACCCTGTAGGCACCTTTTGTGTCTTTTCCATAACTTCCTGCTTCACGACGGAAACAAGGAGAAAACGCGACAAACTTTTTTGGCAAATCTTTCTCCTCAAGTACTTCACCGCTAAAATATGCGGTCACCGGCACTTCCGCGGTACCTGCCAGGTACAAATCATCTTTTTCCAGATGATAGACTTCTTCACGTCCCCACGGGAACTGACCGTTGCCAAATAGCGTAAAATCCTTGACTAAGCTCGGGGCAATAAGGGGTGTGTAACCCTTTTTAATCAATTTCTGAAACGTATAGAAGAGTACGGCAAATTCCATCTGCGCTGCCTCATTTTTGAGGAAATACGCGCGGAAACCGCCGACCTTAGCCCCCCGGTCAAAATCAATAAGATCAAGGGATTTTGCAAGTGCAATGTGGTCTTTTGCCGGAAAATCCCAGCCAGAGGCTGGTCCGCCTTTGGCGGAAAATTTCGGAATTTTCCCCCATGTCTTTACCGTCTTATTCCCGCTGCTATCCTTCCCCACCGGCACACTCTTGTCCGGCACATTGGGGACGGTAAGCATGAGGAGCCCGAATCGTTCCTCAACGCTTCGCAGCTCGTCTTCTAATTTCTTAAGCTCCTGTTTTATCTCTTTGCCCTTTTTTCTTGTTGCTTCTGTCCCCTGTCCCCTGTCCCCTGTCCCCAACACGTTCCGCTGGGCCCGCAATGTTTCTATTTTCCCAATGAGTTCCCTTCGTTTATCGTCCAGTGCAAGCAATCCGTCCCAGTCCACATCACGGTTCTTGTTTTTCGCTGCTTTTTTACAAACTTCAAGATTTTCGCGTATGAATTTAATGTCTAGCATACTTTTGATTTCAAAATTGGCTTCAAAATCTCCAACGCCTTCTTTCTGTGATTATACGTTTCTGTCTCGCTTGCGGTCAACTCGTCGTGGTTGTAATACTTACCGATTTCCGGCAAAAAGAGAAGCGATCGGTACGGAAACCCCTTATGGCGGGCAACTGACGCTTGGCGCGGGATAATACCGCGAACTTTCTCTTCTGCCGTAAACACTTCACCAGACGGCAACACCAATGCCAAAACCAACCGAAGCTGCGCCCCGCGCCTATCATCGGAAACATCCTTAAGCCTGTCCAGCGCGTACTGAATAAGAGCTTCATCTTCATCGTCTCTATCACCGTGAATCCACCGATGTGATTTCACTCCCGGCTGGCCGCCAAGTGCGTCTATTTCAAACCCGCCGTCATCGGCAAGAGTTGCGAGGCCGGAATGTTTCGCATAAAATTTTGCCTTAAGAACTGCATTTTCTTCAAATGTCGTTCCTGTTTCTTCAATTGTCTGGGTAATGCCAACATCTGCGAGCCCAACCAACTCAAGAGGCACATCCGATAAAAACCGTTTAATCTCTGCTAACTTCCCGGGATTAGTCGTGGCAATCAATAGCTTCATAAATCCAGTTCTTCGTGATGTTCTTGCATTGCATTGAGAGTAATTGCGATAAATTCTGCAAGAGGAATTCCCAGTTTTTCCTCGCATTGTTCGATTTGAAACCGATCCACGGCACGGGCAAATTCCTTGTTCTTCCATTTCTTCAAGACTGATGCAACTGTTACCTGCTGAAGCTTAGTTTTTACTTGCCCGTCCGAAGCTTCACGCGAAGGAGGGTCTGGTCGGACTAATGCTACAGCGACGATGAAACCTGTTAATTCGTCGCACGTTTCCAGTGCCCACTCCATCTTTCCCTCAAGCACTGCTAAGTGCGTATGCCGCGTATTATGTGACATAAGCGCATGCACGAGCGGTCCATCGGTCATGCCTAAGTCCTTGAGCCAATCAAGAATTTTTCTCGTGTGTTGATCCGGCGCATCTTTCGTTTCTTCCCAATCGGCATCATGGAGAAGCCCCAACACTTCCCACTCATCCGGATCGCCGCCAAGTTTTATAGCAAGTGTCTTCATCACCGCTCCCACCGCATACATATGCCGACGAAGGTTTTGATTCTGTGTGTGCGCATGCAATAGGGTAAGTGCCTGGTCTTTGGTAATCATAAGAGAGTGTTACTGCAGTGGCCGCATCAGAGGAAACGGGATAACCTCTCGGATAGACCAGGTGTTCGTAATCAACATAACGAGCCGATCAATGCCAATGCCTATTCCTCCAAGCGGCGGACAACCGTACTCCAGTGCCTGTATGAAATCTTCATCCGTCGGTTGGGCATCTTTATCTCCGGCCTTGAGATTTTTCTGTTCCTGTTTGAACCGATCGCGCTGTTCCAATCCGCTGGTTATCTCACTCCATCCGTCGCAGATCTCTTTACCGCCGACGTATCCTTCAAACCGCTCCACCCGTCCGGCTTTACTCCGGTGCTCTTTGGAAAGCGGACTTACTTCTCTGGGATAGTCAATAACCCACGTCGGTTCTATAAGTTTTGGTGTGACAAAATGATCATAAAGCGCAAAAAGGGCCTTCTCTTTACTCCAGACCCCAGCCACCTTGATATCTGCTTTGGACAAACGTTGGCGAATTTCTTTTTCCGTAATGTTATCCCAATGAATGTTTTCATATTTCAACAATGCCTCATCGATCGTCATTCGGCGCCACCTTCCGGATATATCAATCTTTTTATCGTCAATCGCAATCACAGAGGAACCATTTGCCGCTTGCGCTGCGTGCTTAATAAGTCCTTCGGTTAAATCCATAATACGGTGATAGTCTGCGTACGCTTCATAAAACTCCATCATAGTAAATTCCGGCTGGTGGGTGGCGTCCATACCTTCATTACGGAAATTCCGGGCTATCTCAAATATCCGCTCATATCCGCCTACAATAAGGCGTTTGAGATACAGCTCGGGGGCAATACGAAGATAAAAATCCACATCGAGTGCGTTAAGATGCGTGGTAAATGGCCGCGCGTTAGTTCCACCGTATAAAGGTTGGAGTATGGGGGTTTCCACTTCAATGTATCCTTCTCCCCATAAAAACGTCCGTATTGCCTGCTCAATTTTCCATCGTTTGTCGATCGTCTCTTTCACCGCCGGGTTTAGAAGTAAATCCACATGTCTCCTGCGAAAACGTTCTTCGACATCTTTAAACCCATACCATTCGCTCGGCAAAGGCCGGAGTGCCTTGGAGATGAGCTGAAGAGTATTGGCAAAAACAGAAACCTCGCCTGCCTGGGTTTTGCCCACTTCTCCTTGGACCGACAAAAAATCGCCTAAATCGATGAGCTTCGTAAGCTCGAAAGCTTTCGCATCACAATGATCGGACTTAACAACTACTTGTATATTGCCCGTTCCATCAACAAGATCCAAAAAGAGAATTTTCCCGTGCCCACGCTGGCCTATCACTCTTCCCGCCACCGCAACCATCTTTCCTTCCATCGTGCGTGCCTGACTGATCGTCTGATCCCGCTTCACAGTAGCCGGATACGGGTTAACCCCGATCTTTTTGAGCTCTTCCAGCTTTTGTATCCGAATCTTTCGCAGTTCGTCTATGGTCGGCATAGGTTCTATCTTATCATACACCAATCAAAAACCCGCCTATGTGGCGGGTTTGTTATCCATACTGTTTCTTTACTCAATATCGAGAATTTTGTAGGTGAGTTTGCCCGCCGGTGCCTCAACCTCCACTTTCTCTCCCACCTTTTTCCCCATGAGTGCTTTGCCCAAGGGTGATTCGTGGGAAATCTTCTTTTGCTTGGGATCCGCTTCCCACTCTCCCACCAGATGAAATACATCCTTTTTGCCGTTAATGTGGAGCGTCACCCTGCAGCCCACGTCCACCTGCTTTTTACCGTGGCTGGTGATAACTTTGGCGCCGTGCAATATCTCTTCCAGTTCGCTGATCCTGCCGTCGATGAACGCCAGATCCTGCTTGGCCGCCGCGTACTCGCTGTTTTCAGACAGGTCTCCGAGATCCCGGGCATCGGAGAGCCGTCGCACCGCATCGGGACGCTTGACTTTGGTGAGTTCATCGTATTCCGCCTGAAGTTGCGCCAACCCTTCCTTCGTCAAAAGGACGCGATGGACTTGTTCTCCATTGGTTGTTTGTGTCGTCATAGTCAAAAAAAATCTCCCCTTGCAACTATGGGCTTGGGAGCAAAAAATAAGGCCAACAGTGTTGTAGTCTACCGAAATTCCCTTGCCGTGTCAAGTGGAAACTGATAAAATGGTGGAAAGCCATAGGCCCCCGTCGTCTAGCGGCCTAGGACGATGCCTTCTCAAGGCATAAACCATCGGTTCGAATCCGATCGGGGGTACTTTTTCAGAGTATCGTATCAAAAACGAGGTGATGTAACTCAATAAACTATGCCAGAAGAAGATCATACTGACGAATCATTTCCAATAATAGCCCGCTTACAAAAACAAAAACCTCGGGATAATTTTGTGTATACTGCAATACGAACCTTAACTGACCCCGAAGAGATGCAAGCATTTGGAAGAGAACTAACCGAATGGTGCGGAGATCACTTTCCGGAGGCACACGATGATCCCGGCGGAGCCGCCGGCAGGAGTTTAGGCTATGCATTGGGAGGCTTTAACCCAGAGATAAGGGCCAGGTGGGAAGCGGTATTTCCTCAAATTATAACCGGGCCTGCTGCACGTTTCCCTCTAGCTACAAGCACTGAGGGGTTACGTGATGCAATAAGGGATCTATTGGGGAAGTAGCCGATAGCTCCCCATTTCTGACTACGCGCTACTGACTACGCGCTACTTTTTCAAATTCCCTCTCCCTGCTATACTATTGTCCTCATGCGGCGCGCACGGATGGTTATCACGCTTTTCATTCTAGTTGCCATCACGGGTGGCACATTCGTTGTGCTTCCTCGTGCCATGACGCCGGCGGTCATCTCGCCGCTTGCCGACGTTCCCCAGCCGGCATTTGCTTTCCCCAAGTTTTTTCTGCGCAGTAAAAATCCGGAGGAGCTTCGCAAAAAAATACAGGCCGTCATCGGCAATACATGGAAAAATTACTCTGTGTATGTAAAAGATTACACATCGAACTTCTCTATGGGCATCAACGATACCGTTATATTCACCGCCGCGTCCGTCAATAAAATTCCCATTCTTGCCAGCCTCTACTACGGCGTACAAAATCAGGAGATTAACCTGGATCAGTCGCTTACCCTACAGGCGTCGGATATCCAGGATTACGGCACCGGAACCATCCGCTATGACCCGCCCGGCACCGTCTACTCGGTAAAAACCCTTGCCCGGCTCATGATGCAGCAAAGCGACAACACCGCAGCGTACCTGTTGGCAAATTACGTCATCGGACTGGATACCATTCAAACGCTCATCGCCAAATGGGGACTGACGCAGACCGACATGGCCAATAATAAAACATCCAACAAAGACACGGAGCTTCTGCTTTCCAAAATTGTCCAGGGAAAAGTGGCAAACGCCGCCTACACCCAGGAGATGCTGGCGTTCTTAAGTCAGAGCGATTTTGAAGACCGGCTCCCCGCACTCCTTCCCAAAGATACAACGGTGTATCACAAAACCGGCAACGGAGTAGGTGTCGTGCACGATGTAGGCATTGTCCGCGCAGGAAGAACGAATTATTACATCGGCATTCTCGCAAGCGACGTAACCGATGAACCGGATGCTGTGAAAAAGATCGCTACGATTTCAAAACTTGTCTTCGACTATCTGCGATGATCAGGCGGTCAAATGGAGGTGTGACGCAACCGGCACAATCTGACTCTCGCTCCTCTTGAGCTTAGTGAGAGCCAGTCGTAGTACCTCGTCCATGTGTTCCACGAAGTGGAACGCTAAATCGTTCAGAACGCTTTTGGGAATATCCTCGAGGTCTTTTTTGTTGTTTTTGGGAAGAATGAGGGTTTTAATGCCTGCCCGGTGCGCGGCGATAACTTTTTCTTTGACTCCTCCGATTTCCAGCACCCGTCCCCGCAGCGTGATCTCTCCCGTCATAGCCATCACGCGTTTGACCGGAATTTTCGTCAGTGCCGAGACCAGCGCCGTGGCAATCGCCGCTCCGGCCGACGGCCCGTCTTTGGGTACCGCACCTTCCGGCACATGCACGTGCACATCGACTTTCTGATAAAATTTTTCCGGCAATCCCAACACTTTCCAACGGCTACGCACATACGACATGGCCGCCTGGCCGGATTCCTTCATCACGTCTCCCAGTTGACCGGTGAGCAGAAGGCTCCCCCGTCCCGGCATGAGCGCCACTTCAATAAACAGGATGTCGCCGCCCGCCTCGGTCCAGGCCACCCCTGTGGACATGCCGACTTCATCTTTTTTCTCGGCAAAGTATGACGTGAATTTGTACGACCCCAGGTACGTATGCAGGTCCTTGGGCCCGATCATAAAGTGATGCGTGGAAGCGGGCGCATCGGCAATCTTTTTGGCAATCTTCCTATAAAGTTTAGCTATCTCCCGCTCCAAGCCCCGCACGCCTGCTTCGCGCGTATATCGGCGGATGATATCAAACATCGCGTGGTTGGTAAGGTTCACGGCGTTTTTGGGGATACCGTGAATCTCGCGCTGTTTCTCCATGAGGAAATCTGCACCGATATGAAACTTCTCTTCCTCCGTGTAGCCCGCGAAATGGATAACCTCCAGTCGGTCGCGAAGCGCCGGCGGGATGGTGTCCAGGATATTGCAGGTGGTGATAAAAAATACATCGGAAAGGTCAAAGGGGACATCCATGTAATGGTCAGAAAATGCGTAATTCTGCTCGGGGTCCAAGGCTTCCAGAAGTGCGGAGGAGGGATCACCGCGAAAGTCGGTGCCGACTTTATCTATTTCATCCAGCATAAAGATCGGATTTTTGGTCCCCGCCTGCTTGATGCCCTGAATGATCCGTCCGGGAAGGGCGCCCACATACGTCCGACGGTGACCGCGGATCTCCGCTTCATCCCGAATGCCCCCTAAGGACATCTTCACGAACTTCCGCCCGAGCGAACGGGCAATGGACCTGCCGATGGACGTCTTACCAACTCCCGGAGGACCCACAAAACAGAGAATAGTGGGAGCGGATTTGGCTTTATGCGGCGGTTTTCCGGGGGCTTTGCCGTCTTCCGGTTTTCCTGGGGCTTGGACCACCACGGCTGCGGCTTTTTCGTCCTCTTCCTGAGCGTGAGCGCGAAGTTTCATGACTGCCAAGTATTCCAGGATCCGCTCTTTGATTTTCTTGAGGCCATAATGATCTTCGTTGAGCACCCGCTCTGCATCGGTGATGTTCACATTATTGGGGCTAGCCACAGCCCATGGCAACTCCACCAGCCAGTCCAAGTACGTACGCACGTAGGACGATTCCGGGTTGTACTGTGACATTTGGGAAAGCCTCGACAACTCTTTTTCGGCTTTCAGACGTACCTCTTCCGGCATCCCGGCTTTTTTGATTTTATCGGCAAGCTCTTTCACCTCTTTATTCTCATCATCTTCGCCCAGTTCCTTTTCAATGGTTTTCATGCGTTCCCGCAGTACCTGCTCGCGCATGTTTTTATCAAATTTTTCCTGCGTTTTGGTCGCAATCTTTTTTTCCAACTCGAGAATTTTGAGCTCCCGGGATAAATGGCCAACTTCCTTTTCCAGTCTCTCTTTGACACTTGCAAGCTCTAACAGTTCCTGACGCTCAGACGGCTTAATATCCAGTACACTTGCGACTTGATAGGACAACACCAGGGGGGTGACGCCGGACATAATATTCATGAACGTCAGAAAATCCATGGTTTTACCCAGTTTGACTGCCCGCCGAAGTTCACTGGTTAAATGGTTAAAGAGCGCCCGTACTTCATCGTTGTCTTCCACGACATCGCCTACTTCTAAGACGCGCGCCACAAAAAACGGTTCTACCGCTTCATACGATGATAGTTCCACTTTCGCAAGCCCGCGCACAAGCGCGTTAATTTCTCCCTCGTTTTTCATCATCTGCGTGATCTCTCCGACTGTTCCCACCTGATAGAGGTCAGAGGGCGTGGGGTCGTTGATATTGGAGTTCTTCTGCATGACTAGGACGACTTTCTTACCCGATGATTGGGCGGCTTCAATGGCTGACACCGAGCGCTGCCTGCCGAAGGTCAAAATCATCTCCGTGCCGGGGAATACTATGCCGTCCCGGATGGGAACCACCGGAAGGATTTGATCGATGGGTTTTTCTATTGCGTCCATACCATGTGCTATTTTGGCACTCTAGTATATCAAGTGCTAAAAATCCTGTCAACAGGTTAAATAAACTCTTTGAGAAGCTCGTCCGCTTGCACTGTTCCGGCAGAAGCGGACACGAGCGGCTCACCGGTCAATGCCGGTTCACGGTCTTCACTGGTGAGTCTGGTTTCTTGGTAAAAAATACCCAACGGGATCCGGTCTCCCCATTCCAGCGCTTTCTCGAGAGCCCCCAGCCTATTGTCGGCGCGATACCCCTCTTGTTTAAGCTGATAGAGGCGCTCTCTGTACCACGCATACGTGTGCACGCGATCAAACGTCACGCAGGGTTGGAGCGTATCGACCACGGCAAACCCTTTATGCGATATCGCATCAACGAACAGTTGGGTAAGTCCCGGCGAGTCTGCCGCAAATCCGCGCGCCACAAACGTTGCTCCTGCCGTAATGGCGAGAGTCAGCGGGTTCACCGGCTCATCCGTTACTCCCTCCGGCGTGGACTTGGTTTTGAACCCCTGCTGGGCGGTGGGCGAGGCCTGTCCGGTGGTGAGACCGTACACCTGATTGTCGTGGATAATGACAGTAATGTCGGGGTTGCGTTTCGCTGCATGGATAAAATGGTTGCCCCCTTCTCCCAGACAGTCTCCGTCGCCGGAAACCACAATCACCGGAAGTTTATGGTTAGCCAGTTTCACCCCTTGGGCTACCGGCAGTGCCCGTCCGTGGAGGCCTTCGACGGCATACGTATTCATCCAGTCATACATGTTGCCGTGGCAGCCTATGCCGTACACGATCGCGGCATCATCCGGACCGATGCCAAGCTGGGCAAGCGCCTGCTTGAGTGCCATCCAGATGCCGAAATCTCCGCACCCCGGGCACCAGGTAGGCAAAAAACCAGTCTTAAATGAATCAGCAGTTATCGAGCTCATATCACTTTTTCCACAATTTCTTCCGGGTACCATGGCCTGCCGTCGTATTTCAGCAATTTTTCTTTTATAAGAATACCTGTATGCTGCCGGATAAGCGTTGCGAGCTGTCCGGTGGCATTTTGTTCTACATCAATAAGCCGTGTAGCGGGAGATAACAGCTTCAGGGTTTCTTCGCTGGGAAATGGATAAAGCCAAGAATAATGGATAAGCCGCGCTTTTCCCCCCTTTTTTCCAAGCAATTTCATGGCTTCCAAAATCGGCCCCCGGGATGATCCCCAGGAAACAAATGTCAACTGCGCATCAGGATCTCCGAATACTGCCGGCTGCTGTGCAATATGCTGTATCGCATGAAGTTTTTTCAGGCGCTTGGCAACCATTGCCGCGCGTTTTGTGGCATCCTCTGTCACGTGACCCGCCTCGTCATGTTCATATGAATTGGCAAAGTACCGGCCGCCGGCAACTCCCGGAACAGATCTGGGTGAAACGCCGACGTCCGTATTATTTCGGTAGCGGGGAAAAGACGACTCGCCATCCAAAGCGGGAAGGTTGCCAAGGGCAAGCTTGCCGCGGTCTATGACAACCGCTCCGTTCAATTGGGATACCGGGACGCACCACTGGCTTTCGTTGATGTATTTATCGGTGAGCAGGAATACCGGCACCTGATATTGGTCTGCCAAGTTAAATGCATGAGTTGTCAGGCTATACGCTTCTGCGGCATCTGCCGGAGCCAGGACTATACGCGGAAATTCTCCGTGTCCGGCGTAGATGGCAAACAAGAGCTCTCCCTGCTCTGTCCAGGTGGGCATACCCGTGGCAGGCCCCACGCGCATCCCCAGATCAATAACGAGCGGTACCTCGATCATGCCGGCAAGAGAAAGTCCCTCCACCATAAGGGCAAACCCTCCGCCGCTGGTTGCCACCATGCTGCGCACCCCGGCAACTGAAGCTCCGATGGCCATATTGATGCCGGCAATTTCATCTTCCGGCTGTTTGTACACGATCCCGAACTGCTTGGCGTGATCGGCAAGATAGGTAATGAGGGCATTGATCGGCGTCATGGGGTAAATTGCGGCAAACTTAAGTCCGGCACGCACTGCGCCAATCCCTACTGCTTCGCTCGCATTGATTACTAATTGATCTTCTTTCTTCTGTACTTTACCCAGGTACATCGACGTTTCATTGCCAAATGTCTTCTTGATGTAATCATATCCTGCTTTTGCAATTCTCATGTTTTGATTGACCACCTCATCGCCCTTTTTGCGAAATTGGTCGCGGATCACCGATGCCAACATTTCAAAATCCGCGCCTATGAGTGCAACGGTTGCGCCAAGTGCGACCGTATTGCGCATCACCGGTTCACCGTGTAACTGTTGTACAAGGTCTTTAAGCGGCACTGCAAGTAATATAATTTTTTTCGGAAAATCGTTTTCCTTCCACTCACCGTCTTTGGGATCAAAGATCACCAATCCTCCTTCGCTTACCTCTGTTTTGTGTAAATCAATCGTTTCTTTGTTAAGGGCCACGAGGATATGCACGTCACGGTTCATTGCTTCAAATTTTTCCGTTGCAATACGCACCGTCACGAGGTTGTGGCCGCCGCGGATAAGCGAGGGGTATTCATTGGTGGCAAAAATGTGATACCCGGCGCGCGAAAATGCGCGGGCAAGCATGGTGCCCGAAGACATAATGCCGAATCCCGCCTCTCCGCCGATTTTCCACGTCACACTTTGTACCATAGATATAAGCGTATCACATTTTACCGAAGATATATGTGGAGTCGGCAGACAAAGGAAAAATCATGCAGCGACGCGCGGAGAGGCGTGCCGTTTCGAAGCACCGTCATGGCCTTGGCAAAAGAAACATCCTGGAGAGAATACGGTCTGGACCTTGACGGTGCGAGAACCACGGCATGCCGACCTCAGCGCGTCTGAGTACTAGGGAAAAATCTGTTTCCCTGTTTCGTCGGTGAGGAAAATGGCCATGACCGGGCATCCTTTGGCAGCTTCAAGAAGCGTCTCGTCCGTTTCGGCATCTGCGGTATCCAGGATAATGGCTTTTGCCTCATCGTCCAGCGCCCATGCCTTGGGAGCTATTGCCACGCACGTAGCAGCACCGATGCATAAATTCCGATCAATGTGCATCGTCAGTTTTCGAATTTTCCGAGTCACTTTAGGGTCATTGTCATCCATAAAATTATGGATTTAAGGATACCACGGCTTTCTGCAATACTTCAAGAGGGAGGGTTGCACATTTTATCCTTGACGGCGTGAGCGTTGTATTGAGCATCTCCAATATATTCTCTGTATTGAGTTTCATAATGCCATCGAGCGTCATCTCTTTGACTTTTTCCGATAGCATAGAAGCACTGGCCATACTTATCGCGCACCCCTCCCCATTAAATCTAATGTCCTTAATTTGGCATTTAGCATTCATCATTTGGCATTGTATCTCGATAGTTATTTTGTCCCCGCACGTCGCGTTATATGCAGACGCTTTCGCATCGGACTTTTCCAACGTCCCGAAGTTCCGCGGGTGTTTATAATGATCCAGGATCTGCTCGCTATACATGTCCATACTTATCCCAACAGTTTTCTGACTTTCTCAAGCCCTAC
>ERZ1292629.2722-Hain-H43-01um-R1-2722-length-14458-cov-21_pt1 | contig 12029 bp, 14 predicted proteins | sample MGYA00564399_ERZ1292629 | MGnify/ENA primary metagenome ERZ1292629 (study PRJEB36523, sample SAMEA6512636) | groundwater metagenome | collected 2019-01-08 | study: AquaDiva: Metagenomics assemblies of 32 groundwater samples | reverse complement strand
CAAAATCTCGGCAATATCAACGGGGTCGGGCGATGCCTTGCGGCCCGAGAGGGCAACTCTGAACGGCCAATAGGCCAATCCCCTGTCGCCGAGCTTAACACCCAAAGAATCCAGTTCTTGCCTTAGCGCATCCTTATCCTCCGTTCCCTTTTTTTCAATTATTTTCGCAACTTCCAAAAGGGAACTTTTTATTTCCTCAAAATCCTTATTTTTCCAAACCAGTAATCCCCTATCGTATTCCGGCTCTTTGAAAAAGAAATCAAATTCCGCAATATCCGACAATTTTTTAACTCGTTCGCTCACGAGTGGCAAAATCTTAAAAAAATAATCAGTATCGATATTTTGTACCGTTGTTTGTTTCGCTAAATAGTTAAGCAGTCTTTTAATTTGCTCCTGAGGACTTAGTATTTTGAAATGTTCAGAATTAATCCAGTCTAGCTTCTTTATATCAAAAACTGCGCCGGATTTGTGAACCCTGTTCAATTCAAACAATTCAACCAATTCATTGACAGAAAGAATTTCTTTGTCGCCGGGCGTGGTCCAGCCGAGCAATGCCAGGAAATTAAAAATAGCTTCGGGCAAATAACCCTGACTCTCATATTCAATAAGCGAAGTTGCCCCGTGACGCTTAGAAAGCTTTGAACGGTCTTCGCCGAGTATCAAAGGAAGGTGAGCATATTCCGGCCTTTCAAAGCCAAGAGCATTCTGCAGAAGTATCTGTTTCGGGGTATTGGAAATATGGTCTTCGCCTCTTATGACATGCGAGATATCCATTTCATAATCATCAACAACAACAGCAAAATTATACAAAGGAACTTCTATGTCTTTTGCGATACTGAAATCGCCGAGCAATCTTGCCTCAAACTCAACGTGGCCACGGATAATATCTTCAAATTGTATTTTTTCCGTAGAATCTTCATCGACTGCCAGCCGAATAATGCCGGGCTGATCTCTTTTCTCTACTTTCTCTTTTTTGTAACTGCAAACGTGCCTTTGCAATTTCTTGTTGTCTGTTTGTTCTTTTTTTTCTTCCTCCAGTTCTGCCTCGGTGTGATAACACCAGAATGCCTTACCTTCATCCAGGAGTTTCTTTATATATTTGGAATATATCGGAATCCTGTCGCTTTGCTTATAAAATTCATCCCAATCAAGACCTAACCATTTCAATCCCTCAAGAATATCGTCTTCAAAACGTTTTTCGGAACGCTCTAGGTCTGTATCCTCAATCCGCATGACAAATTTGGCGTTGTTGTGCCTGGCAAAAAGCCAGTTAAAAAGCGCCGTTCGCGCGGTTCCGATATGCAGATATCCTGTTGGAGAGGGCGCTATCCGCACCCTTATTTCTTTTGGCATATTCAGTTAAAGTATAGCAAAATTTACGATTTTCCACTATTATAGAATCGTACTATGGTTTCGACAATGAAAAAAGAGGTCTCTTGTTTCGGCAAGAAACTCGGCCATAATTTCCCTGTGGCGGGGGGTAAATGTACGCAATGCGGCATTGGCCAGGATGAACTTGGCAGTCAATTCCAGAAAATTGAGTATTTTGTAAAAAAACCGGAGAAAGGCATTCACACCGAGACGCACGCTCTCGCCAAGGAAATCTCTGAATTCTGCGGTGAGCCCAAGAAATTTGCGATGTATCTCGGCATAATCAAGAACATTGGTCTACCCCGCGCATACAGGATCTTTGCCGAATTGAGGCAGGCCAAAGAAATAGAGACGCCGGGAAAACTATTTTTATTTCTGTCGTCAAACCGGCCCGCTTCGCCCGCGCAAATGAGCAAAAAACCGGTTAAAAAGAAGGTCAAAAAGAAAAAGAAAAACAAGAAAACAAAAACCCGCTAAGTTTTCCGATGAAAACCGCGGGCAAGATCATGCTGGTCAGCCGTTAGGCGATGAGAAGAGCAGTGAGAGAAACAGTATAAATGCAAACGCCAACAGAATTAAAATAAAAAATGCCTTGCCGGGAGTAAGATAAAAAGTTTTAGAAATATCCGGCATCTTGATCGGGCTTATCCTTTCAAACATAAATTTTTCTTCCCTCCATGGAAATTACTAAAGAACCGAATAAAATATTACGCCATAAACTAAAAGAAGTCAAAGAAATAACTCCTGAAATCAAGGCGCTGATTTCGGATATGAGAAAAATGATGGTTGAGGCGCGGGGCGTGGGTCTTGCGGCAAATCAAGTCGGCCATGATTTGCAAATTTTTGTGATAGATAAAAAGCTGGCGGAAGAAAACGGCGTTCCCGATGCTTATATAAATCCGGAAATTACCGAATATTCAAAGGAATTGGCCGAAGCGGAAGAGGGTTGTTTGAGTTTGCCTGATTACTGGCAACACAAAAAACGAGCAAAGAAGATAAAATTAAAAGCGCTGGATGAGAACGGCAAAAAAATAAAAATAAAAGCTCGTGGGCTTTTGGCACGGGTTTTTCAGCACGAATACGACCACCTGCAAGGAATATTAATTAAAGATAAAGTACTCCGCTAGAAATAACTCAAAAAAAACAATCAACGGCGGATAATAAATGCGACTCATTCTCAAATTCTTGAGAATTTGAGAATGATTATAAAGATGAGTAAATTGAGTGAGAAAATTATTTTTTTTGGAACCTCGGAATTTGCCGTTCCGGCGCTGGAAATCCTTGTAAAAGAGGGCTATGAAATCATTGCCGTGGTTACAAATCCGGACGAGCTGGTAGGCAGAAAAAAGGTCCTCACTCCCCCGCCGATAAAAATTGCCGCCCAGAATTTAGGTCTTAATATTCTGCAGTTTCCCAGTTTGAAAATTGAAAATTTAAAATTGAAAATTCCCGACGCAGACGTCGGGGTAGTCGCCGCCTACGGCAAAATCATCCCCAAAGAAATCATTGACGCCTTCAAATATGGCATCCTTAATGTCCACCCTTCGCTTCTGCCGAAATACCGCGGGCCGACTCCGATTCAGACGACAATTCTAGACGGCGAGAAAAAAACCGGCGTTACGATTATAAAAATTGACGAGGAAACAGATCATGGACCTGTCCTAGGGTCTAAGGCTTGGGGTATGGGTTCTAGTGAAAAATATAAAGAATTAGAAACTAAATTAGCGAAATTTGGCGCGGAATTGCTGACAAAAGTTCTGCCCGATTATTTGGCTGGCAAGATTACGCCGCAACTCCAAGACCATTCGTTGGCAACATTTACCAAGAAATTCGCGCGGGAGGACGCCAAAATCAACTGGAATAAAACCGCCAAAGAAATTGACCGTCAAATCCGGGCTTTAAATCCCGAACCGGGCGTTTGGGCCGCATGGAATGGCAGAATACTTAAAGTTTTAGAAGCTGAGATTATGAGTGAAGGAGGCGGGCAAAATGGCCAAGTTTTCCGAAAAGAAAACAAAATCGCGGTCGGAACGGCTGAAGGTTTAACTATTTTAAAAACAATTCAACTTGAAGGTAAAAAGGCGACTTCGGCAGAAGATTTTGCAAGAGGCAATGGCAGTTTCATCGGCGCCGTTTTAGAATGAACGTAAAAATGTTAATATTTGATTGATGGGTGAAGAAATCCTAAAAGTAGAAAAACTGACTATTGAGTTTTACGGCCAGAAAGTGGTTGAGGATGTTAATTTCACCGTCAAAAAGGGCGAAGTTTTGGCCATTGTGGGACCAAACGGTTCGGGAAAGAGCGTATTATTCAGGGCATTGCTTGGCCTCGTCCCCTATACCGGCAAAGTTATTTGGCAAAAGGGAATAAAAATCGGTTATGTTCCCCAAAAACTAGCCGTTGAAAAAGATTTCCCGTTAACCGCAGGAGAATTTATGACGCTAAGAGGGGCAAAGCCCAAACAAGAAATAGAAAAGGCGCTGGAGGATGTCGGGCTTCACAAGAAAAATAAAGAGTTCGGATGGCTGTTAGAAAAAAAACTGGGGCAGCTTTCCAGCGGGCAATTACAGAGGTTGCTCATCGCCAATTCATTGACCGGCAAACCGGATATTTTGCTTTTTGATGAACCCACTGCCGGCATTGACATCGCCGGCGAAGAGACGATTTACGAACTTTTCCGTAAACTTCAGGCCAGCATCGAACTCACGGTAATCCTGATTTCTCACGATCTAAACGCCATCCATGATTTTTCCGATAATGTGCTGGGCTTAAACAGAAAACAAATTTGCTTCGGACGACCGCATGAAGTATTGGACCACAAACTCCTGCACCACTTATACGGAGAAGATGTTGAACATCATCACCACAACCACGATCTTTCAGCATTATGACAAGTTTTCAAATTATTTCCGCCATATTTATAGGGCTTGCCGCAGGTTATGTGGGGTCTTTTATGGTTTTGCGGCGCATGGCGCTGGTAGGCGACGCGCTTTCCCACGTCGCCCTGCCAGGCCTGGCTATTGCTCTTCTTCTCAACATAAATCCGTTTATCGGAGCATTTGCCACCCTATTTATCGGGATAGTATGCGTTTGGTTAATTGAAAATAGGACGGAATTATCAACCGAATCGTTAATTGGTTTGTTTTTTACCTTTTCTCTGGCAGTCGGCATTTTAATCACTCCGCAAAGCGAGCTTCTTGAGGCATTATTCGGCGATATTTCAAAGATATCCGCCCTTGATTCTTATCTGGCGGTCATATTTTCAATTGCCCTAATTACAATAATGTACGGGGTTTCAAGGGGTTTTATACTCGGCACAATATCTTCCGACTTGGCAAAGGCATCCGGCGTCAAAGTGTCCAGACTTAATTTTCTTTTCCTGATACTGGTGGCTGTCATTGTAGCTCTCGGTATAAAGGCAGTGGGGACTCTTTTGATGGGCGCGTTGGTCATTATTCCTGCGATAACTTCAAAAAATATCACCTCCAGTCTGCGTAGCTATACTACCGCAAGCTCGCTAATCGGCTTAATAAGCTTGCTTGGCGGCATGATAATCGCGAGCAGACTAAATCTCCCATCCGGTCCAATCATTGTCCTTGCCAGCTCCGGCATTTTTCTGGTTTCCCTGGTCTTCGCCAGAAAATAGAAAAGCCCCGCCAGTGAAGCAAATGCGTTGCTTTTCTATTGCGGGGATTAATGGCCCTGGATCGGTGATCCGAGAGTCATTTCCAAATCATCGCCGACGACGGCCGACAGGACTACGTTGCGAATGCCGACATGGACGTTCCCGTCGGGCCCGAGGAGGGCGAAATCGTGTAATGTTTGGCCCGTGTTGCCGAAAGGCTGGTAGTTCTGATCTCGGCATTTCATCACGAGTTCGTAGAAGGCAATGGGGTTTTTATTCAGCAGACCCTCCAGCGACGACATCGTGGCCCTGACCAAAGCATCGAGTTCTTCGGTCCCATTCTTAAGCGTAACAGCTTCCATAATCTGCTCCTTTCCCTAGTTGCTTGGGATGTATTTAATTATACCATATCTCTATGGTATGAGTCAAATTCAGCCTGCACGGTTGCAAAAAGGCATAAAAACCGATACCATAAGGGCAGAGTAACGAGGCTGGAATTTGTGTCTTGAACGACCACTGCAATTAGCAATATATCCATAGCAACCCCTTTAATTTTTCTGACTTATCTGCCGACTAGCAAATTGACGAGTTGAGCGTATATTGTTCCGTATGAAATATGCGGGTCGCGTAGCAGGAATGGATAACCGCATATTTCTTAGAAACAATAGCTCAACGAGGATAATTTGCAGGAAGGCATGATACCGGAAGAAAAATCAGGGGGTTGCGGAAAATTATGTCCCTATCCGTAAACGAACTGAAGCCGAAAACTTTTTTTATTTTTGAGGGCCAGCCATGGGTTATTTTGGAGGCGCACCATCTTAAAATGCAGCAGCGCCGACCCGTCGTGCAGACAAGAATTAAGAACCTGCTTAACGGAAAAATAGTGGAAAGAAATTTTGCCCAGTCGGACGTTTTTGAGGAGGCCAATATTAAACGGGATGAGGTAAAATTTCTTTATAACCATCGCGACGAATACTGGTTCAGCAAAAAAGACGATCCTTCAAAGCGTTTTTTATTAGATGAGGAAATCCTCGGCGATGCCACAAAATATCTCAAAAATAATTTAATCGTGGGAGCAATCCTATTCAATGACCAAATAATCAACATAGAATTGCCGGTTAAAATGGATTTTAAGGTTGTAGAAGCTCCGCCGGCCATACGCGGCGATACCGCCCAAGGCGGCGTTAAACAGGTTGTAATTGAAACTGGGGCAACCGTAAACACTCCGCTTTTTGTTGAGGAAGGAGACATAATCAGAATTAACACGGAGACCGGTCAGTATGTAGAAAGAGTTGAAAAAGGCAAATAGGTTGCTAGCGCCCCAATCTATTGACCCGCGGGGTCAATAGATTTTGCTTTTTTGCGCCTCATAAAAAGCAACATTGCGAGCGGAGCCAACGCCCACCAGAATTGGGCGTTTTTTGTGCCGAAAAATTTAATAATCCACGCGGGCCAGTCTACGCCGATCTCCGGGGAAGAATATGACACTATTAAACTCGTCAGGAACCCGATTTCTAAGACGGCTATTGAAGCTATGGGGAAAAAGGAAGTTTCCCGCAAGGTCAGCGAGTGTTTTAGGGCAGAACGGTTAAGAATTAGCAAACTGATAATAAAAAATATTAAAAATAATCCGATATGCAGCCAAAATTCCGGTTTACCTTGAGCTTGTCGAAAGGCCACCTCGCGCAACTTGTCAAAATAAATGAAATGCGGTTCCAAAAAGGCGGCGACATAAAGACAAATCAATGAAATTAAGATCCGCGATCTCCCCAAACTTAAACCGATCAAAAAAATCACAAAGACGAAAAACAGGGCAACTAGCCAGCCATAGTTTAACTTCGGAAGGCCCGCGCTTCCAAAAAATTTTTGCGTGTATTGCGCAAAATCAACTAAGTATCCTAGGGTCTCGGATATAAGAGTATTCATCCCGTACGAGACAGGAAATGCTCAAAGAGCATTTCCGTATCATATAAGTTAATTTTAACAAAATCTGTAATCATAATTTTACAAAATAACCATTGAGGTCGCTCTGGCTGTCTCGTTCGGGATTCATTCACTAATAATTATACCAGACAAAACAAAAAACGGGTATTTCTACCCGTCTCGTGGATGGTCTTATTAGGAGGCCAGATTATCTATTCCTTATTCTTTTGGTATCTTCCCTTTTCTGACAAGAAACGCATCTCCTTGCCCAAGGAATTGCTGTTAACCTCCTTTCTGGGATCTGCCCGTCGCAATTAGTACATTTTCCGTATTCTTCTTCGCCCTTTTTGCCCTTTTTCCCGGCAAGTAAATTATTAATCGATTGCAAGGCCCATATTACTTGAGAAGTGATTTTTGCACATTCTTCTAACTGCCGGGCAGCGATTTGTTTTTCGCCATATGTAAGGGCCTGTTCTATTAAATCTGAACTCCTCTCATCGGAGGGAGGTATACTTATTCCCTGTTTTGCCGATCTCTGCAATTTTCGGCAATCGGATAATTTTGCCCCAAGGGATAGTTTTTGTTTTCTTAAAAAATCCGGGGTTAAAAATGAACTTTCCTTTTGTTGCTTTGCAGAGCTTTGTTGCTTCGGCATTTTCCCTCCCCAAAATGGATTTTAAAGAACATGGTTATTTTAGCTCAATAGGGTCCTAGACGTCAACCCTCTATTTCCTCTGCCAACTCTTCGGCTATTTTCCTGGCCTTGCCGCTCAATTTCTTCGGAATTATAACTTTTACCTTTACGATCTGGTCGCCTTTATGAGAACCGTGAATGCCGAAGCCTCTTAGCCGCAACTCGTCTCCATCCTGAGTTCCCGCCGGTATTTCTATCTCTTTTTCTCCGTCAAGCGTAGGCGCAGAAACGCGCGCGCCTAAAAGCGCATCGGTTAACTTTATCGGTAACTCGTATAATATATCATTACCGATTCGTTTGAATTTTTTGTCCGGCTCAATGCTCAACTGGATGTATAAATCTCCCGCCGACGCTCCGCGAAAACCGGCCTGTCCGCCGTTCTTCATTACTATCGTATCACCGTCTTTTACGCCCGCAGGAATATTTATCTCAAAAAATTCCTTACTCCGCCTCCTGCCCTCTCCCCTGCATGCGGGACAATTGTTCTTAGGCACTTTGCCGCTGCCCAGGCAAACGGAACAGGCATAAATTCTGGTAAAGTTACCGAAGAAAGAACCCATAGTTTCGGTTATCTCGCCCTTGCCTTGGCATACCGAGCAATCGGTCAAACCGCTGCTTTTTTGAGCGCCCGATCCCCCGCATTCTTGGCAAACAACGTCTTTGGATAATTCTACTTGTTTGACCGTGCCACGAGCGGAATCGTGAAAACTGATTTTCAAATTTATTTTTATATCCTCGCCGTGGCCCGGTCTTTTTTGCGTCTGTCTTGCGCCCTGACGTTCGCCCCGGGTTCGGCCGAATGGACTACCAAAACCTCCGTTAAAAAGGTCAAAAAGATCTTCTATATTAAATCCTCCGCTGCTTCCCCCGAAATCGCGGGAAAAATCAAAACCATCAAACCTGTCCTGAGCTCCGCCGAAGGGCCCTCTGCCAAATCCGCCGAACGGGCCCTGCGACTCAAAAGCCGACCCGAATTGGTCGTATTGCGAACGCTTCCTAGGATCTGAAAGCACCTGGTAGGCCTCGTTTATTTCTTTGAACTTGGCCTCATTTCCGCCCTGCTTGTCCGGATGATGCTGATGGGCAAGTTTTCTGTAGGCCTTTTTTATCTCGTCCTGCGAGGCGCTTCTGGGAACTCCTAAAGTTGTGTAAAAATCATTAGCCATTGACGCAGTTAATTAATGATGCTAATATCATAGCGCGAATTCAGTTATTTGAAAACAGGAGGAAAAAATGGCAAAAATCGTTAAAACACAGGAAGTTGAGATCGGCTTGGAAGAAGTCATTAAACTCATAAAAAAGAATTGGGGGCTACTAGCTTATTATCTCCTTTGCAGCTTTCCAAGTGAAAATAAAATTGTTAGATTAAGCACCTCTTTAAATTTGATCGGTGTGAGCAATGCCCTGAATCGGGCGGAAGGTCTGATCGCAGATAGAGATGAGTTGGAGGAGGCCATTAAGCAGATTTTCAGAGAGATTGAGCATCAAAAACCGCATTTTAAAAATATGCTGATAGAGCGTAGTACTGCCCCAAACTCTCGATCCAATTTGGATATTTCTTTTGAAATTGATATCTCAATTACCCCTGTTATGCCCGTTGATCCCTTGGATATTGAGCTAGACGATCAAGCTAGAGCAAATCCTGATCGCACCAAGCAAGCCGAGATAATGCAGCTCGTCCGTTAGTTTATCAGGGTAGCTACATTGTCAATTCCTCCGCTTCTTTTTGCACCTTTTCAATCCGGACCATTCCGGATTTTTTCATTGCCCAAAATAAAAGAACGGAGATACCGACGGCAAACCAGACAAAAACGAAACTCAAACCTTGCAATATCAGGAACAAACCAAATGCTAAAATTGGCGGAAGGTATTGAATATAAGGTCCTAGAAATGCTGTGAACTGTTCCAAAACTTGACTTACCGTCTGGCTTTCTATTTGTTGTCTTTCCTGCGGTGATAAATTTTCAACTTGACCCCCGAGAAAGCTGTCCACTGTTCGTTCAATGACCTGTTTGAATGACGGGGGCAATTGTTTATTCTTGGCGCTCGCTTGTATATTCGGACTGAAGAAAAAAGCGAACGAAATCATAACAAGCATGGCCGTAACGATTCTCGGCAGGCCTCTTTGCATAATGACGCGAATGTTAATTTTTGTCCTTCCGCCCGTCTCCGCCTGAATGTTTCTCATCGCATACATAAAAAGCAAAATCATCAAAACAAATGCTCCCAAATAAAACTGATTGAAACCGAAGACGAAAAAAAATGGCAGACCGGCCAAAACTGAAGTCAATATTTTCAGAGTAAAATCTTTAATCAGCAGGAACGATAAACCGATGGCCGAGATTAAAACCGCAAACATTATCAGCGGCCTCAGCCAGATTCCTACCTGTAAGAACCGTGCCGGGCTCTCAATCCACGGCTTCGCCCAAAACCAGAACAGGCAAGCAAAAACTCCAACCGCGACTATTAGTATTGCTTTTTTATACATATATCCTCATTATAACAAACTATTCTTTCTTTTCTTCCTGTTTTTCCTCGGCTTTCGGCTCCTTGTCTTCTTTTTTCTCTTCCGGCTTTTGTGCCTGTTGCCCCGACTCTGTCGAGGATCCTCGATCCGCTTCGGCGGATCGGGACTGTTTATATAATATTTCTCCTATCTTCTGCGCCGCGGACGACAATTCTTCCGTGGCCTTTTTAATTGTACCTGCATCTTCGCTTTTCTTGGTGTCATTGAGTGCCGCGATCTTATCTTCAATATTTTTACGTTCTTCTGCGCTTATTTTATCGCCTGCGTCTTTGAGCGCTTTTTCCGTCGAGTAAGTTAACGCCTCCGCTGTATTACGCGCTTCGGCAAGTTCTTTCTTTTTTACATCTTCGGCCACGAATTTTTCCGCTTCAGTCGTCATCTTCTTTTTCTCGTCTTCTGTTAGGCCGGAAGATCCCTCAATTCTAACCGACTGTTCTTTGCCGGTAGCTTTATCTTTAGCTTTGACATTCAAAATCCCGTTAACATCAATGTCAAAAGTTACCTCAACTTGCGGTATCCCTCGGGGCGCCGGGGGTATGCCGTCAAGAATAAACCTGCCTAATGTTTTGTTATCCGCCGACATAGGACGCTCTCCTTGTAATACGTGGATTTCAACAGAGGGCTGGTTATCGGCTGCCGTTGAGAATATCTGGGTTTTAGCGACCGGGACTGTAGTGTTTTTATCAATCATCCTCGTCATCACTCCGCCGAGCGTTTCAATACCTAAAGATAGGGGCGTAACGTCAAGCAGCAACACGTCCCTGATCTCGCCCTGCATTATGCCGCCCTGAATTGCCGCGCCTACGGCCACAACTTCGTCCGGATTGATATCCTTGTGCGGTTCTTTGCCGAATAATTTTTTGACCGCCTCAATGATCGCAGGCATCCTTGTCTGGCCTCCGACTAAAACAACCTCGTTTATATCAGAAATCTTGAAACCGGCCTCTTCAATGGTTTTCTTCGTCAGTTCAATTGATTTATCAATAAAATCTTTAACCAAGTCCTCAAGTTTCGCTCTTGTAAAGGACAAGGTGAAATGTTTTGGGCCCGAAGCGTCAGCAGTAAGGAACGGTATATTTATCTCGGTCTGCATCGTGCTGGAAAGTTCGTGCTTTGCCTTCTCGGCGGCATCTTTGAGACGCTGGACGGCAAGCTGGTCTTTAGCAACATCAATCCCCTGCTCCTTTTTGAATTCATCGATCAAATACTGGATTATGCGCTGGTCAATATCGTCTCCGCCAAGATGAGTATCTCCGCCAGTTCCCTTGACTTCGATCGTGTCTTCCGAAACTTCCAAAACTGAAATATCAAAAGTCCCGCCGCCAAAATCGTAGACCGCGATTTTCTCGTCTTTTTTCTTGTCAAAGCCGTAAGCTAGGGCAGCCGCGGTCGGTTCATTTATTACCCTTTTAACATTTAGCCCCGCGATCTCGCCCGCGTCTTTCGTGGCCTTTCTCTGCGAATCGTCAAAATAAGCCGGAACGGTGATGATCGCGTCGGTAATTTTTTCGCCAAGCTTATCTTCGGCATCCGCTTTCAGTTTCTGTAAAACCATAGCCGAAATTTCCGCCGGTTTATACCATTTTTCGCCCATTTTTATCTCAACATCACCGTTTGAACCCTCCTTGATTTCATAAGGCAGCAATTTCTTATCTTGCTGAACTACGGCATCAGAAAACCTGCGCCCGATAAGCCGCTTAGTGGAAAAGATCGTATTAGCAGGGTTAGTTACGGCCTGCCGCTTGGCGGTTATGCCGACGTAGCGCTCGCCGTTCTTGCCGAGAGCCGCTATTGAGGGCGTGGTCCTCATCCCCTCTTTGTTTTCCAATACTCTCGGCTGGCCGATCTCAACAATTGCCATCGCCGAATTAGTCGTCCCCAGGTCAAT
>ERZ1292629.3531-Hain-H43-01um-R1-3531-length-12033-cov-9_pt1 | contig 12033 bp, 9 predicted proteins | sample MGYA00564399_ERZ1292629 | MGnify/ENA primary metagenome ERZ1292629 (study PRJEB36523, sample SAMEA6512636) | groundwater metagenome | collected 2019-01-08 | study: AquaDiva: Metagenomics assemblies of 32 groundwater samples | reverse complement strand
AACAAAATTAAGAAGATTGTAGAAGATCCTGAAATTGGTAAACCAATGCGTAATGTTAGAAAAGGAACTCGCGAGGTATATTTGTATGGTGGGACGTTTCGTATATCCTACGATTATCATAAAGATCGTAATCTTATTGAGTTTCTAGAGTTTTATCATAAGGATGAGCAGTAAGGGTTGTCGAGAAGGAAAGGATATATTGAAAGGTATCCTTATTGTGCGGAATATAAATCCTTAATAACTTCGACGCTATAAATTGATTATGATAGATTTTATTATGGATATTTTTGAAAATACCTCAGGTTGGATGAAATGGACTGGAGCTTCATTTATAGTCGTGCTTGTAGCTCTCTTTTTTATCGCAACTCAGCCCAGCGGAAATGAAGTAGTAAGACTTCAGAGTACAGTGGCGGAAATAAGAGAAAACGCTACGAATGCCGCGATTGATGCAGGTGTGCAAGCTTCTGAAGAATCAAGCAATGCCATAATGAGTGGGTTTCATGAATCTGGCGTGTCCATGGCGCAACAAGTCGAAGACCCGGTAACACAAGGCACTATCGTGTTTGGGATGGACGTAGCAGGATTCCTCTTCGCAGCATGGGTTGTTCTTATTATTATGGGCACCATCCTTGGTGCGTTGGGGTTTGATGTAAGTTGGTTAAAGAATTGACTCTTGATGATAACGCGAAAAATAGACTTTTCCAACAAGTTATGGGTCTTTGGGTTCTTCCTGAAATAGAAAAAAGAAGAAAGTATAATACTATTGTTGGTGATTTTTTAATAAGAAGAATTCAGATTGTCTTTTCTCACGATAGACCTTTTCCTAAGATTAGGCTGAATGAAGAAATAAAAGCGACTGCTAGAGCTAAGGTAAATCGAGATGTAAAGGCAGGTGAAGCTCTTTACGAACACGATGTGGATAATGTGGATGATATAAGGCTAACTGAAGAAGACCCCAATTGTGGTCACATTACTTTATTAATTTTCAAGGAGAAGTGGTACGTCTCTTTTGATTTTAGATATAATCGCAAACGAGTAAAAGATCGCCTCAACGCTGCAAAAGAATTTCTCGAAAGTACAAGGAGCAATTTTGCCGCAGTTCGTTTTAGACCTTTCTTTGAAGATTCATTTGCCTGCGCAGAACTTCTAACAGAAGCATTACTGATCCAGTTTAGTAGGCCAGACACATTAAGAAGTCATGAAAGACGCTTAGAGACTTTGCAAAAGTGGGCGGAACTTGGGAATGTAAAAATAGAATATTCAACTTTACTGAAAAATTTATGGTCACTTAGGGGTTCTGCTCGTTACATGTCCTCAACTCTTTTTAAGAAAGAAAAACCTAAAGAGTATCTTGATATGTTAGAAGAAATGTATCTTTTTGTTGAAAGCAGCATTTCCTAGAAATTGAATTAAGCAAGTCCCATGGAAAGTGCTCACTTGGTCGGATGCCCCTGCCGAGCTTTATAGTATTTTGCGATTTTCAAGGAAGGTATTTCCATCCACGATTAGTCCACATCGCTTTAATAAAAGATGTGCCTTTAGAAACCATGAAAATCGACCCATACAATCACAAAGAAAGGTACCTAAAATGGAAAGAACGGGTAAAAGAGGGTATTCCAGACATAAGCTCTGAAAATTCCCGAATTATACTAAATTATCTTATTGATATGGAAAGAGGCGTTAATATCGCTTCAGGAAGCACTAAGGGGGCTAGAAGCTTTGGCAGGCTTAATTCCTTAAAAGAGAGAATGGTGGGTTTTGCTAAACGATTCGAAGAACTTTATGGGTTAAATAAAATAACTGATATTAGGGAGGAAGTGCTTATTGGTTATTTTTCAGATATGAAAAATGGAGTAATCAAGAAAAAAGACGGCAAGGAGTTTAAGACTGTAGATACCTTAGGGAAGATATTCAAGGCTTTTTGGCACTGGCACATTAAAGTAAGCAAGAAGCAAGGATTAGAGGTGCCCGACATAACTGTTGATTTGGATACTAGGGCAGAAAAGCCTGATTGGGTTTATCTTACTGAGAAAGAAGTAAAGAAACTATGTGACAATGCAAAACCCGAATACAAAGCTCTTATGATGTTTCTTTTCGATACAGGGATAAGGTCTCCTACTGAACTTATTAATGTAAGGGTATCCGATCTCTTCAACGATTTCAAGGAGCTGAACATCAGGGAAGAAGCAAGCAAGACTTTTGGCAGAAGAATAAAGTTGATGCTTTGTTCAGATATAATAAAAGAATACGTAAAAGACAAAGGGCTACAGCCACAAGATTATCTCTTCCCTCTTAATTATCTCGCGGTTAATGAATATCTAAAAAGACTGGCTAAAAGACTTTTTGGGGATAAGGAAACGCCAGCTGGCCAGCGATATTCTGACCTTACTATGTATGATTTTAGGCATATCAGTTGTTGTTATTGGTTGCCACGTTATAAATCTGAATCAGCTCTCAAATATCGTTTTGGCTGGAAAAAGTCAGATAAGATTCATTACTATTCTGAACTCTTGGGCATGAAAGATACCATTTCTGAGGAAGATCTTTTTGTAGACGTAACCAAAACTGAGTTAGAGCAACGGCTTGAGAAGGCTGAAAAAGATAATCTTGTGTTACAGGAGAGACTTAATACTACAGAGCAGCAGATGGCTGAGATTATGAAGTTTGTGAAACAAATAGAAGATCTTCATAAATGTTAATTAAAAAAAAGTTTAAACCCTGTCGCGACTCCAACTCATTTGGCAGATTTAAGGCTGTAGATGTTAAGCACCGGAGTATATTTTCTTAAGACTTTTATGGTTTGTAATTTTTGTCGAGGAAGAGTATATCTTCCATAATTAAGAGTTCGGCTCCATCATTAGGCGATTTAGCGATACAGAGGCCGTCATAACCATCTAAATTAACCGTATACTCTACTGCACCAACACCTAGGGGCATTCCGTCTTTAAATAAGTCTGGAACAAGACGAGGAAAATCTTTAGTCACTTCATACAATTTTTCGTCTATTATTCTAAATTTAATTTTACAATATTCATCATCATGAAGAGGAGAATATCCTAAAGCTGCAATCATATTTTCAAATTTGGATAATGCTTCAATATCGCTCCTTAACTCTTCTCGACATAGATTAATTATTCCTGGAAGAGTGGCATCCGCGCCATTCTCTTCCCGTAAACGTAAACTAAATAGGAATAGTTTCCCGTCCTTTGGAGGCGATAGTTGTTCAAGCCCATTAATCTTATGAACTCTACTATGTGCATTGGTTGTAGCCTTAACCTCGACCGAACTGCCTGTCCACTCGAAATCGTGTCTACTTAAAAAAGGGCTTCTCCATTTATTGATGGCATCCATCTTTTTTGTTTTTGGTAACAACCAGTAATAAAGAAACCAGAGCTCGGCAAAAATTCCGACTAGTTCATTATGAGACAATAAATCACGCGGGGTTCTTCCTAGAAAATTTCGCCATTTACTGATAACTTGAATAATAATTTCTTTCGAGTTTCCAGAGTCTATTTTTTCTCCAATTTCACTGCCCATAACATCAAAAATAACATATCCTGCGGGGTCATGACAAACTATATCGATGTACCTATGCGGTGCAGCATTTTTGACAACCAGCTCTCTAGTGGTAATAGAGAACCCTTTACTTTGTAAGTCTTGGTAGTCTTCTTCTTTTTCGTTTAAAGATATGAGCAAGTGCCTTTGTTTGTCAGAATCAAACCCGACATATAACTTTCTTGATTTTTCGGGAAAAACTAAACGAGCCGTAATTCTTTCACCTTTGGGGCATTCAGACTCTAGTTTTTTCCAAACTTCTGTATTCAGGATCATTTGACTGGCTTCCAAGGTACATTCCCTATAACGTATTGTTCAATAGGTTGCTGTTGTGCTGACTTTGGAAATGATATGGCCAGAGCTATCAAATCTTTAGCTCTTGGATCATCAGGGTTGTCATAAAGAGGGAGCCTTTCAGAATTTTCTTTCGGTTTAGAATACTTGCTAATGGGATAGATAAGAAGCAACCCGCTTTTAGGAGATCTAGCCTCTCTTGCAGCTACACGTTTCTCTTTACCTTCTATCTTGAGTTCTTCGAATCTTTGGAGTTCTGCATCAGTCAATCCTATCGTTTCATCACTAGGACTAGTAAGCATTCCAATAGACTCTTCAATAGGCGTTCTTGTACGACTGATCTGTTTAAGCGCAGTGTTTATGCCCCAATCAACTTCTCCCAAGTGATTATCCTTGTCGTTTTTTTCTCTACTGCAAATAGCAACGGTCCATTTTATTAATTCTCCTTTATCTTTTTGACTATTAATATAGGATCGTATAAGGGGAAGGTTTATACGATGAGATTTTTCGCTAATCATGAACTTTTCTAAGAATGCCATAACTTTTTCAACATGAACATTCATCCATTCAATAGGGCCTTTATCGTTTCGAGAATATTCACCTAGATTTGAGACGAACTCTTTTATAGTTAGAAGATTATTCTCAGAAAGTAAAGCAAGTTCGTCCAAGTCATTTAAAGGAAATCCAACTGTTTGTTCTATTTCGCCGCTATAGTCTGTTGAGACTGTTACCTCTGAAGCAAATCTGCGTTTGAGAAGGCTTGTAACTTGCATGGTAGGATGTGCCTTAATTCGCATCCCTACTTGAAGAGGAGTAAGCCTTTGTTGTTCGTATACTTTTATGTCTGCTCTAAGTCTACGCTCGACATCTGCTAAATCTCCAAATCATTTGATTATCGACTATCAAAAAGGCTTAAAATCCAATTAAATAGAGTTTTGCTCTGCTGTTTGCTTTGTTTAGATTTGTTATTGCAATCCCCTATGCACTCCTCACTTCTATTTTCTTTTGGACTGTCAAGGGAAGGAAGAATTTTATTTTGTTTTAAATCATTTTTTGGAGGAGTTATAACCTGATTATCATCCACGTCAACATTATCTGCTGGTCTTGCTATCTCGAGATCTTCTTTTTTTAGTGAAGGATCGCAGCCGATATTTAGATGCTCTGCTAAAGTTCCGTTTCCACAATAAGTGTTCCATTTAATGATTTCTTTTCCCTTGCATATGCTTCCATCATTTAAAACTAGATCAAAGCGTATCTCTTTTCCTAAAAGCAAGGGTTCATAAATTGATTGTATCTTTAATGAACCCTCTATATTCGCTAACGCAGGTTCAGCCACATTTTCTATCCCATCAGCATAAATTTTAACTTCTTTTATTTGGGCAAAATCTCCCTCCAGATTAGCATTCACATAATCTACATTTAGAGATTTTATTTTTATGTCAACTTCTGAACATGGAGATGCCAAAGCCAAAGGTAAGAGAAATAATAAAAGGACTGATAGAAAAATCTTTTTTATCATAAAGGATTGTATGTATCTTTCTTAATAAATCTTTACATACTAGATGATATCAAAATTTATAAAGTTTGAATTCTCCTTGAATACATGGTTGTCCAAACTAATGTATTTTTAGGGGCCCTTATCTTTTTATTTATTCTTGTGACTCCTAATGTTTATGCTCAGATGTCTCAAAGTAATGTTGGAGTTGATTATGAAGACAGAATTCTTGAAGAATTCGAAGCTAATGAATATGTAGGGGTAATAATCTATCTCAAAGATTCCTCAGAAATCAGCAATTTAATATCTGATTTTTCAGATGAAGAGATGAAAAATGTTATTAATCGTGATACTTCTAATAGGATCGCGGCAGATATTTCTGAAGATGCATTCTTTAAACTTATAGAAGATGAGCGCGTAGATAGAATGTACTATAATCGGCCCATCTACGCCTTAAATAAGGAGAATTCTCTTTATTTTCTCATTGGAATGGTATTAGCTCTAATCATTTTAATATTAATTTATATTTTATTTAAAATTTCAAAAAAGAGGAGATATGTTAAAAGATAAGTTAAACTCGATATTAAAAAATTTACTTCTGGCTTTAGTTATAATAATTAATCTTTTCTTTAATGTTTCTGCAATTTCAATCGACGATTGGCAAGGTAATTTAAGTAGTTCTCAAGAAGCAGCTCTTGAGATTTATCAAAATAAATATGAGTCTGATTTATTAAAACGATTCGCCTATAATAAAGAACTAGAGGGGGATAGTATTGGGGTAATAATCTATCTCAAAGATTCCTCAGAAATCAGCAATTTAATATCTGATTTTTCAGATGAAGAGATGAAAAATGTTATTAATCGTGATACTTCTAATAGGATCGCGGCAGATATTTCTGAAGATGCATTCTTTAAACTTATAGAAGATGAGCGCGTAGATAGAATGTACTATAATCGGCCCATTAGTATGAGCCTTGATGAAAGTGCTCCTCTCATTAACGCCAATGATGTTTGGAATAATCTGGGTTATACTGGTGAAGGTGTAGATGTTTGTGTAATAGACACTGGAATTGATACTGATCATTCAGCCTTAATAGGAAGAATTGCAGGCCAGCATTGTTTTTGTGGTAATAATTGTTGCCCCGATGGGACAACGGAAGACATTTCAGCAGAAGATGATAATGGCCATGGCACTCATGTTTCAGGGATTATTGCTTCATCAGATTCTACCTATAGGGGCATTGCTAATGGCTCTGACTTGTATGTCGTGAAAGTTCTGGATGAATATGGGGGCGGAGATCTTTTTGATGTGGGTGATGCAATAGACTGGTGCAGAAACCAAGGTGTCGATATAATAAGCATGAGTCTTGGAGACGGAGAAGAACACCCTGGAGGGTCCATTTGCCCATCAGTTTTTGATACAGAATTAAACAATGCATACAATAATGGGATTACTATTGTAGCTGCCTCAGGCAACGACGGGTTTGACAATGGAATAAGTTACCCTGCTTGTGCTTCTAATGTTATCTCGGTTGGAGCTACTTATGATGAAGATCTTGGATATGAGGGCTACCCTTCTGATTGGGTGCCGCTTAGTTGTTTTGATCTGGACGCAGATCCTGATGAATTAACTTGTTATAGTAATACTCACAATGGAATTTTAGACTTAGTGGCTCCAGGGTCAGAAATTACTGCAGCACAGATGGGCGGGGGTTTTGTTACAAAAGATGGAACGTCCATGTCTGCTCCCCATGTAGCTGGAGCGATTGCTCTATTACTTGATAAAAGTCCAAACCTTGATCAGGAAGATATTTTAACCACTTTGCAAGGAACTGGAGTAAACGCGGAGGGATGGCCAAGAATTGATGCCGAAGCTGCATTGAATAACATTTGTTTAACTGGAGACTGGCAGGCTGGCTCCTGTGGGGGAGGTGGTTGTGGATCTGACGAAAGATATTATACAAGGACCAATGATCCTGCACAGTGTGCTTCTACGTCAAAATGTGAATATGATTCAACTTGTGATGCCAGTGGAGGAGACCCTCCAGGGGTTCAAAGTTGTAAGTATGTAAATGAATTTGATTCTTATTGTCCTAGCGGCTATGAAGCAATTGATCACGACTGTTATTGGAGTGGAAGTAACTGGGAGTGTGAACTAGAGTGTTACAGAGAAGGTTATTGCGGGAGTTACGGTGGGGAACAAGAAGAGAATACTATCCTCTTAAACTGGGATGGTAGTAATCATAGAGGCGACTCGTTTTATAGCCCAGATATCTTCTTTGATAATGATTATTGCTGGATTTTTTATGGGAGAACCAGATTTTCAGTGAGCGATTGGGGAACCTCTGATAGCTATAGTTTGGAGTCAGATACCGATGAAGGCGGATCGGTTACTGAATGTAAAACCTCTTCAACCACGTCTACCTACTCAGACGTTATTTTCTTTGGTAGGGGAGATAATACTAACCATAGGGCCAGATCAGAAGTTTGGGATTATGCAAACTCTGCATGTGGAGGGGGTTCACCATTTGATGATTTAGAAGGCAGTCTGACTCGGTATATTTATTATTCTACTGCAACTTACAATCCTGCAGATACAGACTTTCTGCAATGTGACGTTCCTGATACTACAGATGCGGACATAGATAGCACTATTTATACAGATACTGATGCTGATTGTTACGTCAGAGTTTCTGGTGTAGAAAGTGATCCTGATGAGATCAGAGTTAGATGGTATGTGAACGGGGATTTTGAAAGAAGTGATGATTGTGTAGACAATGAATGTGATGATGATTCTGGTCCTGTTTGGTCGCATACATTCACCTTGAGCAATTCTTATTTCAATAAAGGAGATGAAGTATATTGTATAGGCAGAGGGGAAGGTGAAGATGGCGGACATGGTGCTTATGAAGAAAGTTCAGAGATTACAGTTTCAAATCGCGTGCCTGCCTTATCTAGTATAACTTTGAATAAAGATTATGCTAAATACGGAAATAATATACAAGTAACAGCAAACGGAGAAGCAGATGCGGATAGTGAACTACTCTCTTTATATTGTTGTAATGGTGCAAGCTGTACACCTACAACTTCCAATCATGACTTTTGTTATGCTACGGGTGATAATTACCCTTATGATTCTTATTGTACTGGACAAGGAGTAAGTTCGGAAGGAACGCAAACGGTTAGATGCAGGTTATATGATGGTGATGACTATTCATCAATTCAAAGCGACACATACGTAGCAGATAACACGGCCCCAAATATAACTGAATCCGCAATAAACATCACTTCTGCTTTATTCAATGAAACTGCAAGGATAAATTGCACGGCTACGGATTCTGGTGTTGGACTTGGCAGCTTTTTAATGGAAGCAGATAAACCATCTTCTGGAAACCAAAATTATTCTATGTCTCTTTTGTCAGGAAACACGCGTTATGTGGATATTCAATTAATTGAAGAAGGAACATGGCAATTTAATTGCTGGGTTAATGATACCTTGGGTAACTTAGCAAATAGAACCCCAGGTTCGATAACTGTAAGTTCTCCCGCCCCACCTAATGTGGCCTTTGGAAGCTTAACTCCTGCTAATGAATCTGAACAGAGCAATAAAAACATTTTTGTTGATCTAATTAGTTCGGATGCAGAAGACCATTACGCCTTTGTTGATTTTGATAATGATCTAAATCTTTGGATAAGGATGGATGATTTTGATGTAAGCAATAACTTTATTGATTTAAGCAGCTACAGCTTAAATGGATCAAGAATTGGAGATTCTTTTATAAGTGCCGGTAAGTTTGGCAATGCAACGATATTTGATGCTAATGGAGATTATATCTATATCCCTGCGGATAAGAGCAGATTACCTAATAATAGAACAACAATTTCTGCTTGGATAAAGCCTTCCTCAAACATATCTGGAGACAATTATAGAACAATAGCTGGAACTTACACGCAATACCAAGGTGGGAGCAAAGGAGGTTATGGATTAAGAGTTATAAGTGAAGGGACGAATTATAGTAAATTAGAATTATTTTATTGGAATGGATCGAAATATAATACTCTTGTTGGTAACTCTACTCTTTCTTTGGGCAACTGGAATCTAGCTACAGCAACTTACGATGGGCAGACTATCAAGCTTTACCTTAACGGGCAGGAAGATGGAACTTATTATGCGCCAGAAGGATTTATCTCTCTAGACAATTTCTATATCGGAGCACTAAACTTCTCAACAGTTGGTCTTGTCGATTATTGGAATGGGTCAATTGATGAAGTGCTAATGTTCAGAAGAGCACTTTCGTCTAATGAGATAATGAGTATTTATAATGCTGGATCGGCACAATACTATTATAATTTCACATCCTTGGCGAATAAACAATATAAATTTACTGGGTATGCTATAGACGAATCTGGTAATAAGAATCAGACAGAGAATAGAATTGTAACGGTTTCAACACCTATTGATGTTTCTGAATTTTCGGTGGTTTATACGAATAATAGGGAGAGAGTATTTAGATTTGTTATAGCAAATAATTATACGTCAACACTTAGTGATATTTCATGGATCTTGAACAATGGCCAGACAAACCAATCTTCACAGTACAATACAACTTTGCAAGTAGGAGAAGATTTATTTGTATATGTCTACTATAATTATACAAGTTCGGGCAATTATACGGTTATGGCAAGCACAACAAATGGCCAATTTTCAGATAGGGAGAGCATGGAGATAGAAGTTATATGATGGAAAAAACTATAACCTTGTTGATTGTGGCGACTTTCTTATTTGTAGGAGTTTTTGGATTAGTTTCTGCTGCGGAATATGGCTCTAATTGGGATAAAGATTGTAATGGAAATATTTGTCAGATGAACATATACTCCTATCAAAAATACTGGAATGGGAATAATGGTTGGGAGGAGATAGATGAAGGATTTTCAGACTGTTCGGAAAATGGGAGGAAAAAATATTGTACCAATAATTATCATTTCAAGGCTGTTGCAGATGACAACGGAAGTATTTCTGCTTTAATCGATGGAGAAGAGTTTACTCTTGGCTTGCTCGATATTTTAGACAGAAACCGTAATTTTAACCCCTTAATACAAGATAACGCTGTTATTTACCAAGATGTTGTGCCTAATGTAGATTTGATATACTATTATCTTCCGACTAAGCTAAAGGAAGAAATAATCATAAAAGAACCTTTTCAAGGTTTACCTAACAGAGATTTCGATATTACATTTAATAAGAGAGGAAATGCAAGATTCCATATACAGGGCAGCATTATATGTGATAACCGGGGGGTGTGTGAGAAGATTCGGCATGAAGTAAATGAAAATGGCATAACCATAACCGTTCCGATTGCTTTCCTTAATGATGAGAACACTGAATATCCTGTAATTATTGACCCTACAATTGAGCTTAACGATTCTTCCATATACTGGAATGGTTACGTGACTAACTTTACTCAAAATGGAACCAGTACTTATGAAAGAACATCTAATCCGCCATCCAATCTTTACCTTCTTTCGCTTCCAGTACAGCCCGGACAGACCAAAAAGATCAGGAGCGATATAGACTGGAACATCTCTTACATTCCAGATGATTCTGTAATCTATAATGTAACTTTAAGTGTTTACCCATCTACAAGCGTAGTTCCTTCTCCAAATGTTACTATAAATGTCAGTGCAATGTCTGGATATAGTGATACTTATGAGAATAATAATACTGAATGCTATGGCAATTGCCAATTCCTCGTTGATATGGGCGATGGAAATGTATATGCTTCAGGCATTTATCTTCCAAACGGATTGAGGGATATTCCTTTAGGAAATGGGGCTTTAACCGATTTGGAGAACAGCCTCTCTTCAGATATATTCAGTACAAGCTTGTATGGGCCTACTGGATCAAGTTTTGTCGGGTCTAGGGATAATACTAATTCAGCTAAGAGGCCTAAGCTAACTATTATCTATGGAGTTAATGGAACAGATTCTGATGCAGCTATAGCTGAGGGAATTTCTAATTCAGTTCTTGGAGGAGGGCTTGTTCCTGTAGAAACTGATCAACAAATTTATCTTCTCAATAATAATGGACAACATTATTTAGGGACATTTGATAAGTCGATTGTATATAAGAATCAAACTTGGGGATTCCATTACGTTCTGCCAGGAGGATCCTTCATAAATATGCCTTCTTTGTTTAATGTTCTGAATGTTTGGGAAAATCAATCTCTAAGTTATAACGAGATTGCTGAACAGGTAAAAGCTTATATTAATAGCACTAAGGTCTAAAGCGCTTGGTGCGCCCATAGGGGATAAAAGGGAAGAAAGAGATAGAGAGAAAGATGAGAGATTCCTTTAGTGGCTCTTTTAGAGTTCAAAATTTATTACTCGACGATAAAAAGGCTTAAAATTGGCATTCTACCCGAAAAAACCAGTGCCTGTATAAGAGCCACTTCATTTTTCATTAACAATTCGATTAATTGCTCCAACTATCCATCTTTTATCATATGTTTTCCCTAGCTTCTTATATTTATGGGCAATATTTTTATTAGTCACTGCGAAGAACCATCTTTTCGGATAATTTTTATTCAAATTTTCAATTTTATTGTACAAGTCTTTCTTGTTATATTTTAGAAGTTTGCCTGTTTCGACTTCAATTGCATATTCTTTTTTGTTTATTTCAAAAACTATGT
>ERZ1292629.3530-Hain-H43-01um-R1-3530-length-12034-cov-14_pt1 | contig 12034 bp, 23 predicted proteins | sample MGYA00564399_ERZ1292629 | MGnify/ENA primary metagenome ERZ1292629 (study PRJEB36523, sample SAMEA6512636) | groundwater metagenome | collected 2019-01-08 | study: AquaDiva: Metagenomics assemblies of 32 groundwater samples | reverse complement strand
AATTTGTTCGCCACGGAGGCAAGATGCAAAAAGAAATTGACCAGCAAAAGAAAGATGCCGAAATCGCTTCCGCTCAAGCGGCTAAAGCATCCACCACCGACGCTAAGGGCGCTGGAGTAGCTAAAAAATAAACATGAAAGCGTCTCTCTATAACTATCGCCAGTCTCCGCGCAAAGTCCGCCTTGTTGCCGATTTAGTTAAAGGAAAATCTGTTCCCGAGGCGTTACATATGCTTCGTGTTTTGGTAAAGCGCGCGGGGACTCCGCTTGAGAAACTTATCCGTTCCAGCGTTGCCAACGCCGAAAAAAATTTTGGGTTGGATTCAAAAAATTTGATAATAAAAAATATTCGCGTAGACCAGGGCGTAACGCTTAAACGTTCAATGCCTCGCGCAAGAGGGAGCGCGTTCCCGATAAAAAAACGCTCAAGTAATGTAGTAGTAACGTTAATTGAAAAAGTAGTGAAGGAGAAAAAGGTAAAAAAAGAAACAGATAAATAATTCTGTTATTAAAAATCAACCACATGTCAAAAATTGTTCACCCATTTGCACACAGATTAGGAATTCTCCGCGACTGGAAGTCGCGCTGGTTTGGCGCGCGCGGGAAATACCAAGAATTCTTGCGCGGAGATGTGCTTATCCGTGAATATTTAAATAAAAGAATGCGCGGTTTTTATGTAGCGGGAGTGGATATCGAGAGAAGCGAGAAAAAACTCCGCATTGTTTTGAAATCATCCCGCCCGGGAATGATTATAGGCCGTTCCGGTGAAGGTCAGATAAAACTTCGTCAAGATCTCTTGAAAGAAATGAAGAGAAAAAAAATTAATGTTCCCGAAGAATTTAAAATTGACGTTCAGGAAATCCATTCTCCCGAATCGGATGCCGCTATTGTCGCTTATATGGCGGCTGAAGCGCTTGAAAAAAGATTGCCTTTCCGAAGAGTACTGAAACAAGTTATTGAAAAAATTATGGCGAATCGTGAAGTGAAAGGCGCCAAAGTCGCACTGTCGGGCCGTTTGGGTGGAGCGGACATGGCAAGACGGGAAGAAATCAAAAAAGGAGCCATTCCCCTTCAGACATTTCGCGCCGATATTGATTTTGCTCGAGAAAAAGCGCATCTTCCTTATGGTGATGTTGGCATCAAGGTTTGGATTTATAAGGGAGAAATATTCACCGAAAAACAAGCGCCGAAAAAATAATCATTTGTTTTCAGTAAAAATTTAAAATTAAATTTATGTTGTTTCCCAAAAAAGTAAAATTCAGAAAATGGCACAAGGGCCGAAAAAATCTCGAGGGTTCCAAGGAGACTCGCGGGGTTGGAATTTCATTCGGCTCATTTGGGCTCAAGTCGCTTTCTACCGCTCGTATCAAGTCAAACCAAATTGAGTCGGCTCGTCGCGCTATGGTGCGCCATTTGGGAAAAACAGGAAGAATGTGGATACGCATTTTCCCAGACAGGCCGTTTACAAGAAAACCAGCTGAAGTACCTATGGGTAAAGGTAAAGGCGATCCAGCCGGTTATGAAGTGCAAGTTAAACCCGGCCGTGTTATTTTCGAAGTTGACGGAGTAACTGATGCGGTTGCCAAAGAGGCACTTAGAAAAGCTGGTACTAAACTTCCCATAAAGACGCGTGTAGCTTCCCGCAATCATGCCTAAATATCATGAACGAACTTAAATCAAAAAAAACGGAGGACTTGATAAAACTTCTCGGCGAAAAAAGAGAATCGCTTCGTGTATTTCGTTTTGGTATTTCAGGAAGCAAAATAAAGAATGTGAAAGAAGGGAAATGTCTTCGCAAAGAAATCGCGCGGATTATGTCTGAAATTTCTTCACGATAATATAAGCTATGTCACAAAATACAAATCACTTGAATTTCCGTCACTCGCCCCAGATGAAAACAAGTTTTCGCCCGTGGGCTCGTTAGGAAATATAAATAATATGGCTAACAAAAAAGAAAATTCACACAGGAAGCAATTTAAAGGAGTAGTTGTTTCCAATAAGATGGATAAAACTATTGTCGTTTCCGTGTCGCGTTATGTGAAGAATAAGAAATATGGGAAATACATGGAACACAATAAACGTTTCAAGGCGCATGTGAAAGGCGTAAAGCCAGAGGTTGGAAGTACGGTTACAATAGAAGAGACGAGGCCGATTTCTCGCGATAAACATTTTAAGTTAGTTGAAGAAGTGTAATAATTTATATTTACATTTTTGATTTTTTATTATGATTCAAGCAGGTACAAATGTAATAGTAACGGATAACTCGGGCGGGAAAGAAGGCCGAGTGTTTAAGGTATTGGGCGGATCAAAGCGTCGCTACGCCGAGATTGGTGACTTGGTTATTCTTTCCATAAAATTAGCCGAGCCGAGAAAGCTTGTTAAGAAGAAAGATATTGTGCGAGGAGTTGTTGTGAGACAGAAGAAACCTTTTCGCAGAAAAGACGGCTCATATATTACTTTTGACGATATAGCCGTAGTACTTGTTGATGATAAGGGTGAGCCGAGAGCGGGGCGCGTGTTCGGACCTATCCCGCGTGAAATAGGCGAGCGGGGATACCAGAAAATTATTTCTCTTGCGCAGGAGGTCTTATAAATTAAGGAACATAAGTGACTATAATTTATTAGACACAAGCACTAAATTTACAAAAAAATGAAACAAAGTTTAAAAATGAGAATAAGTGAGTATATAACAAGCACTACTGGTCCGAATAGGACCAGGCTATTCGCCCGCGCGACGCCCGGTATAATTCCGGTAAATTTAGTGCTGGGTGGTGATTTTTATAGTCGTTTTACTCCTTAAAAATCAACCATGTATATAAAAAAAGGAGACAATGTAATAGTGCTTACGGGTAAAGATAAAGGGAAACATGGTGCTGTAACCCGCGTGCTTCGCGATGAAGATCGCGTGGTGGTTCTGGGTGTGCATGTGGTAAAACGCCATCAGCGCGCGAAAAAAAGCGGACAGAAGGGAACCACTGTTTCTGTCGCGCTTCCGATACATATTTCAAATGTGGCGCTTATTGACCCTAAGGCAAACAAAGGCACGCGCGTTTCCATCGTTCACAAAGGGAAAAAAATAGTTCGCGTTTCAAAAAAAAGTGGCGTGGAAATTTAGAAAATTAACGAGCGAATAAAATGAGCGACTATAATTTACTTACCCAAGCACTAAATTTACAAAATACTATGGAATCAATATTAAATAAAAAAATAAGTGAGTATATTATTGGCGCTACTAGTCCGAATAGGACCGGGCTATTCGCCCGCGTAGCGCCCGCCAGTTCAACCAGTAAATTTAGTGCTGGGTCATTATTTTAAAAGTTCACTTCGTTCACTAATAAAATATATGAAAACAAAAACAGTAAAAGAAAAAAATTTGGAATCATTTTCCCACCTAAGGAGCAAATTTCATTATAAAAATGTGATGCAAGTCCCGCGTCTTTTAAAAGCGGTTGTTTCAGTTGGTACTGGCTCGCAGATAAAGAAAGATAGCAAGAAAAATGATTTTATAACAGATCGCTTATCAAAAATTACAGGACAAAAAGCGTCTCCGCGTCCCGCCAAAAAAGCAGTTGCTACCTTTAAAACAAGAAAAGGAGATATTTTAGGGGCTATGGTGACGCTTCGCGGTACTCGTATGAATTTATTTTTGGACAAATTTTTAAATGTCGCATTGCCTCGCACAAAGGATTTTAAGGGTATTTCCAGAAATGCGGTGGACCAAATGGGTAATCTCACTATCGGTATAAAAGAACACAGTATTTTTCCCGAAACTGCCGACGAAGACCTGAAGGATGTATTCGGCTTAGCTATCACTATCGTTACGACTGCCAAAAATAAAGAAGAAGCCACGGCTTTTTTTGAGTATCTCGGCATTCCGTTTAAGAAAAATTAAAATTAATCTCCATAAATCATTATAAATCTGGCGCTTTTTTTGTTTGACATTGCTTTTTACCTCATATATACTTTCCCTAGCTCGTAAAGAGCTTTTTTGTTTAATCCGCTTATCTCCTTTTGGGTTTCAATGAATTCAGAAGAATAAAAGCGCGATATTAGCAAAAAATAGAAAATGGCTCCCGATGGGGAAGAAGCCACATTTTATAAAATGACTCCCCGCAGGAATCCATTAATAAAAATGGCTCCCCGCAAAGCGGGATGCTCATTTTTTATAGTCGTCAGTAAACTCGTTAAAAAATGGCAAAAACATCAACAAAAGTCAGGGCGACCAGAATGCCTAAATTCAAAAGTCGCGTTGTTAAACGCTGTTTTAAGTGCGGGCGCAAGCGCGGATATATGCGCGACTTTGACCTTTGCCGAATTTGTTTCCGCGAACTTGCCAACGATGGTATGATTCCGGGAATTAAGAAATCATCATGGTAATGAATTTAGTTAATTAGTTGATAAGTTAGTAAGTTAAAAAAGGAATTTAAAACTAATAAACCCATAAACTAACCCAATGGACCCAATCTCTGACATGATCATACGACTAAAAAACGGAAGCGTTGTAAAACGCGAGTCAGTCTTGATGCCCTATTCAAATATGAAGAACGCTATCGCCCTAGCTCTCCTTCGGATCGGATATATAACGGCGGTTGCGAAGCGCTCGCGCAAAGTCGGTTCCGCGCTTGAGATTACTCTTCGATATGATGACGGTAAGTCACGCATCAAAGATGTCTCCCGGGTTTCTAAGCCGTCCAGGCGGGTATACATGGGAGTTGAAGAACTTCGCTCTGTTAAAAGTGGTCACGGCGCGCTCATGCTTTCCACTCCCAAGGGAATTTTGACGGAAAAAGAAGCAAAGAAAGAACTTGTCGGCGGAGAAGCGCTTTTTAAGATATGGTAATGGCTTTGCCCACCTTTGGGAATTGGTGTACGCACGAATTTTCAAAGGTGGGTGCAAAACATTACCCGGCACCTATTTTACAGAGATATATGATTAAAAGTTTAAAAATAAAATTGAATAAGTATAGTTTAAGCGGCACTGGTCCGAATAGGACTGGGCTATTCGCCCGCGTGTCGCCCGCTTTATCTACCGGCAAAATAGGCGCCGGGTACTCAATTTTATTAATCGCTTCGCTCATATAAAATTGATATGTCACGAATAGGAAAACAAATAATTCAAATACCGGATAAAACAGAAATCAAAAAAGACGGCTTTATTATTTCTGTTAAAGGCCCCAAAGGCGAAATTAAGCGCCATTTTCGTGACGATATTGAAATTACTATTGGGAAAAAAGAAATTACCCTTAATCCGAAGAGAAATGATATTGCATCTCGTGCGATGTGGGGAACCTACGCGTCTCACTTAAAAAATATGATTACCGGAACGCACACCCCGTACGAAAAAAAACTTATTCTTGAAGGCATCGGCTTTAAATCCGAGGTAGCGGGGGATAAAATAAATTTGGCTCTTGGATTTTCACACCCGGTTTTAGTTCCAATACCGGAAGGGCTTACTGTAAAAGCGGAAAAAAATAATATTACAATAACTGGTATTGATAAAGATGCTGTTGGGCAATTCGCGAACGTTCTTAGGTCTCTTAAGAAGCCGGAACCGTATAAAGGCAAGGGGTTCAGATACGTTGGCGAAGTTATCCGCAGAAAACAGGGGAAGAAATCCGCCTAATCCGCCAAAGACGGACGGCCGATAAATTCGAAAAATTTATTTAGGCATAAAATATGAATAACGGAAATAAAAAAACCAATACGAGAATAAGACGCCATGCGCGTGTTAGAGCGCGAGTGAGCGGGACTGCTTTGATCCCCCGTCTCGCGGTTTTTAGGTCAAATAAGTTTATTTATGCCCAACTTATAAATGACGACCTAGGCGTGACGCTTGCTTCGGCTTCCGACATGGGACTTAAGGGAAAGACAAAATTAATTAGTTCCAAAGAAGCCGGGAAAATTCTTGCAAAAACGGCGATTAGCAAGAAAATCACAAATGCGGTTTTTGACCGTGGGGGATTTAAATATGCCGGGCGAGTGAAGGCGCTTGCCGAAGGGGCTCGCGAGGGAGGACTTAAGTTTTAGTTAACGAGTTTAAAAGTTGATAAGTTGATAAATTTCTAATAAACTAAAAAACTAATCAACAATAAAACTAATTTTATGGACGAAGAAAAAGAAATCAAAAAAGAAGAACTTATCGCCGAAGCGGAGGCCGTGGCGGCTAATATTGTGAATGAGGTAACCGCAGATGTAACTGGGGCGGTAGAAGCAATTATTCAGGCGCCAGTTTTAGCCCCTGCCGGACGCCCGGAACGGGTGAGTAATTTCAAAAAGGAAGGCAAGCGCGGAGGAGTCCGCGGAGGACGCCGTCCGCAGTATGACCGTGTGAAGCCGGAGTTTGATCAAAAATTAATCGATATCAGGCGCGTGGCGCGCGTGGTCGCCGGTGGTCGCCGTTTCAGCTTTAGCGTGGCTATGGTTATTGGCGACAGGAAAGGATCCGTTGGTGTGGGTATAGGCAAGGCCGGTGATACTTCGCTTGCTATTGATAAAGCAATGAAAAACAGCAAGAAAAATTTGATAAAAATCCGCCTAAATAAAAAGTTCTCCATTCCGCACGATGTTTCCGCTAAATATTCTTCGGCTAAAGTTTTCATTTTTCCCAATCACGGCAAAGGGCTTGTGGCGGGGAGCTCGGTCAGAAATGTGCTTGACCTCGCAGGTGTACGCGATGTGTCCGCAAAAATATTTTCCGGAAGCAAAAATAAACTGAATAACGCCCGCGCAGCCGTAAAAGCTCTTATGGTGGTTTCGGACAAGAGGCCGATTAGGTAATGTGTACCAATCTACGAATGACCGCCAATTTACAAATGAACGCTAATGAATTAACAGAATATTCGTATCATGCAAATAAAACGCACACATCAAAATAAAAAGAAAAAATACATCGGTCGCGGTGGGAAGCGTGGCAAGACCTCCGGTCGCGGTACAAAGGGTCAGAAGGCGCGTGCCGGAAATAAAATCAGGCCGGCGCTTCGCGATATTATTAAAAAATTGCCGCGCAGACGCGGCGTTACCATCAATAAACGCGGCAGTATGTTCACCACTGTGCGCGTAGCGCCTAGCGTGATTACACTCGGCACGCTTGAGGGCGCTTTTTCGGCGGGCGACAAAGTAACCCGCAAGATTCTTACTGAAAAAAGGCTTGTTAAAAAATGTCGCGGAAGAATTCCTAAAATAAAAATTTTAAACAAAGGGGTTGTTACCAAGAAACTTGAGATTAAGGGAATGACCGCTACCGCTGGTGCAAAAAAAGCGATAGAAGGAGCAGGTGGTAGTATTAGCTAATATGCAAAATCTCTTAAATAAAATAACATTCGTATTTACCGACAAAGTTTTGCGCCAAAGGATTATATTCGTACTGGGCGCGCTTGTTGTATTCCGAGTGCTCGCCACGATTCCAATTCCCGGAATTGACGCGCTTCGCCTTGAACAGTTTCTTACCAACAACCAATTTTTCGGGCTTTTGAATATTTTTTCCGGCGGTGGACTTTCTAATCTCTCGATAGTAATGCTCGGTGTCGGCCCTTATATTACTTCTTCAATCATAATGCAACTTCTCACTATCATGGTGCCTGCCCTTAAGAAGCTTTATCACGAAGAAGGGGAACTCGGCCGAAGAAAATTCACCCAGTATTCGCGGCTTCTCACAATTCCACTCGCCTTGCTTCAAGGATTCGGGCTTTTGATTCTTCTTGAGAGACAGGGAGTAATCGAACATTTGGATTTTTTCAATAGCATAATTAATCTCGCCATTATTACCAGCGGTTCCATTCTTTTAATGTGGATAGGAGAGCTTGTTTCCGAGTTCGGCATCGGGAACGGCGTTTCAATTATTATTTTTGCCGGTATTGTGGCGGTGATTCCTTCGCAAGTCGGACAACTGCTTTTCACTTTTGATGTTTCCCAGCTCCCGCTTTATCTCGCGTTTATAATAGCGGCGCTTCTTATTGTGGCGGGCGTGGTATTTATTACCGAGGCCGAGAGGCCTCTTCCGGTGACATACGCCAAGCGCGTGCGCGGAATGAAAATATACGGCGGGGTCGCCACATATCTGCCACTGCGCTTGAATCAGGCGGGCGTAATCCCGATAATTTTCGCGCTCTCAATACTTCTTTTTCCGCAAATGATAGGCACATTTTTGTCCACGGCAAATAACGCCATACTCGCCAAAATCGGAGAATTTTTGGTAAACGTTGTGGGAAATAACTGGGTATATTCAATCTCATACTTCGTGTTAGTGGTGCTTTTTACATATTTCTATACGGCGGTAACATTTGATCCGAATTCAATCGCCGAGAATTTGCAGAAAAACGGAGCGTTTATTCCGGGCGTGCGTCCCGGTAATTCCACTTCCGAATATATCGCGCGCGTGCTTAACCGCGTCACTTTTTTCGGTGCGCTCTTTCTTGGTTTAATCGCGGTGCTTCCTCTCGCTATGAGGGGGATTACCGGCATTACTGCGCTTGCTATCGGCGGAACCGCCCTTCTCATCGTCGTTTCCGTAGTGCTTGACCTAATCAAGAAGATAGACGCGCAGATTTCAATGAGAGAGTATTAAAGTTAGTTAAAAAGTTAATAAGTTGGTTAGTTTAAAAAACGGGAATATAACTGCTAGAATTAACTAATAAACTTACAAACTAATGAACCAACAAACTATCATATTCATCGGGCGCTCCGGATGCGGAAAGGGAACGCAAGCAAGACTTCTAGAAAATTATTTGAAAGAAAATGTTCTCTATCTTGAAACAGGCACGAAATTCAGGGATTTTATAAAAGGAGAAAGTTTTTCAAGCAAATTGTCACGCAAAATATACGATAATGCTTCTCTCCAGCCTTCATTTCTCGCCATTTATTTTTGGGCGAAGTTTTTAATAGAAAATTTTAAAGGGAATGAGAATCTTATTATTGACGGTACTCCGCGATATAAAGAAGAGGCGGAAGCACTCACAGTAGCGATGAAATTTTACGGGCGCACACCGACCGTACTTTATATCAATGTGTCAAAAAAATTTTCCGAAACCCATTTACGCACAAGAGGGCGTATAGACGACCTTAAGGAAGAAGACATACAAAAACGTCTTAAATGGTTTGAAACGAGTGTAACACCCACAATTAAATATTTAAAAAATGAAAAAACTTATCGCTTTTTTGAAATAAACGGCGAGCAGTCGATAGGGGAGGTACATAAGGAAATTTTGAGTAAGGCGTTCAATGATAACAATTAAATCAAAACAGGAATGGACAGTGCTTCGCGAGGGCGGTAAGCGTTTAGCGGTTATTCTGCGCCAAGTCGCCGCCAACGTACGTCCGGGGATAACAACGCTCGTGCTCGACCAACTTGCCGAGAAACTAATTCGCGAAACGGGCGACGAACCAGCCTTTTTGCGCTATCAGCCATGGGGCGCGCAGTATCCATATCCGGCGTCACTTTGCGTTTCCGTAAACAACGAAGTGGTGCACGGAATTCCCGATACCACTATCCTTAAAGAAGGCGATATCGTTTCGCTTGATTTTGGTGTGCGCCATCGCGGGCTTATTACCGACGCTGCCGTTACCGTGCCCGTTGGGAAAATTGACGCGCGAACGCAAAAATTGATTGATATAACCAAAGAGGCGCTTGATGTTGGAATTAAAGCAGTGCGTCCCGGCGGATTTGTGGGCGATATCGGCAAGGCAATTGAGAAATATGTTGCACCGCATAAATTCGGCATTGTAAAAAAGCTGGGCGGACACGGCGTTGGTTACGAAGTGCACGAAGAACCGTATATTCCGAATTTTAAAACGAAAGGCAACGGTCCTAAATTGAAACCAGGCATGGTTATCGCTCTTGAACCAATGCTGAACGCTGGTACCGACGATGTCTATTTAGACAAAGACGGCTATACCTTCAAAACCGCCGACGGTAAAAAAAGCGCCCACTTTGAGCACACAGTGCTTATTACGGAAGATAGCGCGGAAATTCTAACAAACTAATTAAATTCTGGACATCGGATGTCCAGAATTTAATTAGAGGGTCAAAATATAACTCAGATAATAAAAGGTTACTCAAGGCTTATGCCACCCAACTCATCAACACTATAATTTTTTAGTTCTTTAATGAATAAGCGTTCATATTCCGATTCACCGTTGAAATATTTAAGCATCCATTTTCTTTGTGTTACAGACGGAAAATTATTTTTTCCCAGATAATCTAAATGACTACTCCAGCGGTATGACCCGAGAAAATTTACGGATTTTTTAATGTCGGAAATTTTTCTTTTTCGCCATTTTGGTTCATAAAGATCAAGGGGGTTAAAATGAATATAGTAGGGGATGTATAGAAAATGCTTATCATTTTCTATATGCGCTGATTTATATTTTCCCTGAAATAGCGCCCCCGTGCGGTTATATTTTTCATTGAAATACTTTGCGTAGCCCATATTGAGCTTTTTCATGAATTTTGGAATCCCGTTTTCTGTGGCTGGGGATATAAGGAGATGGTAATGGTTTGGCATCATAGCAAAACAATGAATATATACTAAAAGTTTGCGTTGCAATCGTTTCTGCACATTTTGGATATCCGACGGTGATTTACGAAAATGATAGTAAATTGATCCCGCCGGATTTTTATCATTAAATTCAAAAAGGTCGTGAATAAAACGAAAACGATCCCTGTCGTCAAGAAATATTTTACGCTTATCAACCCCGCGGTTTAGTACATGGTAAAATTCCATATATTCATTATATAATATCTGGACATCCGATGTCCAGATATTATGGGAATGTGGGAGAAAAGAGGAAAGAGAAAAATAGGAAAAATGCGGGAGTGGAAAATCTAGGAAAAATACGGGAGTGGAAAATCTAATGTTTAAGGAAATTAAGGGTATTAAGTAGTTTAAAGAGATGGTGTTGTACATAGGCGGTGGTTGTAACGGCGGTAATACAAGTTAATACCAATAGTAAAGCGAAGAGCAGACAAATTAGACGGCGGCGCCATAAAAGACGATAGACTGGGGATATCTTTGGCGGGTATTGCAAAATTGAGATATAATGACGGCAAGGCGTTTTTTAGTATTTTTTAGCGGTAATAATTTAAATTTATATATATGCCACCAGAACAAAACAATAACGATAAAAGCAACATAATCAAACACATTTTGTTTGTGATTGTCGCTATTATTATCGTTTCAATAGTTGTTTGGTATTTTAGGCTTCAAATTCCTCTTCCTACCAATCAACCGTCTCGTATTGATTCACCAAAAAAACTTTCCGTGGAAGATAAGTATAAAATTTTAGAAAAACTCGCTAAAGAAAACACATCAGTAACAACAAGAGAGGAAAAATTAAAAATATTGAGTGATCTTGAAAAACAGTCTCCTCCAAATCCCATGTCAGAGAGCGACAAATTGAAATTATTGGAATCCCTTAGCAGGTAAAATAGCACAAAAAACATCATGCCCAATTTTAAAAACGACATATTTCAATCTCTGAAAACTCTGATTTTAGCAGTTTTCCAAGAAGCTTCCAAAAGATGGGCGCTCCCGATTGCTCAAGTCGAGCGATTTAAGAGGAAAAGGGATTGTTGTAATACTGTTTCCTGAAGAATAAAAGGGGAGAAGACAAAGGGGGGCAGGTACCTTTTTTAGGGATAGTCGCGATTAAATGAAAAATAAATTTATTAAAAATAAAAATTTCGTAAATATAACAACGGATGACTTGGCTCTTATGGTAAAAAAGGGGTTTGACGGAGTTGATAAAAAATTTGAAGAAGTTGATAAAAGATTTGACGGAGTTGATAAAAGATTTGATGGAATTGACAAAAGATTTGATAAAGTTGAAGAACGGCTCGATCGCATTGAAAATATTTTAATTCATGAGCATAATTTAAGGATTGAAAGATTGGAAGATAAAATGCTTCAAATACAAGTACTCTTGAAAACCAATCTTAAATAATAGATATTAATAGGGACAGTCATAATTAAATTTTATTATGCAAAATTTTAAAAACGATATATTGCAATCGGTGAAAATTATTTTTTTTGCCATTATAC
>ERZ1292629.3529-Hain-H43-01um-R1-3529-length-12035-cov-4_pt1 | contig 12035 bp, 9 predicted proteins | sample MGYA00564399_ERZ1292629 | MGnify/ENA primary metagenome ERZ1292629 (study PRJEB36523, sample SAMEA6512636) | groundwater metagenome | collected 2019-01-08 | study: AquaDiva: Metagenomics assemblies of 32 groundwater samples | reverse complement strand
TCTACAATAGTAACAAACCAAAACCTTTAAATACATCACCAATTTCAACAATAACTATGACACCAAGCACAGAAGGATTAATCTACATACCTGAAAGCAATTTACATTTCACAGAAGAAAGAATCTTATCAGGTAAGAACTGGCAAACAACAAAAGATATTCTAAAAAGTCAAGAAAAAGCAATGCCAACCCCATTCCAATTTAGAGCATTCCTAAAAACTTTAAGAGACTCTCCAGAATATCAAGAACTTTATAATGATATTACAGAAGCTAGAGATCCATGGAGAGCAAATTGGCTTAATGCAAGATTTGAAAGAAGAAAAGACGGAATGTATATGATCTCTGAAGGTGCTTTAATCAATGGTGAATACCAAGATCAAATACTAAAATTAAATGATTGTTTAATGGAAGATAAACAAATCTCTCTTGATGAATACCTTGATTCAACAACACTTCATGGATTACCTCCTGCTAATATACAAAAAGTACAAAAAGGAAGTTTACACTACGGGCACATAACAAATGGACGTGTTGCGGGGTTCGGCGCCATTTGGGGCATGGCTGGCCGCGGTTGCAGCAGGGTTCCTGGCTACTCGGATCCTGCCATTGGGGTATTTGCGTGCACGCAAATTTTTTCCAAAGATTCAACCACTTTAGAAATTGAAATTCAAGAAAGATTATATTCAAGAGAAGAAATTAAAACAGCAATAGATAACGCAAAATTAAGTGGCTTAACTGATTTACTTCTAAAACAATTAAAATAATTTTTAGTTTTCCTTCAAAAACTCAGCAAACTTTAAAATACCTTTTTTCAAGGAATATCTTGGTTTAAATTTATAAATTTTCCACATATCTTCACTCTTACAATAAAATAAATTCTTCTCTTTACTCTCACCTTCATATGTTACCTCAACTTTAATGTCAAATACTTCACCAACCCGTTTTACTAACTCATTAATACTATAACTCTTACCACTATAAAAATCAACAGTCAAATTTACTTTTTTACTCTTAATGATTTTAAAAATACCATTAACAAAATCTTTAACATACATACAATTAATTAAATTTTCACCATCGCCATAAACTTTAAACTTTTTCTTCCTACTAAATTCTTTTATCATTCTTGTAAATATCTTTCTTTCACTCTCATACGGACCATAAACACCAAAAGATCTTACAATAACATAATCAAAATTTTTAGCATATACTTTTATATAATTCTCACAACCAAGTTTACTTATACCATAAGGTATTAATGGATGAACATTAGTGTTAACATCAACTTCGCCTTCATTGCCTTCATAAATAGTTGCAGAATTTACATAAATAAACTTCTTGCCTTTAAAAAACTTTAAGAAATTTAATAATCCTAAGGTATTAGTTTTTAAATCATCTAGGGGATTGTCTATTGAGTAAGGTATAGAAGTATTAGAAGCTAAATATAAACATACATCAAAATTATTATATTTTGAAAATAAATTCTCAACTTCTTTAAAATTTCTCAAATCACATTTTACTGGTTTAACATTAACTTTATTCCACTTTAAAAAATTAATAAATCTTTTATTACGATTATAAACCGCAATTATTTCCCAATCTTTAGGAGCATTTAACAAGAAGTTCTTACCAATGAAACCAGACGCTCCTGTAACAATAATCTTCATTTTAAAATTTGTTTATACCATTCAATAGTTTCTTTTAACCCATCTTCAAAACTAGTTTTTGGAGTATAACCTGTTAACTCCATTAATACCTTATTACTTGCAAAATGTCTTCTAACATCGGATTTTCTCTCTGGTTCTTTGATAACACCCCCTTTAAAATCCATCAATTCGACTATTTTATCAATTAAATAACCAATTTTAATTTCTTTACCTCTAGCAACATTTATCACTTTGCCTCTTGTTTTTTCTTCTTTAGCTATTCTAACTGTTGCCTCAGCAGTATCCTTAACAAAAATATAGTCTCTTGTTTGTTTACCATCCCCATACAGAATTGGATTTTTACCATCCAAAATTCTCCTAATAGTAATAGGAATGACTCCAGCATAAGCATCCTCGTTTTGTCTAGGCCCAAAATTATTAAATGGCCTTACAATACTCATCTTAATATCAAATACCATTGAATAACTCATTAATAAATGGTCTATTGCAGCCTTGCTTGCACCATAAACATTCCTGGGTAATAAAGGATGTTTTTCATCCATAGGTGCATACTGTAAACTCCCGTATGATTCAGAAGTTGAATAATGAACTAAATCTTTTAATAAACCCTCTCTCATCAACTCAATCAAATTAAATACAATATTAAGGTTATTTTCAAAACAAAATCTTGGTTTCTCAAATGAAGTAGGCAAAGGAATAGCAGCTAAATCAAAAACAATATCTATTTTGTTTTTTTTAATTATACTCTTCAAAACTCTAAAATTTGTAGCATCTTTTTTATAAATTCTTAAATCAAAATTCTTTTTAGCATCCTCAAGATTCCTCAATTTACCTAAAAATAAATTATCAATAACACACAATCTTGCAGGATTTTCTTTTATTAATCTGTCCACTAAATGACTTCCTATAAATCCAGCTCCGCCTGTAACTAAAATACTTTTGCCATTCATTTTAACTCAACAACCTCATTCTTATCAGCAGATTCAATTATTTTTTGAGCTATTTCTAAGGCTTTTAACCCATCTTCACCTTTAGTAATAATCTCTTTATCTTCTAAAATACTATCAACAAAAGATTTTAATTCTAATTTTAATGGCTCATCCTTGTTAATTTTAATTTTTAAGACATCACCCGCTTCAACACCACTAACAATTTTTTTATAATCTATTTCTTTAGGTAAGGCAGCATTATGATAAAAATATAATTCCTGATTCAAATAATCAACCTTAAACATACCCTTTTCACCAGTAACCACCAAATTTCTTATTAAATCTGGCGTTAACCAATTTGTACTAATGACACCAATAACATCATCATCAAATCTAAATAAAGCCAATAATAAATCCTCATTACTGCTATGTAATCTTTTTCCAGTCTCAGCATACACTCTTTTAAGATTAGAATTACTTATAAAACCCATAATATCAATATCGTGAACAGCTAAATCAATAACAACACCAACATCACTTATTCTTAAAGGAAACGGACTCTCCCTTTGTGCCATTATCCTATAAATCTTTCCCAATTCACCATTATCTACCCTTCTTTTTAATTCTATTACTGCAGGATTAAATCTTTCTACATGTCCAATCATTAATTTTACTTTTTTCTCTTTGGCTTTTTCAATAATCTCCCTGCCTTCTTTAACATTTGAAGCTATTGGTTTTTCAATTAACAAATTAATATTTTTATCAATACAATCCAAAGCAACCTTATAATGTTCTTTAGTTGGAACAGCTATAGAAACAGCATCTAATTCCTCTCTATCTAACATCTCTTTGTAATCTTCATAAATATTGCAATTATATTTTTCCTTTGCTTTACTCAAATTTTCTTTATTTGTATCAGCTACAGCAACCAAACTAACTTCTCTAAACTCATTATAAATTCTAGCATGATTAATGCCCATTCTTCCAACACCAATAACACCAACTTTTAACATAAAATCACCTTTAATCATTATAATAGATAGTTTTATATTTTTTTTGCTATTAAATAAACAAACACTTAAGGATACCTAAAATGACTTATACATTTTGTACAAAAGGGAGTATAGAACAAATAGAACAATTAGAACAAATTAGTGATTTTGATGATTTCGGCTTTGAAGTTTATTTAAGAGATCCAACACAGATCTCAAATATATCTAATGATGGAAGAATTGTTACAATACACAACCCAAAAGTTGTAGATACTGAAAACCATTACTTTACCTTAGTAGACTATGGAGGCATTGGAGATACTTCTGAAAAAGCTTTAAAACAAATGTTGGAAAAAGCAGCAGAAGAAAATATAGAAAAAGTAGTAGTTCACGCAGATATTGCTGAAGTTAATTTTAATAAGAAAGATTATCAAGATGAACAAAATTTAGTGGCAGAAAGAATAACAAGATCTTATGATTCTATATACCCAAGACATAGTAGTAATAAAGTAACAATATGCTTAGAAAATAATCCATTATCGGCATTTGAATTATCATTAGGGAAATCTGTATTAGTCTCACCACAAGATTTTTACAATATTCGAAGTCAGGTATACTCTAAAGGAAAAACACAAATACCTATACAGTCTGTAATAGATATAGAGCATGTTTATAGAACATCATTTTTATTTCTTTTAGAAGACCAAATTGGGGAAATATTAAGTGACAAAGAACCAAATAAAGGGTTGACTTATAACCCACTTAAAGAAGACCTATCAACTGTAAAGGAAATTGAAGATTTAATAAATAAGAATTTACTCTCTAATTGTGATTATTATAAAGATAGAGCAAAACGTTATTTAGAACATTATATTGAATCTTTACTACCACATTTAGCAATCTTCCATGTATGTGGTTTTGATATGTTTCAAGATAGATGTTATGATGAACAAGGTAATTTTTGGTTTCCGGGAGCACACCTACCGCCATTTTTTGAAGGAAAAATTTCAGGAGTAAATGTTAAAGACCAAATTAACCATCAAGAATACATAAAGCAGCTACGAGGTTTTTTAAATCGATTTAGTTTTGTTTTTGAATTTAATTCTAGACCAGAATATAATCACCAAGAAGAAACATTAAACTCAAAATCAATTTTTAGAGATATTTTACTTCAAAATTCTCATTAATTTACTGCTCTCTTCAACACAATCTAACATACTCATATGTCTCCATAATCCAAATTTCCCCATTGGAATTATATTATTCTCTAATAAAAAATCATGAATTATTTTAACATTTTTTCTATACTCTAAATCAAAGATTACAAAACTATGATTTAAACTTCTAACATCAACAACTTCAATTAAATCTTTACTTTTTAACAACTTACTTTCGATTAAATCATTAATAACCCTCTCTTTATAATACACTTTACTTTTAATTTTGCCTTTTACACTAATTTCAACACCAATACTACTTTTATTTAAACCAGAAAAATTATCATAAAAACCAACTCTATCAAAAATATATTTTTTTTCGGGAAAATAGATCCATTGTTTTTCACTTATCTTTTCTTTTAAGCCAATATTCACAATAACAATGGAATTACAAACTAAACTTTTAAAAGCTTCCTCAACTCTTCTGGGCAATTTCATAACTTTGTGATACTCTGTTAAAGGTAAACTACTAATTACTTTATCATACTTTTTCCATTTGCCATTAACAAATAATTCAACTTTATTTTTAATTCTTATTTTTTTAACTTCACTGTTCACTTTAACATTCTTACACCTTTTTCTAATTTCTTGAATAAAACTTTCAATACCCCCCGATTTAGGATATAAAACACTCCTAAACTTCTCAAATTCTTTTTTCTTTATCCCAAAAGCGCCTTTAAACACATCAAAAAATTTAAATCTAGGAATAAAACCAACCCAATCAAAATCCATTTTACTTAAATCATACTTCCATTTTTTCTCATTCTGAGGAATATGAAAATGTTTAGCAAAACCATAACCAAAATTACTATAAATCCAATCTCTAAAATTATTAACTTTTATATTGGGTCTTTTTAATAAACCGATTAAACAATCCAATCTTACTTTTAAAGGTAAATTTTTCAAATAATAACCAAAAGGATATCTTGTATAATATCCATATAAATAAATAAAGGCCTCACTCTTCACTTCTTTTAATCTTCCACCCATCAAACTTTTGGAAAATTCCAAACCGAATTTATTACTATGTAAAACATGCGGACCATAATCAAAAACATAATCTTTAATCTTAACGCTTCTACAAGCTCCACCAACATTTTTTTCTTTTTCAAATAATTCAACTTCATGTTCTTTTTGGAGGAAGTAACAACTACTCAAACCTGCAATTCCACCACCAATTATACCTATCCTCATTCTAATTAGTATATACCAAAATATATTTAAATAGTTCTCTTATTAAACACTCATGAAATTAGCCATAATATCCTTTTGTGAAAACCCCCTAATCCCAAATTTGATATCTTCATATTTAAAGGAAAGGGGCCATGAAGTTAATTTGATCTACATAAGAACCCAATTAAATCAAGAGAATACAAAACAATTAATACAATTAATTAAATCCTTAAACCCGGATTTTATAGGAATAGAAGTCTTTACAATATTTCTAAATAAAGCAAAATTCTTAACAAATGAATTAAAAAAACAATTAGAAACAAAAATAATTTGGGGCGGTCCACATACAATAATAGAACCAGAAATATCGCTGGATTTTGCAGATGCAATATGTATTGGTGAAGCAGAAGAATCTTTATTAGATTTACTAAACAATCCACAAAAAACAAACATACAAGGTATGTGGTTTAAAAAAGATAATAAAATTATCAAGAATCCACAAAAAATTCTAGAAGAAAATTTAGATAAATACCCATTTCCAGATTACTCAACTGAAGACACATATATACTGACAAAAACAACTTATGAAAAGATAACTAAAGAATTAATCGATAAAATTATTTCAACAAGATATCCAATAATAACCAGCAGAGGTTGTCCTTTCTCCTGTACTTTTTGTGACAACAACCATAAAAGGAAGAAGTATACCGGAAAATACTTTAGAAAAAGATCAATAAAAAACATAATAATGGAATTAGAACTAGCAAAACAAAAATTTAAGTACACTAGTTTTGTTCAAATATGGGATGATTTATTCTTATCACGAGATTTAGAAGAAATAAAGGAATTTTCCAAACTTTATAAAGAAAAAATAAACCTGCCCCTAGAATGCAATGCTCACTTTCTATACATCACCAAAGAAAAAATCCAATTGTTAAAAGAAGCGGGTTTAAGAGAGATGAATATAGGTATAGAATCAGGAAGTGAAAAAATAAGATACAATATATACAATAAAAAAATACCACAAAAATTAATTATAGAAACAGCAAATTACCTAAATAGATTAAACCTTACAGTCAGATATAACTTAATTTTTAATAACCCTTATGAAAAGATAGATGATTTAAAAGAAACAATAGACTTATTTTTAAAATTTCCAAGACCCTTTGAAATTCAAGGATTTAATCTTGTTTTCTTTCCAGGAACAGAATTATATGAAAGAGCAATAAAAGATAATTTGATAGAACCAAAAACATATAATGAAGTTCAGAACTTAAACGATGAAGATTTATTCAATTTTAGTTACGAAGGGCAAAAAGATAACCCATTATATAAAATAAATTTCTCAAATGATAAAAAAATATATTATAATAAATTAATAACACTAACACCAACACTACCAAGAAAATTCTTAAAATACGCCAAAAACAATAAAAATTTAATATCTTATACTAGTCTAACCTCATATAATACAATAATGTACCCAATTAAATTTACTCTAACAAAATCATTTGAATTTGTGAAAAAACATCCAACAATAAAAGTCCCTTTAGCAAAATTATTAATTAAGTCCCCGAAATTGGTTTCAGTAGTTAAAATGAGAAAATGGTTCAAATAAACGAAAAGAAAAGTTTATTGTACTCGTCTTTCTTTAGTGCAACCTCTAAAGTTTTAACATATATTTTATTACTTTTACTAGCAAATATATTCCTGATTTCAGAATACGGTGAAGCAGTATTTGCTCTATCTATATTCAGGTTAATTTTATTATTTTCTTTATTTAGTATAGCAGATTTATTTACACCAATGATAATAAATAAAAAAGACACAGCTTCTGTTTTTTATTTCTTATTATTTGAATTTTTGATATTAACCTCAATTGGCATTTTAATTTCAATGAATAATTTATGGATTTTACCACTAGTAATCTCAGCACCATTCTTTTTATTTTTCTCATTATCGCTCGCTATATTCAAAACACAACACAAATATCATCTAGAAGCTTTTTATAACGCTTTGATGATGTTAGTAACTTTAATCTCTATCTTATTCCTTAAAAATTACGGAAAATTCGGAATAGTCTTTTCTTACTCTATGGGTTACATTTTAGTTTCTTTAATAACTACATACCTAAACAGAAAAGAAATATACTCAATACTATCTAAATTCCAAATAAAGATTAAAAGTACACTAGGATATTTAAAGAAGGGATTTATAGCATCATTAATACTTGTTTCCTTTGCATTTTTACAATGGGTTGATTCTACTATATTAGGCATACTTTCAACTTTTGAAAATGTAGCAAGGTATAACATTGTAGGACCAATCTCAAATCTAATTGCTTTAATCCCATTATCACTCTCGTTATTTGTATTAACTAGGAGCTCAGAAATTAAAAATGAATCAAAATCAAGATTAATCTTAAAAAGAGTGATAAGAATCTCATTCACTATTTCTTTAATAATAGCAATTTTACTTAATTCATTAATATATCCAATAATAAAAACTTTCTTTCCAAAATACATAGGAACAGAACTTTATTTTATGGTATTATCCATAGGAATTTTATCATATTCAATTTACTCAATAATTAATTCTTATTTACTTGGTAAATTAAAACCAGAAAAATCTTTTATCCCAATAGTATTAGCAGCTATCATAAACATAGTATTAGATATAATCTTAATACCAAAATATCAATTGCTTGGTATAGTCATAGCAACAACAATAGCACATTTAACTGCTTTGATAATGCTCTCTTTTATAGCAAGAATACACAAAAAATTAATTTTATTTTTAATACTGTTCTTAGCAATACCAATTTCATTTTATTTACAAATATATGGGATTTTAATAATCATTCCAGCAATGTTCCTATTACTACTATTTAGGCTAATAAACAAAGAAGACTTATCTTTACTATATCAGACACTAAAATCATCAATTAAAAGATAGTTTTTTAAATTTTTATAAAATAAAGTACTTGGTGATTAAAATCAAAGAAATAAACGACAAAATTCTAAAAATACCTGTATTTTTATTACTGATTTATTTTCTATACCGTTTAATAAACCAATCTAAGATGATCTTTACATTTCCAATAGATAATGTTGCTAATGATCACAGTTTTCATATGTTAAATCTTCATTTATTACAGAATTACGGGTTTCATAATTTGATACCTAATTTTTTACCATGTCAAATGTTTCTTTTCAAAGCATATACTCCCGGATGGTCTTTTTTTGCATTACCCATACAATTAATTTTTAATAATCCACAATTAGTAGCATATACCTTATTAATACTAGTCTACACCTTAGGGCTTATATTTATAAACCATTTAGGCAATTTATTAAATTTATCTAAGATTAAGAAAATGGCTTTTTTCTTATTTTTTTACGCAAATCCTTTGGCAATAGGATATTTTCTAAGGTTGGGTAAATACTCAGAAATGCTTGCATGGACTTTTTTTATACTCTTTTTTGCTCTAATCTTAAAATACAAAGAAAAAGAATTAGACAAAAAGTTCTTTTTGATATTAATACCTTACACTTTAATACTAATAACTAATGTTCCTGTATTCATATTTTCTTCTTTAATATTATTATCTCTATTTATAATTAAACCAATAAAAGAAAAACTAAAAATAACATTAATACCACTAATCTCAATCTTAATCAGTTCTTTTTGGTTATTCCCATATGTAAAAAATCTTCCATTGTCTAAAATTATAATTGCCTTTTCCCAATCAGATAAAATTTTATTAGTTTTAACACCGATTGTTTTTATAATTTTATACTTATTCTTTATAAAAGATAATAAAAAAGATAAAAACTTCTATTTACCATCTTTAATTTTAGCTATATTTTTATTGACAAAAATCGTAAATCTAATTCCAATATTAAAAAATATTCTCCCAGATTCATATAATATTTATTTTATCTTTCTCTCAATTACTTTTTTATTAAAAATTAAATTTAATGATAAAACAAGAAAAATTATCTCTTTCTCACTAATAATAACAATCCTTATTAGTATAATCGCTTCTATAATTATAACTCCATTTTTTATCCCACACACACAAGAAATAACAGAATCTTTAGAACTTTTAAAAAATGTAAACGAAAAGCTATTGATTATAAATTCAAATATGCCGAATTCAGAAATAGCATCCATTTATAATTACGGTATTATAAATTACAATATACAATCATCATGGTATTCACCCGATGAAATATGTTCTCAACCACAAGAAATATTAAAAAGCAAAAACTATTTAAAAGAAGGTAATTGTAAATTACTTTTAGAACTTTTTAATGAACACCAAATTAAAGAGATAATAACATTTAATCAATTTTGTACAACTTTAAACTCTTGTGAAGATTTAACATTATTAAAAGAAAAACAAAAAACCTGTTTATTTAAACTAAAATGAAAATTGGAATTGTTTTGGGAACGAGACCAGAAATTATAAAACTTAGTCCATTAATTAGACTACTCCACAATAATTTAAATTATTTTATAATACATACAGGTCAACACTACACTCAAAATATGGATAAAATCTTCTTTGAAGAATTAGAACTGCCCCAGCCAAAATACAATCTAGAAATTGGTTCTAAGAATCACGGCGAACAAACCGGTCAAATGTTAGAAAAAATAGAAAGAATATTCATAGACGAAAAACCAGATTTAGTCTTAGTTTATGGCGATACTAATTCTGTCTTAGCAGGAGCGCTGGCAGCAACAAAACTAAGAATAAAAGTAGCACATATAGAGGCCGGTCTAAGAAGTTATGATAAGGATATGCCAGAAGAAAAAAATAGAACAATTGTAGATACATTCTCAGATTATTTATTTGCTCCAACAGAGAACTCAAGGAATATTTTACTAAATGAAGGCAAAAAACAAGAATCAATTTTTGTAGTAGGTAACACCATTGTTGATGCAGTCCAACAAAGCTTAGAAATAGCAGATAAAAAAGTGAATATTTTACAAAAACTCAATTTACAGAAAGATAATTATTTTGTATTAACTTTACACAGGTCTGAAAATGTAGATTTTAAAACAAGACTTCAAACCTTATTATTTGGTTTAAAATTAGTTGCAGAAGAATTTAATATACCTATAATCTATCCGATACACCCAAGAACTAAAAAACGAATAGAGGAATTTAATATAGAAGTACCAAAAGAAATAATTACAATAGAACCCCAAGGATATTTAGACTTTTTACAATTACAAAAGAATGCAAAACTCATACTAACAGATTCAGGTGGCATACAGGAAGAAAGTTCTATTTTAAAAGTACCTTGTGTAACTATAAGAACATCAACAGAAAGACCAGAAACTCTAGAAATTGGATCTAACGTTTTAGCAGGAACAAATCCAGAAAAAATACTTGATTGTGTAAAAAATATGTTAAATAAAGAAAGAAACTGGCAAACCCCATATGGTGATGGAAAAGCCGCACAAAAAATTATTGAAATCTTAAAAAATGAAAATAACATTAATTAACCCGCCTTATTCTTTGCAAGAAAGATACGGTGAGAAAATTCCAAAGGATTTACAATACACTTTGCCTCCTTTGGGTTTAATGTATATAGCAGCCTCTTTAGAAAAATATAATCATGAAGTTTCCATTATAGATGTGCCAGCTTATAATTATACAATCCAAGAAATCATAGAAAAAATAAAACAACAAAATCCAGAAATCATAGGTATAACTGCACTAACACCAACAATAAATAATACCTTAAAACTTTCAAAAGAAATAAAGCAAAATTTTCCGAATACTTTAATAGTTTTAGGTGGAGCTCACCCATCTGGATTTCCACAAAAGATTCTAGAAGAAAATGAATTCATAGACATTATAGTTATAGGAGAAGGCGAATTAACTTTTCCAGAATTATGTGATAAAATAGAAAAGAAAAGATCATTATCACTAGTTAAAGGCATTGCTTATACCTATAAAAATAAGATCATAATAAATCCAAAAAGGGAATATATAAAAAACTTAGATGAAATTCCATTTCCAGCAAGGCATTTAGTTCCAAT
>ERZ1292629.3528-Hain-H43-01um-R1-3528-length-12038-cov-4_pt1 | contig 12038 bp, 18 predicted proteins | sample MGYA00564399_ERZ1292629 | MGnify/ENA primary metagenome ERZ1292629 (study PRJEB36523, sample SAMEA6512636) | groundwater metagenome | collected 2019-01-08 | study: AquaDiva: Metagenomics assemblies of 32 groundwater samples | reverse complement strand
AGGAAACCCACCCGTTGAGATAGGCTATGACTTGGAGCATGTATCCGGTTCCTTTGGGGAGATGTCTTCGAACAGGACAGGCACTCGGGTCTGGAACTCTTTGAGCAGGGGGATCATGACCTCACGCATCTGGGGATGAGCGGCGGCGGAGGTACGGAGATTGAACACTAGACGCCATTCCCTGAGATTTGCCGTGACCACGATCTCGGTCTTGGTGCTGTTGGGGAGCACTGAACGGGCCTGCTGGGGGGACCAGCCGTGTTTGATGACCGCTGAATATGCTTGTTCAGCGGTGTCCAGTGCTTCTGCCCACAACCAGTCCGGACTTGTCTGTCCTGTGACCCACGGAGGGATAATCATTTGGAAATTGGGGTCCCCCCAGGATGCAAATGGGGTCTCTATTGGTGAGAGGTGCTCAAACATTCGTGTTGTTTTTGCGGGGTGCCCAAATGGGAATTGGTAACCCACCAACATCCGACGACAAGCCTCCAGCCCCACATCCGGTTTTGAAATGAGCACCCCATGAAGAAGCTCAGAGCCTCGGGGTCGAACAGAGGGTTTGTAGCCTAACTCCTGTTCTAGAAAAGCTGCGATCTTGTCCAGGAAGTGCTTATGCCCGAGCCAACCTACCTTACAGGAGAACGTCTGTCCTGGATTGGATTGGCGAAAAAAGCGGACATGCCCGTCACCATCCAAGAAACCACGCAGAAAGGACCATTTCAAGTGGTGGGGCAAACTGTCCCATAGGCGAGTAGAGTCCTGAGCTGCCATATCATAGGACTTGTTTGGCACCAATCCCTTTTGGGTTAGGGACTCATAGAGATGGTCGCTGGAGACTGCCATCTGGTGGCATCCCTTATCGGGTGACCTTTTCACATGGGGGCATAAGAACTTCCGCATCATCAGCCACAAGTACCAAGAGAACTTTTGGTTCTGGGTCAGATGGATTTGATTCCCGTGACGACGGAGGGACCCGTCTGCAAGAAGCATCCCTAACAAGTATGCTTTTTCCACGGTATCAATAGACTCAAAGAAATCGTCATACACCAAACCCCGATTTCCTTTGGGCCTTCTTTGAATCCCACCATCCTTCAGGTTTAGCCACACCTGCCACTCAGAAAAAGCCCCTTCAGACAGGTCTGCTATCCGTTTCATGGACAGCCCGTTTTCGTAGGCAGCAATCACGTCCGTCTTGGTTTGGATGTCCGGTCGGACTTTTTTGCGATCCACGCTACTAACATACCTTGTACTTTCCTGCGAGAACGAGGCCAGTCTGTGTCTCACAAGTTCATGTGAAATTCCCCTATCAACCACGAATCTGACTGTGGCTGAAACATGCTCAATGGTAGACTCGTGTCTCATACCGAGGAGTTTCTGGACAAAGCCAGCGGGATCCCCTTGGGGTTCACTTTTGTAGCAAGTCCTAGCTGCTCGTTCGATGGTTTCCAGGATCTGTTGTCCGTCAGGCAGGACTTCGATGGTGGCTGAGGGTTTCAACAGGATCATGGGGTGTGCCCCCCACGCTTCTTAGCCTTCTCACGGGCCGTTTTGCCCGGGGCCCGGACGAAAGATTGCTGCCCGGGCACCTGACTGCGGGTCTGTTCGTGTTGGCGTTGCCGTTCAAGTCGGAGATCCCAGGCGGTTATCATCTCTGTTTCGATGTGCTCCTGGGCCTTCGCAAGCATGTGCCCGAGAAGGACTGCGTATTTGAGGGCCAGTTCAGGCTTGTTGAGTCCGGGGCCAGTCCGGGTACTCAGGTCCATGTCGGGGAAAATCTTGCCACTGGGGTAACGCATTCCCACGAAAAGGGAGTATCGAGCTGGGCCTCCCCGTCCCTGTGCCCGGCTCACCTCCACAACGAGGCCGGACTCCTCCAGAGTCAGTACCTTTTCCCAGAGGGGTTTGGATGTCTGTTGCGAGTCATTCATGGGTCCCCCTTTTGAAGTCTCGTGTGACTCTACCCGAAAGAGGTGGTCATTCAACCCGTCGAATAGTGGTGACAGCGGTCCTGCCTTTTTGGATGGTGACCAGAGGAGCTATGGACTCGTAGGCTCCATGGGTCGGGGTAGGGGGGATGACCCGGACTGCAAGGTGTTCTCCTCGTTTCAGAGCGGTCACCTGTTTGCAGAGGGTGGGGTCATCCTGGTTGTACTTCAGGAAGATATGCCGGGCCACCCGCAGTTTCCCGGCTCCTTTGATGTGCATTTCCAGTAGAGCAACCATGCGTGAACACCTCACTTGGGGGTTTCAGGGAGTTTTACACCGAGGGGGAGTGCCCCCTTTTTGTTGGACTCTTGTTTGAGTTGGTTGACCTTTGCCAGCAGGGCACTGTCCAGTAGAGCTTCGGGTTTTGTCCACTGGCTGAACTGCATCTGTCCGTTTGCCGTCTCTGTGTAGGGGATGAAGATCATGTTGTTCTCACCGTCTGCGGCACGTCCCATGATCTCCAGCTGCTTATAGGCGAGATACTGTGGACTGATAGACGCCCCGATGATCTTGTTGTAGTCTGCCACGGTCTGGGCCTCAATCACCTGTTGCCTGTACCGGATGCCTGCAAGCTCAACATCAGCCTGTCCCATTGCCACACGCTTGGTGGCTTCGTTTGCGGCTGTTTCAATTTCCACGGCTGCCTTCGCCTTGGCTTCCTGAGCCTGTGTGACCACCTCGGGGAAATCAAAGTTGCCGACGGAGATGCGCTTGACCTCCAACACGGAATCCTTCGTGGCCTCCCTCACGGCAGCGACGTACTCCGCGATGATCTGTGCCCGCTTCTCTACGATCTCCGATGTTTTGTAGGCAGAGACTACGGAATGTTCCTTCTCTACAGCGACAGGCTGGATGTACATCTCGAAAAGCTGTCTGACCGTGAAAGTTGCCCCGTTTTTCCCTACCTCTCCCTTAGAGGGGATCAGCTTGGTGAAAACCTCTTTCACCTGAGCTTTGTTACCCAGGACGGGACCGACAAGGATGTTGACAGAGAATTTGAAGTTCAGGTTGTCCGCACACAGGATATTCTGCTGGGGGATTTCAAAGGCTTGTTCCGTTGTTTCCATCAGGTACATCCGGCAGCGGTTCCAGCAATCAAAGCGGCCGGGTGCGAGCAGGTCCTCTGTAAACCCACTGGCCTCCCAGGTTCGACCAATGTGCCCAGCAGGCACGGGTTCCGTACATGAAACACACAGAGCAAAAAGCACTAACAAGAACCAGCGCATTGGGGTCTCCTTCATTCCTGGATATCCGGGTTGAGCATACGGATGCGGAAACTTTCCACACCGTCCAGCACTCTCTCATCCCGAGCCTCGATGGTTTCGGTCTCGGCTGCCCGCTTTTTTTCCTGCTTCGCCTCCCGTTCGGTCTCTTTTTCCTGTTTGGTTTGCGGCTTGACCGCCTCCTCGGCCTTGTGAAGAGCTTCCACGAAGTCTTGTCGGACAGGTTGAACCGCATGAAGGCTGGGACCAGGAGAACCCAGTGTTGGTCCGAGCATCAAGAGAAAGGGTGCCGCGATCCAGAGCACTGTGAGAGCACAGGGCCAAAAGATTCGCCGTAGCGCAGCAACGGGAGAGAAGGTGATTGTGCCCGTAGCGTCCGGCTTTGCATCCGCGTTGATTGCTCGGATCGCCTTTTCCCACCGCTTGAGAACGAACATGGCGGCGAGAAGCATCAGTATCCCTGCCCCGATCCCGAACGCGAACCGGCCATAGACTGTAGGTATGAGATTCAACATAATCCTTTTCCTTTCCTTGTTGGAACTACTCTCACCCCGTCCAGTCAGCTGAGAACGCTGCTGCCCCGAGAGACAACATGGAGTGGTCCCCAGGGATAGGCCCATCTGCTTCCACATCGATGCTGACGTAGATTTCCGGCAATACAATTTTCATGGCAACAGTCCTAGGAGACGGTCGTACTCCGTCCACATGGGGTTGCAGACCCCGGAAATGTAGTAGGCGTCCCTGAAAGCCCGGGTTTCTTTCTGGTACATCTGCAAGAGAGACGACCCCTGCCGAATAGTGGACCGGAGGTTGGCCAGCCGATCCGCGAGTTTGACCCGGAGCCCCATCAGGAGATATCCCCCGGGGGGGTCAAACGAAAGTGCATCAAGAGTGTTCCGGACCCGCTGGTAAGTGTTGGCTTTCCGGGTCTTTCGGTTGTGTCCTGGCTCATCAGTACAGAACTGGACAGCTTGGATCACTTTTGTTGGGATCCCGGCTTTGCTCAGTCCTGGGGCCCCGACTTCGGGGTGGTCCTCCAGGACGTCATGAAGGTAGCCCCCCATCAGGGTGGGCTCGTCTGTGTGCTCGTATTCGGTGAGGATGGCCACCACTTCGTCCAGGTGGACAACGTAAGGCTGGTCCCCGTACATCTGGGGCCCGTGCCATTGCACGGCTAGTTGCCGTGCAATGGGCACAGGAGATACCAGCATTTTGAAAGGGGTCAGTTGCATTGAGTTAGTCCCTCACCCTGATGATAGCCCGGACCAGGGACACCTTACCACCGGGGATCTTGCTGGCCCCGATGATTTTCAGCCCGTTGGCGGCGTACTTCCGCAGGGTGTCAAGGGACTGGTCCAGCAGGGCAGTGGAGTCCATCTTGTCGAGCCGGGTGAAGTCGGGCTTCGACTTCTCGGCACCGGGCTTCCTCTCCTTCTTGGGGGTACCCTCCTTGTGCGTAGTGGAGGAGAGCTGGGCTCCGTAGTTGCCGATGACCTCGTACTGGCAGACCCTCATTTTCCTCTGGGACTCGTCCTTCGGGACGCAGACCACGTGTTCCGGGTCCACCTTGCAGACCACGACCCGTCCGTCTCCCGCGAAAGATTGGGCGTAGGACAGTGCCCCGACATGGAGCCCCTCGTGACAGGGAAGGTCCGGGTCATCCGAGATCATGTTCCTTGGCCACTCCTGGACAGCCCCTGGCTTGTTATCGAGCTTGCCAGTGTAGCGGTCCTTGTAGTCCTTGGTGACACCCTTGTAGGCCAGGAAACACCCGTCCTCGGTGATCGGGATGCCAACGTGGTTCAGGAAACCGAAGAGCTGCTTCACTGAACGGTAGCTTGGGTTGCGCTGGAGCCGTTCCCAGAAGAGGCACATGGACGTGGGGTTTTCCCCGTTGGCTGCCATGGACAGGATCCGGTCGGTGAGTTCTGCCGGGAGGTCCTTGCCCAGGTACTGGATGGTGTCCCCCACGACCTTGAACTTGCCCTTGGCCCAGTGCTGGAGACCCTGAGCGGGAGTGAGCAGCTTGGACACCTTGTCCCACTGCTTACCCTTGAGGGCCTTGCTCAGGGCAGTGAAGTTGGGGTCTCCCTTACTGACGACGTGGGACTTGCCTTCGAAGATGACGGTGATGGTTTCCAGGGTGATGGTGTGCGGCATAGGCTTCATTTTCAGCACCTCCTTCTCTTACTACACGGGAGTTTTGGATTCTAAGCAACGAATTCGATCCATGGTCTGGATATAGTCGATCCAGAGTTCAGCGTTTGACTCATGCAGGACGTTCCACCCAACAGCATTGAAGAGGGGATAGTCCTTTTTGAGAGCTTCCCACTCGGGGACCAGAGGGACCCTGAGTCCCAGCAAAGACTGTGCCCTGCCAAGTACGGATCCCAGGCCGGGTGCGGTCAGGACCTTTTTGCGGTACTCCCCTGCCTGCTGGAGTGCAGATGTGTACATGGTCAACAGAGGATGGTCTGGTCCCAGTACTTGATTCAGACGAGACTCAACGGTCTCGGAAGAGGTCTTGTACTCATGTCCCCTGATTCGCTGGGACAGGCCCAGGAATTCCGCAATCCGGTGTCCCTGCTGGAGAGCCAGAAGGGGCAGGATTCGGGACGTCAGTCTGGAGTAAAGGTGGCGTCTCCAGATCGAGTAGGGGACCCCCACGCAGTCCGACGCGGCGACGGGCTTCTTCTCGGTCGTCTTGTACCCGTAGATGGGAGGAAGGGTCTCTTCAAAGTACGATGCCAGGGTCTGGTCTGTAAGGCAGGCGTCGTAGAAGTCCCAACCTGTCTCGGCACACTGAAAATGGCTCAACCGCACGAACACGTCTGTCGGGTCAGGTATCCGGTCCACGATATCCCAGTTACGGGATCCCCGGGACCTGTCGGTGTCGGAGGTTCTTCGCAGCTGGAAAGTGGACACTAAGTGTTTTGGGTTGAACCCTGGTGCAGAAGTCCGCTTGGAGAGCCTGGGTTCCCAAGGCAGGGAAGAAAGTGCCTGGATGGGGATGCCATCCATCTTTGCCTGAGCAGCCATGTTGGTCAGCTCTGCCAGGATGGTGGCTTTCCGTCCCCCCTTCAGCAAGTGCGCCACGTAGTCCAGCGAGCCCAGCTTGAAGCCCCGGAGGGACCGGGAGTCATCCCTTATGAGGATGCGGGTGTGGGGAGACACCTGGAGACTGGTGACGACGGCCTTTCCGTGGAGGATGACCAGGTGTTTGGGGGGTGTGAACTTGACGGTCTTGTCGAGCAGGTCCCCAGCGGATGACGGGACCTTGAACTTCAAATCCCCCAGCACCTGGAGACGCACTCGTTTCTCCCAGGTAGGAAGGGCACTGTTGCTAACACAGGCCAAAGTATGCCGGACGAACTCTTCCACCAGTGCATCTACCTTGTTGTAGATGGCTGCCAGGGTGGCGGGGGTGTACTTCAGCTCCTCTCGGGACGCACTGTACTGCACTTCTCCCATGCGGAAGAAGAGGGAGCCAGACATTTTCCGTAGTAGTTCTTCCCGGGGGCCATTGGGTTCCTGTCGGAAAAGCTGTTCGGGGTTGAGCCGATAGGGGACACACCCCATCACAGCCACCCACCTGCCCCCTTCCGTGAAAGTCAGGGATCCGTGCTGGAGAGCAGCGGTTTCCGCCAGCACCGGAGGGAGTTCGATGTTGATTTCCGGCCGGGGTCGGTAATAGGAGAACAGCCAGCGGGCTTTCTCCTGGAACTGCCAGATGTCTTCCCGGCGGATGGGGATCCGGATCTCGATGCCGGTTTCTTCCCCACAGGGTTCTTCCATGAGGCGGTTGATGACTCCGGTTTCCGTCGGGTCCAGGACAGCGACGTAGGTCCGTTTCATGCCTCCGTGGCAGGAGGTTATGGTGAAAGAGTCCGTGTAGCAGAAGCCCGATTTGGAGCCGATGCCCAGGTTGCCAGCCTCATTGTCGGTGTCCCGCTTGGTGCTGGCCCCGTACTGGGTGTAGACCCGGAAAATGTCGTTCTCGGAAAGACCGAGCCCGAAGTCCCGGATGACCAGGGTCGGATCCATATAGGACGGGATGGTTACCTTGATGGGGAGGTCCGGCTTGCCCGCTTCCCGGTGCGCGTCCCAGGCATTGGTGCCGTACTCCCGCATGACGGCCAGTGGTCGGTCCGTGTAGAGGGTGTCCCGGAGCATGATCATGATGTGGGTAGAGTCAGCGGCACTGAGCCCAAAAGTGCCCGAGGCTTCTATCCCATCAGAGGTCACGCACCGAAGCTGTGTGTTTGTCTTCATATCCATACAACATGGAGCCAGACTGAACTAAGTAACAAAGTGCGTCTACCTTTTGAGGAAACGGGCTGCCGTTTCCCAACCGGCGGAAAGGATGCGGTGGTCGTCGGTCTCAGGGTCTTTGGCGGACAGCCATTTTTTGGTGACTGCATGATCCAGATAACGGCTCATAGGGGTTCCTGCTATGTAGGGGCTACTTGTGCGGACGGCTAAGTCACACCAGTCCACCATCAGCTTGCGGGTCATCTGGTCAAGGAAAGCTTTCTGCCCAGCGGTCAGGTTTTCCATGGGGTCCTCCCCGGTGGCTAAGCATATTGTTTCGTGGTGTCGTCCCCGAAGGTGGAGGCAAACGTAGCGGTTTGCCCTTCCCAATCAGTGAGGGTGCCAATCTCGTTCTGGGTTGTAGCCGTGCCCTTCTCGATATCTGCCATGTTTCAAAGCCCCCAGTCCCCTTATACCCGAAATCCTGTTGACCTGGGCTGCGAGGTAGAATTAGTCCGGTCCTGTCCGGGTAACCGAGTAGGTATAGGAAGGCTTTTCAAGCGGAGGTGCAGGTGGCCGGGGGAAAACCAAAGACAGACGACAGGAAACCTGAGATAGGCATCAAAGACCTGTGGCCCATGCTCCTTTACTCCCTTCGCTATGTCCTGGGTAGACAGGGAGCGGCTCCTTCTTGGTGGCGGGACACCTTCTTACGGTATGCCCGATTCCTGACTCAGGACCAGATGATCCAAATCCTGGAGGAGATCCGGGTGGAGCGGGCCAAGGAAACCAAGACCCCGGGGCATCTGGGTGGCGTTCAGGCTCTGGGGGTTTGGAAAGAGCTGGAGACGTGGTTGGAAGTCAGATTGAAGTTGGCCCAGGAACCCAAGGGGACTCCGAATCGTTGGGGCAACCGGTAGGGACCGTTCATTTTAGGTGCTTAGTTCCCATCCCGTTCGTGTAGTAAGGGTGTGGGGCTCCTTTTCGGAGGGGTCAGATGCCTCTTGACAAGGGGGCAGGATGCCACTAAGCTAGGGGTCAAGGGACCTCCATGGGGGTACAAGGCATGCGGATTCACTGGTATTTCGAGGACGGGCTAAGCACAGAGACTGAGGGGGTCCCTCCGGCCATAGGCACAGAAGTGGTCATCCATGATGCTCGGCTACGTTACTCCCGCAAGAAGTATCGGGTCGTCAGTGTGATTCACCAGATTTGGCGTGCCCAAACGGATTGTAGCAGCATAGCGGGAATGCGAAAGGGGTCGGCGGAAGCCAACCTAGCCGCTTTTCAGGCGGAACATGACTGTGTTGTAGACCATTTGGACACAGCAGGCGCGGTGGTCACAACGGCAAAGCAGACGTGCGAAGTCACCCTGGATCTCATACCTGAATAGGGAGTGCCAAATGTCCGGCTCAATTGCCCCTCTCCTGCTCGGTCAAGACAAAGCCTCCGTCCTCATGACGGACGGCTACAAGTTCAGTATGGCCCAGGCGGGGTTCCCCCTACGTGAGGAAACCTTCTATCTCACGCTCCGTCGGGGTGGACCCTTCTATATCCCGTTCGATCTTGCAGAAGTGGTTCGAGGACTCCTCCCGAGTCCCCCCACGGGTAAGGAAGCCTCTTTCCTGGCAGCCAACGGTTACGGCTTGAACCCTGCGATGGAGGCAGCCCTTGGGGGCAGTCTCAAGATTTGGGCGGCTCCTACGGGTTCCTGGGTCGTTGCACGGGAACCGATCTTGACTATCACAGGACAGTCCTTCCTGGTTTCGTGGCTGGAACCTCTGGTTATCATGCTCCACTATCCGATTCAGATCGCCACAGCGTTGCTGGCGGGTAGACAGGAGTTTCAGGCTACCTGTCCAGACGAAGTGAACATTATTCGGGCGGTTGTAGATGCTATGAACATCCCCGGCGTGACGATTGACGAGGTACCCTACTATAAGACACGGTTGCAAACACAAGCCATCCTTATCCGGGACGTGTTGGGGCACACCCAAATGCACAGGGTTTTCGAGGTAGGGCTGCGGGCTGCCACCTGTATGCAGCAACACCTGATGGCTCTGGAAGCGTCCCGTTCTGTAGGGATCAACAAGACTTCCAACGTCTACGGGGCATGGAAACACTACATGATCCCTGTAGGCACCACGGGGCACGAGCATCAGCAACGGTGGGGGTCTCGGGATGAGGATGGTTTCAGGGCCATTCGGGATATGCGTCCTGAACCCCCCTCCTACCTGTTTGACACCTACAACCCGATCAAACTGGGGATCCCGGCTGCTTTGAAAGTCATCCGAGAGACCCCCACTCGACCGTGTTCCATGCGGTTTGACTCTGGGGATCAGGATGAGCAGCTTCGGTTGATCTTGAAAGGATTGCACGGGTTCGGGCACCCGAACACCCCAGTCAACCTGATCTTTGAGGATGGCTATACGGCGGACAAGACCGCTTTGAACGAGAGTGGGTTGGATGGACTCTGGTCCAGGGAACGACGGCTCTATGGCTACGGGGGTTTCCTAGTTTCGGCACCAGCACCCACGGACTTGAACCGGGACAAGGTTTCCGCCGCCTACAAGCTCTGTGAGACCGGGGGGCGTCCTGTCATGAAGTTCAGTGGAACCCCGGGGAAAGAATCTTTACCGGGGCGTCCTGTGATTCTCAGGCAGAGTCCCGACAAGGCAATGATCGCCCAAGAGGGAGAGGATGTTCCCGGCTATAAACCCCTGAACAAATTCCACATCGGGGACCGGGCAACCACGACCTTTAGCCCCCTGACCAAAAAGCTGGTGGCAAATCTAACGGACAGTAAGGGGCAGGCTGAAAAAACAGCTTAGTTCGGGTTCCAGCCGTGTTGTATAGGTAGGAGGGCAACATGAAGCTCAGTACAGATTGGTATTGGCGGGAACTCGGGAGGCTGTTGCAGGCAGAGACCTACAGGCCGCATGGGTCTTGCATCCATTGGGAGATACTGGCACGTACTTACTACAAGGGAGACGTTTTGCTGGCTTGCCGTCACCGGGCTGGGAAATACTGGGACTACGCAGTTTTCAAGGATCTGCTAGAGCCTGGGTCTTACCCGTGTGACAAGTTCTACAGATCCAAGAGGGCTTGCCTAGAGCAGTTCATGCTGGAGTTGTCCGAATGAACCTTTACCTCGACGACGTGATGGGCGTACCAGACTCGAACGGCATCTGGCGGGAGAACGTCCGTGACTTCCTCACTGGGGATGTTGTCGAGAGGATAGAGTGGCTCGTGGTCCGTACCGTCCCCAAATGTATTGCCCTGCTTGAGAAGCATGGCTCCGAAGTCAAGAGCCTTTCTCTTGATCACGATCTTGGACGCACCGATCCGGAGCATTACGGCGGTGCTGTCTTGTGTTGGCTTGAGGAACGAGTTGCGGAGAATCCTGATTTCTATGTCCCTGAGTTGCGGGTTCATTCCGGAAACACAGAGGAAGCCAAGCGTATGTGGACTACGATTCATTCAATCAAGAGATACCAGAGGCAACCATGAGCCAGTGTAGTCAATACGTGTTGCCCGCTGATACAGCCACTGTGAGGCTGTTGGGTGGGACCTCCTATTCGGGTGTGACCCTGACACCCGATCAGCATCAGGCTGTGCTGAAGCTCTACGGGTATGACCCCCACTACACTGAGTTGACCATTGCGGACAATCGGTCGGCTCACATGGCAGAAGTGGCTCGGGTCAGGGAAGAGAACGCAAAGCTGCCCTCATGGCAGCAAAAGTCTCTGCCCGCAGCCTTCAACGAGAAAGAGCAACGCGAGTTTCTCGAAGCGGGTTCCACACGGGACATGCTGCGTGCTGCATCCGATGACGGGCTACGTGTAGTTGCCCTCCTGGCGAAGTACATGGAACGGGGGGAAGACCCAGTGAACGCGGTTGCAAGGCTGATGGTTGCCGCTGGTTGGGACGTGCCCGACTGGCGTAGGGGGTAAAAGGTCGAATGAAGTTCAAAGTCACACGTACCACGGTCAAGACTACGGTTGAAACCCCACAGGGGATCTGGGATTTCTTGAAGGAAAGCCCGTGCTCGACGGTGACTGCCAGACTCCCGTACCTGGGAGAGGTTCAGTTCAAGTGGCGGGACACGGAAGACTACATCGGCTGCCATCCTTCGGAACTGTTTCACAAGGAAAACCCGAGTAGCGGGCCGGTGCATCTGACTGGTGGTCTTGTAGTTGTGTCGGGGCCGCTTGGTCGAGTCCTGTGGTTCCCCGCCACGTCTTCCGAGGAACTAGAGCGACTCCTCAAGGGAGCACAGAAGGCAGCCAAGCAGGCTGCGGGAGATTGAAACGGCTTAGTTGACTACCCAGCAGGGTAGTAAGGGTGAGGGGGTCAACACTGACCCGGTTGAGGACAGGAGGCAAAATGTCAGGGTTCAACGTCCAGTGTCTGAATGGACACGTTTCTAAAGCCCCTTCCGGGAGCGACCTGGAGAAAAGGTGCATTGAACGGAAGCAGCGGGGCTTCCTTGATGCTCTCTGCCTGTCTGAAGAGGAGTGTCCAGACTGCATAGATGAACTCCGATCCCAGAGGGTTCGGGACGCTTTGGTCTATGAT
>ERZ1292629.3526-Hain-H43-01um-R1-3526-length-12039-cov-8_pt1 | contig 12039 bp, 7 predicted proteins | sample MGYA00564399_ERZ1292629 | MGnify/ENA primary metagenome ERZ1292629 (study PRJEB36523, sample SAMEA6512636) | groundwater metagenome | collected 2019-01-08 | study: AquaDiva: Metagenomics assemblies of 32 groundwater samples | reverse complement strand
TTTAAAGAATATTTTTTATTTCTCTTTTTCTGATTTTTCATTCATATTTATTTAACGACAATTTAATGCTTTGCGCCAACCGGCAGTCTGGGCTTCGGCCTCAGTGCAAAACCATTTCTCTCCACGACTTTCATCAATTGTTGTCTTTGAATACGAACCACAACCTTGCATGTGATAAATTTTCTCTCCTGTTGTGCTTATATTTCCTTTAATAGTACACGAAGGGTCTGATGTGGATGTTTGTGTTGCTGGAGTTACGGCGGCCGGAGCCGTTTCTGAAGTACAGGCAGTCCAAAGACCAAGTTTGTCTTCTCTCGCTTTCTTTTCAGCCGCCACAAACTTGTCTTGATATTTAATATCTGGAGGATAGGAATATGATTTGGCGAACCCTTGCTCCACAAGTTCTTGATTGATTAAAACATCGTCAAGCCAAATATAACGCAATAGTCGGTTGTATTTGTCACGGTCAGTAATATCTTTTTCCAACCGCACCATTTTGCCTTCTACAAGTTCTTTATTTTTCTTTGACGCCTCCACACCAAAACATTGCACCGGCTTGCGGGGGTCAACTGTTTCCGGTGTGTCTATCCCAATATAGCGCACCGACTCTACCTTGCCATTTATTTCAACATTTATGGTATCACCATCCACTACACGGACCACTTTAACCAGTTCGCCGGATTGAGGAGCTTTGGTGGTATTTACTATATCTACACCGGTTACATCCGCGGTCTGTTCTGATATCAGATTTGCTTTCCCATTTCCAAATGACGAACCCAAAATACCAATGACAAGTATCGCCACAACGCCACCTGCTATATAAAGAATTTTCTTTGGTATAAACATGGTTTTAATTATTTGATAACTTCTTTCTACGCTATTCAATACCGTAAGCAAACCTGGTGTAATCGCCGAGTTTGCTTTCGAGTTGCCCATTTCGATTTAATTCTTTTATTTTTTCAACAACTTTTAATGGTTTATTATCGCGGCTAGAAATTTGAATGCCAAGATGTATGTCGATGTTGGGCACAAATGTTTTTCTCTTATTTTCCTGATTACTGAGTAAGTTTAAAATCTTGCCGTTTACGCCAGTAGTTAAATTTTGATTTTCTGTATCGTGAATAACCACATAATCTATATGAAAGTGATTAAGAACCTTTTGAAATAAAGGAATAAAATCTCTGCTCCGACAATTGATCAGAGTCGTATCCTCTTTTTTATGAATATTTTTCTCTTTGTTTAGAAAAGTCGTAAGCTCTCCGCATTCCTTGATTGCAACAAGTTCGCTATCTCCTTCTAATAACACAACTCTTTTTGCGAAGAATAATTCGTTCACCGCAGGATCAAAACGCATAATCATTTGTAATCTTTCTTTTGCTTCTATCGGATTATCGTCAGCGAATATTTCTCCATTTTGTTGGAAAGTTTTCAATCGATTATCTGGTGTCCGCACAAAACGAATGAGTGCTTTCTGTTTATCGGCGATGCGAATTAAAAATGGCGAGTGGGTGGTAAGAATAACCTGAGCCTTGCCCTGTTTTGCAATGTTATAAAGAGTGTCGCCAATTTTTCTGATCATTTGCGGGTGCATGTAAATTTCCGGCTCCTCAATAAGAAGAATATTACGAGGGCCTACTTCTTTGCCGATGGGACTTTTGGTTTCAGCGAATAACTCTAGTAGAGCAAATATAAGTGCCCTCTGAAAACCATGGCCTTGCTCTTCCGGACTTATGTTGATATCTCTACCATCATTAGATAAGAGATTTGGAGTTGGTAAAATCTTTTCAACCTTAGGAACTTCTGCATCAATGATACTTTTTGCAGAAATAATTCTAGACAGCTTTTCGGTTATTTTCTCCTCAATCTCCTTAATTTTTGGCAATTGTGATTCTCCTCGAAATAGAGCACCGTATTTATCAAAAGCACTTATCAACTCCTTAAATTCTGATGTTGCCTCAAGATCGTTATGTAAAATCAAATTAAAAAGCTGACCAAATACTGATTTAGTTCCGCCATCTGCTACCTCTGATATATTTTTTATGGCTTCTACATAAATTTTCTGCATTTTTTCATCCGTAAATAAGTCGTCACAAATTTGTGGTAAACCTGAGGGATTCTTTTTTTCTTTCCCATTAACAATAGCGACATAATCGCATTTTGCTTTTCCATCTTCAGAATAATAATAGGACTTCCGTAAAATCCAAGACTCTTCACCATTTTGTAACGATATATGTGACGATATGGCTTGATGTTCCCTGTCCCTATCAGACAAAGAATTAAATTCTACCGTTATCATTACTGCGTGATCCTGACTTGTTTGTTTATTCAAAAAGTGTTCAACAGGCATTGTTTTTGTGCCAGAAAAATAAATCATTAAGGCTTTCAGGACAGAAGATTTCCCAACATTATTTTCACCGATTAATACTAAAATGTCATCGGAAAAGTCCAGATCAATTTGGTCTGGGCCGAGACACTTAAAATTTTGTATTGTAACTTTCTTAATTTTCATTTTTATCATTCCTTAAAATGGTGTTTTGATTTATTTTTTAAATTTACTATTTAAATAAGCCAAAATAGTATTTGTAGTATTTATAACAAGCATTGCTTCATCATGATCAAGAAGGACGGGGTTAGCATGTGCAAGACTTGAAGAATTACGTATGGGGTTTAATTTATCAAAAATATTAGACATACTTTTTAGTATATGATCTGTGTTGTCATTTTTTATTGCTAAAATGGGGTGGTTTAATTTTAGTGTGTTTATTAATTGATTGAGTGTTGCATCTTGGGCGTGTGTGATATTTGCCTCATTGCATACTTGTTTTAGGTATCCATGTAGAACTGTATGAACCCTATCTACAGCGCTGGCGGCACCCTGTGTGTCTATAAGTATTTTGGCGTCATGTATTGCCTGATTTATGGTACTCCCCGTAATTTTTAGTTCTGGTACGACAACAGGTGCAACTTGCTCGGTACCACCTTTGGTTTTTATTAATTCCTGTAAAAGAATATGAAGCGGGCTTAATTGTGGATTGGCCTGGGAAGAGTTTAGAAACATTCCGGGTTTAGGTTGATTTCTCCATTTCGGAATGGTCTTCTCTATTTTCAGAGCCTCAATTTTATCAAAGAATGTTTTGTATAAATTAAGCTCGTCTTCAATTCTATGTTTTGTATTGTGTAATTCTTCAGATTTTAGTAATCCCAAATCTCCCAAAGAAAGCATCTCATTTACTTCTTTTAAGAAATCATTTAACTTTTCTACTAGTTCCTGATTTGTCATATTATTTATTTTCAATAATTCCTATTTCCTCCGGTGTGAGGTCATAGAGCTTATAAACCATTTGATCAATTTGTGATTCAAGATTTTTGGTATCTGCGTCTTTGTTTTGTTTTTTGAGAGTTAAAATTTGATCAACTAGATTAATGAATGATTTTTGATCTTCACTGGAGAGTTTTATTACTGGTATTTTTCGCAACTGTTCTGGCTTAATATTTACATCTTTATAATGATTAGCAAACCAGTAATTTATTAGTTTTGAATTGAGAAGACCGAGAATAAATTTTAAGTCAACTTTAAATGCGGGTTTATCCAAAAGAAGAATATTTGATAAACCGTTTGAATTGATAAATCTTTCATTGTCATGGGTGGCAATAATTCTATCTGGTAGTTTTGGATTTCTTATACGCTGTATCAATATTTTTTCTTTATCAAAAACATAATCCGGTCTTTTTCTATGCAACCATTTACCATATTTTAAATATTCACCAGACCATCTTAAATAATATTTGCCTATATCTCCGCCGAATAATATTTTTCTGTGCAAATTCGTTTCTCTCATCATACTTGTCCAAATCCTTTTTTGTCCTTTTGAATGATATGCGATTAATCCTTGGGTAACATCACATATTGCTGAAAGTCTAAAAGAAATGGTATCAAGTTTGTTTACTAAAGCATTTTCTTCATCGGTAATAATTTCATATTCATCTCTAAATTTTTTCGATAATTTACATTCGCTAGACAATTTATTGCGAACAACGATAATTTCATTGGTAGGGTTGCTTTTGGAAATAAAGAATACAATAGTATCAACCGTTACAGATTCAAAAACTTTATATAGACTTTCAGATAATTTGAATAAATTAAAATTTTCAATAATAAATTTGCGTAGTCTTTTGAAATAATTTAACCTAAGCCAAGAGTCCGGGGTTATATAAGTCAAGGTCCCGCCATTTCGTAATAAATTAAGGCCTTTTTCAATAAAAAACTTGTATATTTCAAATTTTCCTTCTGCACAGACATAAGTCAGTTTTAAACTTTCTTTATCCGTTTTGATAATCTCTCCGTATGGTGGATTTCCTATCAGAACGCTAAAACCATCATTCTCCTGAAAAACATCAGCAAAGTTGAGCTTCCAAAGGAAAAATGGTTTGATGTTTGATCGCTTAAACTCCCCAAGCTTTTTGAGAGCAGAAATTTTGTTTTGCTCTCTGAGTGTTGCTTCAATAAGTTCCCATTCCAGCTGCTCAATCTGCTTTTTAATGTTATCCTTGTTACCCTTTTGAGTCGCTTCAAAAAATTCTTTATGCAGACGCTTCAAATCGTCGGCCTTTTTCTTGGCCTCGCTATACGCATCAAAGAGACCAGTATTTTCTACGTTTACTTTTTCTGGCTGACTAAGTTTCTTTATTTGTACTTGCAATTTCTTAAGCTCATCATTAAGTTCAGCCTGCTTGACTGGGGTAAGTTTGTTTTGTGAATGGAGTTCAAAATATTCTCTTTGCAAAATGGCTTGCTTCTGCTTAAGCAACTCAAGCCGTTTTTCGTTGCTGGTATCAATGACAGCAATTAGTTTTTCATCAAAAAGTTTGATTCCCTCAAATTCTTCAAGCAAGCTATTACCCTGCATGATTTTATAATCCAAGTTCGGCAATGGTCTAATCTGCTTTATGTCGTCCTCATCAACTATTAAAGAAAGCCAGAGACGGAGCTTGGCTATCTCAACCGCACTGGGATCAATGTCTACACCATAAAGAGAATTTTGGATGCAGTCGCGTTTGAATATATATGGAGTTCGGTTTTTATCATTTAAATAACTTGATAACACCACGCGGGCTTTTACAATGGTATTCATCATACCTACTGGAAAAGCTCCTGAACCGATAGCCGGGTCACAAACTTTTATTGTTGCCAGTTTTACATCTATTTCTTTAGCAAATTCTTTTATTGAATCCGGTAATAATCTTTTATAGTCCCCACCATATTCTGGGTCGTTTTCTTTTGTTATTGATACAGCTTCATGTTCGGCAACATTTTCTCCAGATTTGATTAATTTATCCAAATCTTCTTTTACTACTTTACCTTCAAGCTCTGTGACAAGATAGCTCAATAAACTTTGTTCGCACATATAATGAACAATTTCTCTGGGAGTATAATAGGTGCCTTTGGATTTGCGGTCTTTGACCTCAAGAAGATTCTCAAAGACTTTACCCAGCATTTCCGGGTCCACAGCTACCTCTTTTTCCAATGGTTCATCTTCTTTAACTGTGAAATTATAACGATCAAATATGTCTAATATTCCATCTCCTTTATCTCCTTCTTTTGTTTTTCGTTCATTAGAAAACAACTCATTTGGAAGATTGATCTCTGTCTTTTCCCAACTATAACTATTTATTGGATCAAAAAGACCCCCATTAAGAAAAGGGATTTTGCAATTAAAATGCGGATTAAAATGATCAATGTCCGACCGATCTCTAGCTAAAGCATCATAAAACAAATGCTCCAAAACATCATTAAAGAAATTTTTATAAGATATAACCTTTTCCCCAAACAAATCTCTCATAAAGCTTTTTGAGCCAGTCCCCCAATTCTTCCCTTGCTCTACCCCAAACCATCCTTTCTTTTGCAGAAAATACAAAAATACAATTTGCCCAAGAAGTTTTTTTGAAAAATCAGCAGTATTAACGGATTTTTCTTCGAAATCAGCCTTTAATTTTTCGTTGCTTTTTACCAATTCATCGAGAGCATCTTTGGTTCTTAAAAACAGATCACGATACTTTTCAAAAAATTCTTTAGTTACTTTTTCAATATTAAAAGCTTCCTCAATCTGTTTAAGAGTCGGGTTATTTTGATCGTCTTCCATTATGGGTGCCAGGCGACTCTTGGCAGTGTGACTATTTTCATTCTTACCAACAAGGAATGACCAGCGTTTGGCAGGAGTAAACTCTGTGCTTACTTTACCCTTATCAAGGTTATATTCCATTTTTACTAGCGAAAAACGCCAATCGGCACGATCCGGAGAGACAAATGCTATAAGACCGGCATCTTTTTGATCCCGGTCCTTAAGATAATTGGCAACAAAATTACGTTGAGCAGTACGCGCCCGCTCAAGTGAAGTTTCTTTTTGGAGATAAACAATAAGAATGTCTATTCTACTCCCAACTGGATCTGTGTAAGTAGCAATCCGCTCATAGGAATTTACATATTTTCTGAAAGCCTCCTTTATATACACACCTGCTACTTTCGGAATTGCTTTTGTCTCATCAATTGTGTTAAGAAGATTCTTTATAAAATAAAGGAACTTGTCTTTATCAAAGTCGTCCTGGAGAGTTTCTCTGACGATATTTTGTGCCTGTGTTTTCTGCATATCATGAATTGGTTAAATACTCTGACAGAATAACCTCTCGCTTGCCAAAATAATCGGTGGTAGTTTCTGCAAAATGACCTTCAAGAAGCCGGGCTGAAATGCAACTCTGCAGGACCGAGAGAATTTTTAGCGGATTAACACCTTTTTCAATTTCTTTATTAAGAGATTGTAAAGCTACTCTTGTAGTTTGTTTTGGTAAACCACCTTCTTCAAGCTGAGTCATAACTTTTTTGAGATAGAGATCTTGGTCTTCCGTGAATTGTCGTCTATCTTTCATGGTCGCTTTGAGGATTTGTAGGATTTTTGTGGCACTGTCTCTACCACCTCGCATTTTTATATCCGGCAACTCTTCCGTAGTAGAGAATATAAACGCCCTTTTATTTTGTTCAAGTAAACCATAGAATCCTTTATCTATTTTTTGCTGCACGGCATCTTCTGGTGCCTCGAGTGTTTTGGCCGCAGTAATAAAGTCCAACTCTTGAGCATTAGTAGATGTTGCCATAAAGAATTTTTGAACTTTGCCGCGACGGAAATAGGTTACCAGCTGTCCACCATGAACTTTATCAGTCTTAGCGGTGCGAGCTTTTTTGGGAAGATGTTTTATTCGCTCAAAAATATCCGGCTCTTTGTCTCGAATATGTTTAATAGCATGAAGATATTTAAGTTCGCTTTCCTCATTCTCGTCTTCACCAGTAATAATGTTTTTAGAAGTGAGTCTGCTAAACAATTCATGTGAACCAATAGGCTCGTTTTCTGTGAGTAAATGGGCATCGCCACCAAGTAGAGAAAGAAAGGCATTAATCTTGGCCTCAGCTGCTTCCTGGAGCTTAATCTGATCGTTAGATTGCTCGGTTGGAAAAAAGTTAAAAGTATAGATTTTATCAAACTTGGTATCAACACGATTAATACGACCAACTCTTTGCATCATGCGGGTTGGATTCCACGGGATATCGTAGTTTATGACCACATTAGAACGATGAAGGTTTACACCCTCTGCCAAGATTTCGGTAGAAATAAGAATGCGATGATCGTCTTTGGGGAGTCTTGCTCTAGCATCAAAGTTTTCAGTGACTTTCTCCCTGACCAATTCACTAGAACCACCAGTAAAACACAAAGTTTCGTTCGGGAATTTGATGTCTATGTTTTTTGCCAGATACTCGGCTGTTTCTTTTGATTCAGTAAATACAACAAGTTTGTTCTTTTTTAGAATCGGATTTGTGGAAAGCTTGGCTATAAATGCCAAAAGTTTGGGGTCTCGATTGATACCATTCCACATTTCTTGAATCTCTCTTAAGATATCCAAATCACTTCGTAGATCTTTCTTGAAGTTATCTCTGAAATCTTTACTTGGCAACCTTTCGGCTTTACCTTCACTAATCAAAGATTCAACAGCGTCTTCGTTGTCATCAGAAAGGAATTCAAAGATTTTGTTGGTATATTTTTTACTAACATAGACATTACCTTTATCTATTTCCGACAGGAATTGTTCGTAGGAATAAATAAAACGATTAACAGAATTTTTAAAAGCATGAAAACTACTCTCTAGCCGTTTAATAAGTAAAATTTTCATAAACTTACCCATGTTATGCTGTGATAATTCTACTGCCTGTCTATCATCTAGCTCTCCTTTGTAATAAAGCATTGGGGTGTAACGAGCATATTTAAATTTTTTCGCAACAAGTTCAATAGTCTTGGTAAATACAATGTTTTCAGCTTCGTCGAGTTCATAAAAAACCGGTTCCGGCTTTTCCACGTCCGGGAACTTTAATTTTTGAGCAGCTAAATCTTCGGCAAAATATTTAGTAATTTCTGTTCGAGTTCGGCGAACCATTAGATATTTCAAAACTCTTTCTCTGATTTCCTTAGCGTTTTCTTTAACAGTTTTTATATAGTCGGCATAATTTTTCTGACGATCAAGATTTTTAAGTCTACGATCAAGGCTGGCAAAGAACTGCTCAATATCTGGAAGATTAGGAATGGTGCTTTTTCTCGCTTTCTGGAAAAGTTTAATCTGACTCAAAATATCTTTTGGTGAGTTGTTGTAGGGAGTTGCCGTTACGAGCACTACTTTTTTGCCACGACAAATTTCAGCCATCTTTTCGTAAGTAGCATTGTTTTCAGTTCTAAATCGATGGGCTTCGTCAATGATAATGTTTTGAAATTTTTCAACTCCTCTCTTGATAATTTCATCGAGCTTACCAATAGATTCGCATTCCGCAGAAACTTTAAAATCAATCAAAACATTCGGCCATGATCCTGGGTTCTTTTTATTAAGCAAAACAGGTGGAGCAATAACTAAAGTCCTGCCATCGAGTTGACCTGCTAACATAGAGGCAATGTATGTCTTACCAAGACCTACAACATCGGAAATAAAGACCCCACCATATTCTTCAAGAATCTTTTTTGCATTAAGAACAGCCTGTTCTTGATATTCAAGTCTCATAAATTCTTCTGGCAAATATTTCAAAAACATCTCGTCGTGTTGACTTAAATCATCTTTGAAATATTCATAAAGAAATTTGAGATAGAGTTCATATGGAGTAACAGTATCATTAAGCCATGTCTTTGTTCGAATAGTTTCAACATACTTCTGGCTCACATCCACAGCATCTTCCCACAGTTCATTAAATTTCTTTAATGCAAAATCATAGTCCGCCCTACTCTTGAGTTCAACATTGAATTCTAAATTATCAACGAGACCAGCTTGGGTGAAATTACTTGAGCCGGTAATTACACGGCCTTTATCGCGGTCACTATCACCAAAGGTCATAATGTAAACTTTTGAGTGAATCTTCTCAGATGGATATGCCCGAATTTCTAACTCGCCACTTTTAATCCAATCAATAAAAGTATAAATTCCCTCTTCAGTTTTTTCACTGTCTTCAGCTTCTTCCATTTCTTTTTCAACAAGCACACCAAGCTGTTCTTTAGCCTCGGCGCTTGAAAATTGCAAAGCAGATTGTTCAACGGGTTTTGCTTTTTGTAAAAGATCATAAGTTTGCTTGTTAGTGCTAATACCAATGAGAATTCTGACTTTGTCCGTCTTTTCAAGAGATTTGTATAAAGCATGAAAACCACTGGTGTAAAAATAACCAACCAAACAGTCAAAGAATTTGGTATCTTTGATAAGGATTTCAAATCTTTCTTTAAGATTTTGACCTTTTTCGTTTGTTATAAACGTTAAATCTGAGTCCATATTTCATATCATAATTAATGAAATCAGTATCCCACATTTTAGTCCAAATTTCCACTTCAAAATGAATCTTGAAATTGGACTGAGGACATGTCCGCAAGTAGTATATTAATAATGAAAAAACCAGAACTAGACAAAAAATACCTAAGCGAGCGACTTTTAATACTAAAAATAATGGTTTTTTCTGTTTTTTTAATTTTTTGTATTTTTAAAATTTGAATATCATCAAAAAATACACCAAATAATGTATACACGGAACCATTTATTGGAACAATTATTGCGGTAGTTTAATTTTTATTGTCTAGTGTTTATTTTTAGTGCTATCCACAGGTTTTACCTATGAGACGAGTATAAACTATATTTAACGGTCCCAAACTTTCCGAAGTCACTGATGTTTGGAACTCAAATATGAAAATAAACTATAGGAAACGTCGGTTTTGGAAAAACTGACCAGTCGTCCGAGTAAAGTCTGAAATCTATTTCGGACTCTACATGTTTTTTGAAATAAGCGATTTCTTCATTTTGGTTCGATTACGCCAAATAGAGTTTTAATTCTCTATTTTATAAAAAATCTCTGTTTAAGAACTCCGCTTTTTGCGCAGTATAGGTCTAACAGAGATTCCTACGCTGCGTAAAAAATGGAGTTTTTGTTTACTTTCAAATCCATATAAAGATTCCATCCCGTGCTCTCGCGGGTTAAAGAATCTTTATAAAATTATTAGTTTCTAATTTTAATTTTATGTTAGAAAATATTTCTAAAGAAAAAAGTTTGATGTCGGAAGAATCAGAAAACTTAATGCAAACGGAGTGGAAAGAGAGTTCTGAAGAAGGGCAAAACCGTTGTAAAGCAGAGAATATTAAAAGGGGAACATTATTGGAGTTTCAGGGTGAGGGTTACCGAATACTGCATAGATTATTGAATTCATTGGAGAATATGTACGATTTGGACCCAACGGTTGCTGATGAACTTTTGAGAGAAACGTATAACACAGTGATTGTAGATTTTTTGGAAGTGATTGAAATTTACGGCTATAACAAAATCAAAAGTAATCATTTTGAAAAAAACATACCGTTATGAAATAAAACCTCAATATTTATAGGGGTCCAAAATTCATTAGTTTGATATTGGGCCCCATAGGTGAGGAATTACACATTAAAAAAATTATTAAAAATTAATTGAACTTTTATGGAAGAGATAACGATAAAAGAGGAATGGTATGAAAATCTTTTAGAAGATTTGAAAAGATTGGAATTTACAGGAATTGTTTTAACTAAATGGAATATAGGAAACCGAATCAAGGATGATTTTGAGAAATTTGGTAAACCGGAGTATGGAAGTAAAAGAATAGAAAATTTAGCAAAAGATTTAAAAGGAAGTACCCGTGAAATTCAGCGCTGTCTTCAGTTTGCTACTAAATACCCTGAACTTACCGGTGAAGTGGAAAAATTGAGTTGGCATCAAATAGCCAACGATATGCTTCCCGAAAGAACCAAGACTGCGTCACATGTGACGCCATCTTTGCCAGAAGGTAAATATTCCATTATCTATGCCGATCCAGCCTGGAATTATTATGGGGACGGATATAAAAACCAAAATCAACACTACGACACAATGTCCATTGACGCAATTTGCAATTTATCAGTAAAAGATTTGGCGGACGATAACTGTATTTTATTCCTTTGGGTTACTTTCCCAATACTTCAAGAAGCTTTTAAAGTAATCGAAAAATGGGGTTTTGAATTTTCTACCGTTGGTTTTAACTGGGTAAAATCTAACAAAAATGGTAAGGGTTTCTTCTTCGGATTAGGAAACTGGACGCGAGCAAATGCAGAACTTTGCTTGATAGCCACTAAGGGAGGTATTGAAAGAAAATCTGCCAGTATATCACAGATTATTTATGAACCGGTTGGAAAACATAGTGAAAAACCGGCAATTGTTAGAGATAAAATAGTCGAATTGGTCGGTGATTTACCAAGAATAGAATTATTTGCTAGACAGAAGACGGAGGGATGGATCTCGTGGGGCGATCAAATTGAAAGCAACACACCTATCTTAACCTAATTATTAAAAACTAATTAAAATAGCAATTATGCCTAAAAAAATATTAAAAATTAAAATCAAAGAAAAAACCGCCCATGTCTCCCATAATACCGGAAACTACGAGTGGTATACACCGCTGGAATATATTGAGGCGGCGCGAG
>ERZ1292629.2900-Hain-H43-01um-R1-2900-length-13869-cov-3_pt2 | contig 12042 bp, 13 predicted proteins | sample MGYA00564399_ERZ1292629 | MGnify/ENA primary metagenome ERZ1292629 (study PRJEB36523, sample SAMEA6512636) | groundwater metagenome | collected 2019-01-08 | study: AquaDiva: Metagenomics assemblies of 32 groundwater samples | reverse complement strand
GGCGACGATTGCATCTCTAGGGAAAGCGACGGGGCGCACGGATGTCGCTGCGCGGGCTCTTCTGATAATTGCAGTTCTGATGGTGCTGTGGAATCCGCTCGTACTTGCGTTCGACCCCGGGTTTCAGCTTTCGGTAATTGCGACGTGGGGGCTGCTATATATTTCTCCACTCGTCGCGACGCGACTTTTATTTGTTACCGAGAGATTCCAATTACGCGAAATCGTCGCGACGACGCTCGGCACGCAGCTCGCGGTCCTTCCTCTCATTCTGTATCAAAGCGGACAGCTTTCCCTCGTTGCGCTTCCTGCGAATCTCTTGGCACTTGCCGTCGTGCCGTATGCGATGCTCTTCGCTTTTATTGCAGGAATTGCAGGACTCGCGACGGGCGCTCTCGCTCCTATTATCGGATTTCCTGCGTACGCCCTCCTCTCATATATTCTCTTCGTTGCAAAGTGGGCAGCGGCAATTCCGTACGCATCGCTTCTCCTCGGGGCATTGCCTCTGTCACTACTTCTTGCCGCGTACATCGCGTTATTTATCCTCGCCCGGTGGATGCAAAACGGTTCTCGATAATAGACCAATTGAGGTTCGCAAAAAACGCGTCAACATACTTTGCTTTTCCAAGGGCGCCATAGTCCAAAATATACGCGTGCTCCCACACATCGAGTGCAAGAAGAATCGGCAGTGTAACGAAGTGTCCTTGGTGCTGTTCTCCTGAAAAACCAATCTGGAACTGTTTGTTTTGCGGGTCGAAATACAGCATTGACCAACCGGGACCGCGCATCATGCCGACGGCTTTTACTTGAGCAAGAGCTGCATCAACGCTTCCAAATTGTGTGGCAAGCGCGAGTGTCATGGGACTGCCGCCAGACATCGGTACCGCGCCATTTTCAAATTGTGCAAAGTATATTTCGTGCAAACGCATGCCGTCGAATTCGAAAGAACGACGGCGCACAAGCTCTGAGAGCGGGTGTGCATTCTTTTCCGAGTCTTTCACCATGTCCGCAATCAATGCCGTAATAACGTTGAAGTTTTTTACATACCCTTGGTACAGGCCGATGTGTTCCTCTATAGATTTCGCTGATATTCCTTCGAGCGCAGGAAGTGCAAACTCTTTTGCTTCGTATAGTTTCATGCGGCCATTGTATCATGAGCGAGTGGAGCGAGGCACAAACATACTTCTTAGCGCTATCCTTGCACTTGTCGTGTTGAACGGAGTGGTGTGGCAAATATTGTTCGCGGCCACGTATGGCTCGACACTGAGTGTTATCTTTCTTAACGTCGGCCAAGGTGACGCCATATTTATTCAAGCCCCCTCCGGAGTGCAAGTGTTGATTGATGGTGGGCCCGACCGCTCGGTGCTGCGCGAGCTTGGGAGCGTCATGCCATGGTGGGACCGCACAATTGATGTTGTCATCGCAACGCATCCCGACGCCGACCATGTATCAGGATTGGTTGATGTGCTCGAGCGATATCGCGTTTCATATATTTTAGAGCCGGGCGTACAAGCAGATACGCCGCAAGCGCAGTCGTTCTTGAAAACGGTCGCGAATGAAGATGCGGTATACATGCATGCGCGGCGTGGGCAAGAAATAAATCTCGGTGACGGTGCGACACTCAAAATTTTGTTTCCCGATCGTGACGTGAGTAATCTTGAGACAAACACCGCATCAATTGTCGCCCGACTCGTCTACGGAGAAACATCTTTTCTCCTAACGGGAGATTCACCGGACTCGATTGAAAAATATATCGTTCAGCTTGACGGCAGAGAGCTTGCATCTAACGTATTAAAAGCAGGGCACCACGGTTCTAAGACATCCTCGTCGCTCTTGTTTGTCGGATTCGTCAATCCCGAATATGCGGTTTTTTCGCGGGGGTGCGACAACACATATGGCCATCCTCATGAAGACGTCGTCGCGGTTTTCAACCGATTTGAAACAAAAATACTCGACACATGCATTGACGGTCGAGTGACATTTGTCTCCGATGGGCAGAACCTTACGCTCGAATGAGTCCCGCCTCTTTGAGAACTAGAAACGCTCCGCGCTTCTTGATTGTTTTGAGTCCTTTTGCAGATACGGTGACGGTCACCTTGCGGTTGAGTTCAGGAACAAAAATAGTCTTCTTTTGAAGATTTACCTGACGACGACGACTTCCCGTAGGGTTGAATTTGGTCGCACGGACACGGTTAGAATAGCCGCCGCCGACTTGTGATTTCTTGCCTGTTATTGCGCAAACTCGTGCCATAGATTTAGGTCGGGACACTATACAGAGAAAAGGCGACAAGCGCAAATCGTGCCGCGCCCTCGCCGTCTTCCTACTCCGCAATATTGAATCTTTTCAAAAGCGCGCGCCGGAGAGCCTCTTCCTCGTCCGTCAATAACGGCTCTCTGGTTACCCCCTGACTCCTTTTAGTTAGTTTATGTAATTCTGCAGTCGCCGTCTCATCTGACAGGTACTTCGCTCGGTTCGCGGCGGCTTCTTCAATCGCCTTTATTCTCGCGACATCTATGTTTTTCCATTTATCAAACCCACTTTCAAATGTATTATCCTCAATCATGTCTCCATGGTAACGCGTGACACACTACAGGGCAAACATTCATATTGGTAACGATATTCAACGCTGAACCTGCTCCGCTCGGTACCCACGATGTTCGGCGGTACGTTTTTGAGGCAAGAGCGGTCATGCGTACAGTATGTTAAAATCCGCGCCATGGAACTTCTTGACTCAGTGTTTGTCATCGCCATCATCATGTTTTCGGCCGTTATTCACGAAGTGATGCACGGCGTCGCGGCCGATAGACTCGGCGACCCAACGGCCCGGTATGCAGGGCGACTTACCCTGAACCCCATTTCGCACCTCGACCCATTTGGCTCTGTCCTTCTGCCGGTCCTTCTAGCCGTCTCACAATCACCATTCCTCTTCGGCTGGGCAAAGCCGGTGCCATACAATCCATACAACTTAACTAAGGCGCCGCGATGGGGGGAGGCGATAGTTGCCTTTGCGGGGCCGGCATCCAATTTTGCTATAGCGCTCGTGTTTGGGCTTGTTATACGACTTGGTATTGCGGCGCCAATTAACGATATTTTGTTCGTAGTGGTTGCGGTCAACGTGATGCTTGGCATCTTCAACCTCATCCCGATTCCTCCTCTCGATGGCTCGAAAATCCTTCCGATGTTTCTCCCGGGGAGCCTCAAGCGCTCATACGACGGGCTCCGAGCACAGTTGGAATACAACCCATTCATGGGCATGGGCCTCGTCCTCCTCGTAGTCATTCTTATGGGTGGCGCCTTCGGAAACTTCGTCTACCGCGTCGCGCATCTCTTGGCAGGCCTGTAATCTCTTCCTTGCATTTGGAGGGCGTGCGTAGTACATTGTGCGGACCCCGAAACGGGGTTTTCATTTGCAAACATGTCAACAATAAGTCAGCTTGTACGAAAAGGACGCGGGAAGCGCACATACCGCACAAAGACCATTGCGCTTGGCCGCGGTTTTAATACTTTGAAGAACCGTCCAACATTCTACGCAGCGCCGTTCAAGCGTGGCGTGTGTACTCGTGTGACGACCAAGACTCCTCGTAAGCCAAACTCGGCTATCCGTAAAATCGCTCGTGTCCGCCTTTCAAACGGCATGGAAATCACGGCATACATCCCAGGAGAAGGACACAACTTGCAGGAGCACTCACTCGTTTTGGTCCGTGGTGGTCGTGTGAAAGACATCGGTCTTCGCTACACTATCGTTCGAGGCAAGCTCGACACCGCAGGTATCGAAAAACGCCGCCGTGGTCGTTCACTCTACGGAGCTAAGAAGCCAAAAGCTGCTAAATAGTTCGACATACTCACCATAAATAATCACTATGCGACGCCCAGTAAAAAACAGAAAGCAGCCAAGCCCGGACCCAGTGTACGGCTCTATTAAAGTTGCGAAACTCATCAACTACGTGATGGAGCGTGGCAAGAAAGACACTGCTCGCAAAATCGTGTACGCAGTGATGGAGGAATTGAAGAAAGAAGGCGACCCGGTCTTGGTTCTTGAAGAAGCGCTCGAAAACGCAGCGCCATCAGTTGAAGTCCGCTCACGCCGCGTCGGTGGTGCAAACTATCAGGTTCCACGCGAAGTTCGTCCTGAACGCCGTCTTGCTCTCGGCCTCCGTTGGATAGTCGAAGAAGCAGAAGGAAAGAAAGGAATTCCCATGGCGAAAGCACTTCTTGCAGAATTGGTTGCAGCAAAGAAAGGAGAAGGCGCCGCGGTCACGAAGAAAGAAACAACGCACCGAATGGCAGAGGCCAACAAGGCATTCGCCCACTTTGCGTGGTAACGAGCGAAAACTGAAGAAGAAGCCGCCGAGAGGCGGCTTTTTTGTGATAAACGTCAGTCGCGCAGTGAAAACATGCTACAGTGAGCGCATGGTACGCGCAGTACTTTTACTTTTCGTTGCGACGTTTGTGATCGGACTGATGTTTGGATTTCCTGGAGCGGTGTTAGCGCAATACGTACTTCCCGTATTTGGCAGTTTCCCTCTTGCGATTGCAGCCAGATTTATTATGGACGTCGCTATGACAGCGCTCGAATGCTGGCTCGCAGTCGTTGTACTGGCGAAAATGGGTCAGCTGAAGTATGTCACGTCAGCGACTACCGTCGCATTTACGGTGTCCCTTTTGTGGCTGATTTACAGTACCTTTTTCTACTTGCCATTTATACTTTCTGGTACTCTACAAAACGTGGACGGGCTCGCCATAAACTTAAGCAGGACGATTGTAGACCTGATTGTCACCTTCTTTGCGCTGCACTACTTTCTTACTCGGTACGTTGAGAGCGCCCCACGCTAGGGGCAGAGAGCTGCAATGCTTTTGCCCACTTCGCTTGGTAGTTCCAAGAAAAGACATTAAAAACGCCCCGACCGGGGCGTTTTTGTTATGATTCGCACATGAATCAAGTGCGAATCGGGGGCGGCTGGAAGGATAAACTCTCGGATGAGTTTGAGAAACCGTATTTTAAAGATTTGACGGATTTTGTGCGGAACGAGTACAAGACGGTAGCCACGTATCCCGAGCCTAGAAACATCTTTCGCGCATTTGATTTGTGTCCATTCGAGACTGTGAAAGTCGTGATTTTGGGACAAGATCCCTACCATGGCGGAGGTCAGGCAAATGGACTTTGCTTTGCGGTGAATCAAGGGGTTCGTCCGCCGCCTTCGCTTCAAAATATCTTCAAAGAACTTGAAAGTGATTTGGGACACCAAGTAAGTCACGATACTGACCTCTCGCGCTGGGCGACGCAGGGTGTACTTCTTCTCAACGCGACACTTACTGTGCGCGCTTCGAGCCCGGGCTCGCACCAGGGAAAAGGTTGGGAACAATTTACCGATGCGGCCATCAAAAAGCTGAGCGATGAGCGCGGGAGCATTGTCTACATATTGTGGGGAAATTATGCAAAGAAAAAAGGGGAACACATCGACCGTACGAAGAATCTCGTTATCGAATCGGCACACCCGTCACCATTTTCCGCTCACAGTGGCTTTTTTGGCTCCAAGCCGTTTTCGAGGTCAAATGTGTATCTTCGACAGCATGAAATCAGCGAAATCGTGTGGTAAATTGACTCTATGATTCTCTCAAAGCTCGGCATGGCACTCGCCCTTCTCTATGGTGCGATAGCGGCATATCTCATAGCGACGCAAGGATTGTTCGGCGAAAGCTTCGTTGCTCTTATTCTTGGCCTCCCTTGGGTACTTGCTTTCGTTCCTTTTGAATTCTTCGGAATCGAGAACCCGCTCTTGCTCCAGGTAATGCTTTTAGCCCCAATCGCGCTCAATACCTACCTTTTGTACTGGCTCGGCTCCCGTCTCGGCAGGTTTCTGTAAGGCCGCCACCTTGCGTTTCCTTCTTGCTAACGGTACATTACCACCACGCCTACGGCGGTTTTCTTTTTGTAAAACCGCTCGGGAGGGTTCACCCTTCAGTAACGCGCATTACACAAGCTAAAGTCTTTATATATGTCACGTGATTATCCGCTCGAGAAAGTTCGTAACTTCGGTATCGTCGCCCACGTGGATGCGGGTAAAACCACTACGTCTGAACGCATCCTCTACTACACCGGTGAGTCCCACAAAATCGGCGAAGTGCACGACGGAAACACGGTGACAGACTGGATGGAACAGGAACGCGAGCGCGGCATCACGATTACCGCCGCCGCCATCACTTGTTTTTGGAACCCAACCTACATGGGAACCGATCTTTCACATAAAGTACGATTCAACGTTATCGACACCCCGGGGCACATCGACTTCACTTCAGAGGTGAAGCGCTCCATGCGCGTCTTAGACGGCGCCGTCGTCGTCTTCGACGGAGTTGCTGGTGTTGAACCACAATCTGAAACCAACTGGCGCTATGCAGAAGAAGCGGAAGTACCTCGCGTCTGCTACATCAACAAACTCGACCGCACCGGCGCATCATTTGAAAAATCATACGCGAGTATTCTCGACCGACTTTCCACTAAAGCAGTGCGACTTCAGATTCCAATCGGTGCAGAAGGAGATTTCGCAGGTGTCATTAACCTTCTCGAAATGAAAGCATACAAGTTTGAAGGGGAGATGGGCAAGCAAGTCATCGCCTATGACATTCCGGAAAACATGATGGACGAGGCGAAAAAGTATCGAGCAGAATTGATAGAGCGCATCGTGGAAAATGACGAGAAATTAATGACGGACTACTTGGAAGGCAAAGAGATATCACTTGCTGTTTTGAAGGCAAACCTGCGCAAGGCGGTCATCAAGAATGAAATTTTCCCCGTTCTCACCGGCTCTTCTCTTAAGAACAAAGGAGTCCAGTTGGTTTTGGACGCGGTTGTCGACTACCTTCCGTCTCCACTCGATCTTCCTTCGGCAAAAGGAATTAACACTGACACCGGCGAAGAAGAAACTCGTCCGGCAACAGACGAAGGTCCGTTCGCTGCGCTTGTGTTTAAGCTGCAGGTTGACCCATTCGTCGGCGCGCTGTCATTCTTCCGTGTGTACTCGGGTAAATTTGAAGCAGGGCAGACAGTCTACAACTCTGCCAACAACAAGAAAGAGCGTGTCGGCCGTATCGTGCGCCTCCAGGCAGACAAGCGTGAAGATGTGAAGATTGTCTACGCCGGAGAAATCGCCGCGTTTGTCGGTATGAAGGAAGTAAAGATTGGTAACACGGTGTGTGATGCGGACCACCCAATTGCACTCGAGAGCATTGTCTTCCCGGAGCCGGTTGTTTCGATGCGCATTGAGCCGAAAACAAAAGCAGACCAAGAGAAAATGGGTATCGCACTCGGCCGACTTTCAGACGAAGACCCGACATTCCGCATCAAATCTGACCCGGAAACTTTGGAAACAATTATCTCCGGCATGGGTGAGCTTCACTTGGAAATTATTGTTGACCGTATGAAGCGAGAATTCGGCGTTGAGGCGACGACCGGCAAGCCGCAGGTTGCGTTCCGCGAAACAATTCAAGGCACGGCGGATGTCGAATATAAACACATCAAGCAAACTGGTGGTCGCGGTCAGTACGGTCACGTGAAGATTCGCATGAAGCCCTTGGAGCCGGTGGAAGAGGGTAAGAAAATCAAAAACAACGTTGAGCGTGAAGACCACTTTGAATTCATCAACAACATCAAAGGTGGTGTTATTCCAGCTGAATTCATTACGCCGATTAAGAAAGGCTTTAAAGAAGCAATGGATCGCGGTGTTCTCGCAGGATTCCCGGTCGTTGATATCTCAGTCGAACTGTACGACGGTTCGTATCACGATGTGGACTCTTCAGAAATCGCATTCAAACTCGCTGCTATCAACGCATTCCAAGACGCGGCAAAGCAAGCAAAGCCTGTTCTTCTCGAGCCGGTCATGAAGCTCGAAGTTGTAACGCCAGACAAGTTCTTGGGCGATGTCACGGGTTCCATCAACTCGAAGCGAGGACTCGTTGAAAGCATGGGCGAGCGCGGTCAGGCAAAAGTTGTCGTTGCGAAGGTCCCACTTTCAGAACTCTTTGGCTACACGACACAATTGCGCTCTCTCACGGAAGGTCGCGCAGTGCCAAACCTTGAGTTCTCTCACTACGCAATCGTGCCGCGCAACGTCGCAGACGAAGTTATCGCGAGCAGAAAGTAATCTTCTCAAATGCTATTCACATGCGGCCGCCCGAAGGGGCGGCCGCATGGCATTATTACCACATGCAAGTTAACAAGACTGTGCGTTACGCCGTGCTTCTAATTCTTCTCGTCGGCATTCTCGCCTTTTTCGAATGGAGCGGTGTCATTGTAGCCGGGGAAAGTCATGTGGCTTCCGTAGCAACACCTCTCGACTCCGAGCATCTGTCGGAGCAAGAGGTGGCGATGGTACGCGTGAATGCGGAGACCCTTACTGAAACCTTGGTGCAGAGCGCGTCACAACCGCAAATGCAACCAGCATCGGTCGAGTCACAACTATCCGTTGCTGCTAGTCGCAAAAGTGAGATGCTCACACTCGCTGATGAGGATCCTGCAGCTTTTTTGAGCAATACCATTCCTCCGAACGTGCGCGCGAATCTCACGACGGAAGCGCAAAATCATGTTGAACAGAAAGTATCACTCACCGGTACGATACACGTTATCCATGTCGATGACTTTTCGGGCGGGCACGATTCGAAATTTATCTATTCGCTTCGCGCCGGAGGAGCGACCCTTGATGTACATTTTGCGGGCACAGCACCCGCAATGCGCTCGGGAGCAACAGTACGCGTCAACGGGTACCAACTTGAAAGCAAGCTCGTTGCGGGTGGCGGTCCGGCAGATACGGAATTCATTTCACCGCCACCACCGTTAGAAAGCGTCGGTGTCCAGAAAGTACTCGCCATACTGGTCAATCGTCCGAACCAAGCACCTACGCCGACGAAAGAAGAGATGCGCCAGAAATTATTCGCATCCGGATTCACGAGCTATTTTACCGAACAATCTGATGGGAAGGTGAGTTTCAAAGGCGACGTCACGGATTGGATTCTGCTTCCAACGCCGCGTACGGTCTGCGGAGCGTATCTCTTGGACGCGCCAGAGATTCAGCAACACCTGCAAGCGAAGGGGATTAGTCTTTCGAATTTCGGTCACATCGTGTTCATTGAAAACGGTTACAGTAGCGGATGTGCCTCGGTCGGGAAATGGGACATCCCTTTCAATGGTACGACATATCGACTATCGGTGAGTTGGGTCGGGTATCCCAACGCACACTACGGAAGAGAGGGAAGTAAAATGACTGGTTTTGACTATATTTTGGCACATGAAATGGGGCATCAGCTCGGCGTGATGCACGCGAATTCGTGGAGTTGCCAAGGTCAGACACTCGACAGTGATTGCGTTCATGTCGAATATGGCAACCAGTACGATGTCATGGGTTCAGGCTTTTACGGCGGCCATTTCAATGCATACTACAAAGACGTTCTCGGCTGGCTCAGCGAGTCATCGAAGGTGCGCATTACGACGAATAAGACATACACACTCCAACCCCTCTCGTCGAATTCGGGCTTACGCGCCGCGATTATCACGAACCCGTATGTTACGGCGGTGAATCCGAAAGCCCAGCCACTGTATGTCGAAAATCGACAACAGCTCGGCTTCGACCGGCTCTTGCCTGCGGATGCAATCGGTCTTCACCTCAACTACGTAGTGCCGGCATTTTTTCCGACCACGAGACTCATTCATGCGAACACATCTCTACCGTGTTCCTCCGACGAGAGGTACCTATCATGGTGCCCTCCATCTGCTCCTTCTTCGGTAGCATTAACGTCGGGCGGAACATTCTCGTGGCCGTCGCGCGGCATCTCGATAACCGCGCAATCCCCATCGAATGTAACGAGCGGGAGAATTATCGGGGATCCTATAGCTACCACCAGTCAACGTTTTTCAACACGCATCACGAGACCGGCGTGCTCGTCCGTGGTACCGAGCGTAACCGAAAATTATGTAGACCTCAGCATTCTGCCCGGTGCCGCATCTATTGTCGGGGGAACCTTGCGGAACAACAATACCGTAATGTGCACGCCGAGTCAGATGCAGATCTCGGCGGTATTCAAAGACGCGAAGTGGAATTCATATGTGTATCCAACGGATACGTTCACGCTAGCGCCAGAGGAGGAGCAGTATCTAAGTTTCCAATTTCTGTCACCACCGGAGACGCCGACGGGGGAGTATCAGGTAAGCGTGACCGTGCGCGATTTGACGTACAATCGTTCCTGGATCAAGCAATACACCATCAACGTCACCGCGGACCCGCGCAAAAGATAAGTACCTGTATCGTCGAATGTTCGAGGTACTGAAGAGTAGAACACAAATCTCACCGAGCCTCACATGACTGTTTTTCTACCGTATCCACACACCGCCGCCTGAGAGGGTGGCTGTGTGTCATGATGGGCGCATGTCGCTTGAGGGAATCGTTCAACTCCTCCAGACTGCACTGCTTCTCCTTGCTCTCACCCAAAACCCAAACGTGCCAGAATCTCTCAAAGCGTACGCGGTCACTGTCGCAAATCAGGCGATTGCAGTCGCGACGCAAGCAGTGAGCAGAACTCCGACAACCTCTCCGGGGACTGTGCTGCCACCGGTAACAGTAGCGCCCAATCCGACCCTGGCTCCGAATCCATCACGCCTCTCGACCCAGTGCCCGATATATCAACAGCCGCTCTGTCCTATCGGTCAGTATGTAGAACAGGGAACGCTGGCCTCGAATGGCTGTCGGAGCGCGCCCCGATGTGTGCAGAATGTTGTAATCCCGCCCACAACTCCACCGGCTCAATCTCTCACTTCATATACGAACTTCACCAATATTTGCGAACGACGTGTCGTTGATTACCAGAATGGCATGAATGTACTCAGTCCCGTTCCCGCCGGCTGCTTCTCGCCAAACAATCCGTTCTTGTTTTCGGTGACGCATGAATCGGCGCTGAATACGCACTGGCGTCTCGACGCGGACGGAACAAAAATATACGACGCGAATTTCGTGGGAGACAGTGCCATCTACATGCATGATTATCGTGACTCAGACCTTGGCGTGATATTCCGACATGGCTTCACGCCGAATACAGGAGGAGTCGGTACAGTGCTCGGCATAGCGCTCGACGCGCTCAACTTTCCCGGGACGAATGTTACGGGGCGAGATTTTCGTGACGGCTATCTCTTCATGGGACTCAACGACCTTTCGATTCCCACTCCGTCTCTCTCGAAAGACATTTATGTGAGCTTCGCGTTCCGTATCCGAGGCAATGACCTCGTGCCCTATGAAGGAGCTGCAAGCAATCATCGGCTCGTGCTGGGGACTAAGGTCACGTGGACGGAAGTCGGCAGGGCGAACACCGCCCACTACTTTGAATTCAATCTATTCAAGTCGCCCGGCTTCCATGCGACACAGACGAACTATCCCTGTCCGTCGGACGGTCTCGCGTACGATTACTGTTTCTATGACTCAAGTGCCGCAGGTCTCTACGCGGAAGGGAAATACATCCCCATCTCGAGCGTTGCCGGACACAATGCGCTCTCAAACATCACGACGGACACTTGGTACTCCGTGCGCATCCCACTTTCACAACTCGTGAGAAATTCCGGGTGGTTCTCACCACCGAGCACATGGAGCGCGGCGACGCTCGATGGCGTGTACATCGGCATCGAGAGTAGTGGCGCAAGTCGTTTGTGGGCAGAGGTAAAGAACTATTCGGTGACCGATGAATAATTTGAGTCGTCGGAAAAGGAGGAGGGTATCCCCACATAGCCCGCTCACGCAGTGGGCTGTGTGCGATGATGGGTGTATGACGTTATGCAAATCGCTCGCACTTGTTAGCGCTTTATCAATTTTTTCGATAGCAATACCGTTCATCACGGGTGCAGCGTGTTACCAAACTCAGACCTATCCGCCGCAGACAATCTGCAACGACGAACCTGAACCAGCGCCAGGCGGCGTCACTGATGCGGGATGCTATCAAACCCAGACGTATCCGCCGCAGATAATCTGTAATGATAATGGAGTGGGTAATCCCCCAGCAGGCCTTGGCGGCTC
>ERZ1292629.3518-Hain-H43-01um-R1-3518-length-12052-cov-4_pt1 | contig 12052 bp, 14 predicted proteins | sample MGYA00564399_ERZ1292629 | MGnify/ENA primary metagenome ERZ1292629 (study PRJEB36523, sample SAMEA6512636) | groundwater metagenome | collected 2019-01-08 | study: AquaDiva: Metagenomics assemblies of 32 groundwater samples | reverse complement strand
TTAACGGTTTTAGGATTCTTATTTATCGCTTCCTTATCTTTTCTCAAAAATCCGACATACGGATCATCTATCGGAAATCTATCAAGCTTCAATAGCTCATTTATTAGTTCCTTAGTTCGTTTGCGACTAAATAAATCTTTAATTTTTTCTTGTTCGACAGGATCAATAGTTCTTGCCAAAGTTAAATTGACTGGATATATCACCGCCAATTTATCGAGGTATCCACTAGAATCTGCTAGATTTATACTTTTTTCGACCCATTTATTCATATTATATTAAGAAAACAATAATTTCTGCTCTTTAGCACAATTAGCCTTATTTAAATATATATAATTTAAAAACTTATAAGTCAAATCAAATGAGATTCTTTTTCTGTTGTTGTCTCTAAAATTTGTTAAGAAAAACGAAGAGTATTTATTTCTTTCATGATTCAATTCTTTATTAAAATCATTCATTAAAACTATCTGTTCCTTTATCGGTAGTTCCTTTTTGAAAATAAGATGTGCCATATTTCGAGAAGTATCTTTCCCGATGAGACCAGAAACCCCATATTCCCTTATGTCTTCAAGCTGAATTTTCTTACCATTTTTACTATCAATAGCTCTCAAGAATAAAATATTCTTTTCCATTAATTTTTTAAAATTTCTACTTACAGGAAGAAGACTCTTTTCTTTAATATTTTGAAAGGCTAATTCAACTCTGTACTCTCCGGATTCCATGTAGTCCTCTGTAAGCCGAAAAATGCCTAAATGGTTTCTAGTATTTTTAATCCTATTTATAAATTCCCCTCCAAACTGCCAATTGAATCTTTTTTCTAGCGTCAAATTAATGTCCTTGTTATCTGGAAATATAGTAGCAGAAACCCTATTTGTGTCCGAAAATCCTTTTTTCTTTCTAAAATAGAACGAAATGACATTGTAGGTTGTATCTTCAAAAACCTGCTCAGAAAAAATATTTAATTTTAAAATCTCGAATTTGCTGAAAAACAAATTTCTTATTCTTTGCGAATTTTCTGCGCAGAGAAAATTTAAAGGAACTATAATTATACCCTCTTCACATTCTAAAACTGAAGAAATAGAAACCTGGTAAAGGTCTTCAAATATTGCATTTTTGCCCGAAAAATATCTTTCCTTTACAGCTATGTTTGCTTTATTTTTATGCAGGTATGGAGGATTGGTCAGAAGAAATTTATATTTTCCTGGATTATTTATACTGTCATTTAAAAAAACATCCTTGTTGTTTATATATCTGGCATCTATATCAAAACCAACAATTTTCTTTATTTTGTTATTAGTCGCCCATCTTATTAGGTCTCCATTTCCGGCAAAAGGATCTACAATCTCTTTCTTTTTTACAAACGTGGCAAAATTATTCAGAATATATTCTGAATTTTTTGTAAAAAATTGACCATTTTGTTTTTTTATTTCTGCCTCCATATTTTTATTATAACAAATTTAATAACTCAATGCGACATTTAATTTTATGTCTGCCAAGGATAAGTGTCAACCCTTAATCTGTGAATAACTTCAGGTTTTGCAAGCACACTTTTGCCTTGGCGGGAACGACCCACACCTTAGTGGGTTGTTCGGGTTTATGATATAATTCTACTATAAAACAAAGTGAGGCGTTGGACATCACGTAAATTTTTAATAAAAAAAGCCTTGTGGATTACGCGTTTGCGTACCAAAGGCCTAACGATGCCACAATTCCCAGAACAATAAGGGCTATCAGCAACCCTATGAAGATCCCTCGGCAACCCGGCGCATCGGGCTGGGGAGCTTCGCCCAAATGATAGACGGGCGTCTCTGTATCTTGCACCGAACTGCTGTTTTCTTCCTCGTGCTCATTGCTTTTTAAGCAAGTACCCTCCGGGCACCGGTATGAGCCACAAGTCGGGCATGCAAAACAATCTGTCCAATTTTGACCCATGTTCAGGCCCTTTCTATTGTTAAAGACCAAGTTATTGCCCCAATCTCTACGCTCGGCGATTCCAAAATAACGAACCGAAGTACCACAAAAGGAATAGAAACGCCACCAGGAAACCGAGCAAGATTCTCCAATCGGCCAAGCCAATTACGACTAACGAGCCTATGCAAAGGATTGGAAGAATGATGTACCGAAGGATAATTTCTACAAATCGCGGTGGCTTCCAAGGTTCTTTAGGGGGGTTGGTCTTACCGCCAGACGGCCCGCCGCCACTAATTTCACTGCCGCCCCGATAAACCGGTTCATCGTCGGCATAACCTTCTTTCCATGGCCTAGTCATATTGCACCCCTCAAATGTTAAAGGACTATGGAACATATATCTGCCCCAGCTTTTACGCTACTACTTTGCCAAATTTTGTCAAATAAAAATGCTTTAACAAAAAAATTTATCTTGCTTGGCGTATAAATAGTATATAAAAATATTATTTAAATAAAAATTTTATGAAGAACACTTTAGTTGTTGCAATAGTGATTATTGTTTTATTAATAATTGGCGGGTTGGCATATTATGCCATGCAACCTTCGTATACGCCCCAAAATTCGCAAAATAATTCAGAAAACAACGGGCAAAACAATGTTGTTGCGCCGGTTGAAAAATCATTTACAGTGGATGGACAAAATTTTTCTTTTTCTCTTACAGAAATTAAAGTAAATTTGGGAGACAAAGTAAAAATAACCTTCAACAATGTTTCCGGATTTCATAACTTTGTCCTTGACGAGTTTAACGTAAAAATGGACCCGTTTCAGGGTCCGGGAACAAGAGAGGTTCAATTTGTGGCAGACAAAACCGGAACTTTTGAGTTTTATTGCAGTGTGAACAACCATAGGCAAATGGGCATGAAGGGTAAATTGATTGTGGAATAAAAAACAAACAAAATCCCCCGCCGCGGCGGGGGATTTTTTAATCTTTGATTATTTTCATCATTTCCTTTACAATTTTTATGTGCCGTATCTCATCGGCCAATAATTTGTTCAGAATTTCCCGGCTCTCTTTATCTTTAATCAAACCCATCAAAGCCTTGGCTTCCCTTTTCATTCCCATTTCAACTTTATAAATTTGGTCCAAATAATTTAAATAATCTTTTTTATTTAACATTGTTTTTGGTTCTTAAAAAAATTTTTTCAACCCTTTTTAGCATTGCAATGTGGATTTCTGATTCCCTTTCTAAAATTTTCAAATCTTTTATAATCTCTTTTTTCTTTTCTTCAGATAATCCCGACCAAAATAAAACCTCTTTTATGTGGCTGGTGTAAAGCGGAATTGCTATTTCCTCTTTTATTTTTGCCTGCCTTATTTCGTGCAATATTTTTTCCTGCCTTAAATTTAATTTCATTATTTTGTATAATTTAATACAGAACTTTTTGCCGACTTTGGCTTTTTGTTAAAACGGTAAATGTTCAAAAGCAAAGCTATGTGATACAGGCACCAGGCAATGTTCACTGAAATTGCGTAAGGGTTTTCTTTGATGGTTAGTATCCCGTAAAAAATGGCGGCTGCTGCAAAAAAAATCATTAAATTCCACGGCCACAGGCTCCAAAAACCCATAACGCCCCATTTTGATTTGTTTGTTATTTGAAACCGGGTTTTAATGCCAAAAAGCCCGTAAACAGAAGCTTTCATCAATATCGGAAAACTTACAGAGGACATTATAATGCCCGTGAAAATATCTTTTAATTTGTAGCTTCTGCGGTTCATTGTAACATAAAAGTTTGCCATAGTCATAAAATAATAAGGTATAAAAGCGGCCAAATATAAATAGGGGTTGGCAAAATATGAAGGCACTCTGAACAGCAAATACAAAATCGGGCAAATCATTAAAATAAAAAACGACCAGCCGGTAAAATAATAAGTTGCTGATAAAAAATACTCCCACAGCTGGGCAAAAGTCAGTTTTAACTGGCCTTTTACGCCCATTGAAAACAGTTCTCTTAAAACTCCGGTGGAGCCCACCGCCCATCTAAACTGCTGTTTAAAATAACTTTGCAAATCTTGGGGCGCCATCCCAAAAACTCTGGCATGATTAAAATAAACCGACCTGTACCCTAAGGCATGGATTTTTACAGATGAGGCAAAATCTTCTGTAACCGAATTTTCATCAAAACCGCCAACTTCTTTTAAAACTTCTGTCCGCATTAAAAAATTTGTTCCGCAACAAAACATTGCGTCAACCGAGCTTTTTGATTCGCAAACAGTTTCGTAAAAAACTGACTGCTGCAAAGCGGCTCCATAAGAAACGGGGCTTATATTTAAATTTGTGTACAATTGCGGAGTCTGCACAAAAGCAATGTTTCCTGAAAACTCCGCAATTGCCGCTGTTTCAAGCAAAAAATCCGGCATTGGATTTTGGTCTGCATCAAAAACAGAAACGTATTTTGTTTGAACCTTTGGCAGATAAATGTTTATGGAGTGGGCTTTGCTGTGGGTTTGGACAACGTGCTTGTAATAAGTAATGCCATATTTTTCTGCCAGTTGCTTATTTTTTTCTGTGTACTTTTCATCAGAACCGTCCAAAAAAACCACTTCTTTATTATTGTAGTCCAGACTTGAAACAGAAATAAATGTTAATTCCAAAACATCCAAGGGTTCATTTTTTGCGGGCAGTAAAACCGTAACAGACGGCAGGCTTCTCTTGTCCAGATCCACTTTTCTGTGGTAATTTACTCCTCTTTTCTTTAACCTGACAGAAGAAATTATAAAACCCAAAGAATGAATTATTGAATGCGCCTCGGCAAGCAGCAGCAAAAAGACAAGGAACAAGTCTATTCCGCTGTAAATGTTTGAAAAAAATGTATAAATTCTGACAAGCGAATAAAAAACTAGGCTCAAAACCGCAAGCCAAAGAATTATTTGAGACAATTTTTTTGCCCTAATGGATTTTATAACCATTGTATGATTATATTTTCTTTTCGTTTTGAAAGCCGAGTTGGGCCGTAATATACGCCTGCAAGTGTTTTACTTCCTCGATGCGCATAAAATAGGCAAGCAAGAGATAAATTAAAAGTCCCAAACTGCCCACAACTGCTGTCTGGAAAAACAAAATTAAAAGCGTGGCGCTTCCAAAATATCCGCCAAAAACCTGCCTTATGCCCCAGGTTAAAAGCGTGGCTAAAACTGTGGCGAATAAAACTTTTCCAAAAAACATAAATAGTGGCCGCAATTGCAACTCTTTTACCTTTAATTTTAAAAAGATTAAAAGCAAAATAATTTGCACAATTGCATCAATTGAAATTGCCAAAGGCAGGCCCAAAACAGCAGCGTTTTGGACGCGGTCTATTCTTAAGATATTTAAAACAGTGTTTGAAAATAAATTTTCATATGCCAGAAGCCTTACAAACCAAAATGCCAATGCCGGCAAAACCAAAATGCTGAAAATTGACACCGTGGCAGGAATCCAGGTGTTTTTGATTGCGTAAAAAGTTTTTGAAACCAAATATATCAAGCCCTGGGCAAAAAGAGATAGCATAAAAATTCCAAAACAAGCAGCTGTAAGCTTTGTGGCTGTCCAGTCAAACTGCCCCGCCCCAAAAACCACCCTTACCAAGTGCGCCCTTAAAATATAGGCCAAACCCGAGGCCGGAATTATTAAAAACAAAATCTGCCGAAATGAAGAATAAAATTTTTGTAAAAAATCTGCTTTGTCGTTTTTGGAAATTGCCAAAGACAACGCCGGAAAAACAGCTGTTGCAAAAGGAATGGCAATTAAACCAATAATTGGGGCTGACAGATCATTCGCCAAAGAAAAAACCGTAACACTTCCGGCAACCAGCGAAGACCCGATTGCAGTTACAATAATTAAGTTAATTTGCGTGGCGGTTAAACCAATTGCCCTTGGAATGGTCAGCCTTAAAGTAAGCAAAAAATCTTTATCAAAAAAATCAAACATTTTTCGGAAACGAAATCCAATTTTAAATAATGCCGGCAATTGAATTACCAAATGCATTACAGCTCCCAAAACAATTCCCCACGCCAGCCCCGAAATCCCCATAGTCGGCACAAAAAACAAAATGCCGATAATGCTGCCCAAGTTATAAAGTATGGGAGAGACCGAGGTTATTAAAAAGCGCTTAAAAACCATCAGCACAGCAGAAATCATATTGGAAGCTCCCATTAAAATGGGGCTCAAAAACATAATGCGCGTTAACAAAACGGTTGTTTCTTTTTTGGCTGGAGAAAATCCTGGCGCAATTAAAGAAACCAATTGCGGAGTAAAAATAAACAAAACGGCGCAGATAATAATTAAAGCAAACAAAAACAAATTCAAAAGATTGGCAAAATAAGAGAAGGCTTTTTCGCGGTCTTTCACCAAATTCTGCGTAAAAATTGGAATTACCGCCACGCTGATTGCGCCCATCATTAAAACCATTGCCACAAAATCGGGAATACGGAAAGCCGTGTAATAAACGTCTAAAGTGTTGCCCGCGCCAAAGCTTGATGTTAGCAACCTATCGCGCGCCAAGCCCAGCAAAAAACTCAAAAACGAAGACACTGAAATTATCAGCGCCGCCGCGGTTATTTTTTCTGCCGTATGGTCAGATATTTTTTTAAAAAAAGTTTGAATCATTTTTATTTAATTTCTCGAATTATCCCAACTGGCGTGCACTCGTCGGTCTGCCCTAATGGATTATCCTTTAAGCATTTTAAAACAAGGTTTTTGTCCACTCCAAAGCTTGCGCCCAAAATATTCTGGCCCAAGTCATTTGCATCAACAATTGCCACAGACGCCTTTATTCTATATGCCACTTTTTCTGCAACTTGGTTGGGGTTTATGGGACCTTTCGAAACATAGGTATTATATGGCGGAATAGCGTATGGAACAGCCCCATCTATCGCCCTGGCCCCTGACCCTGCAATCAGGTAGAATATGCCTTTTACGCCCAAAACCTTGCCAAAAGCTCCTATAAATGCGGCTAGGAGCATTCTGGGCTTTCCCACCTCTTCTAAGGCCAATTGCATGGTTTGGGGGGAGCCCAAGCCTATTCCAGCGGGGGTTTTGGTCACATATTTTGACAAAAAAACAGCTAATTTTGAGGCCTTAATTTCTTTTAAAGGGTATGACCTGCCCTGCGTTACGGCCACAGCTTTTTCTGAAATAAAAACGATGTCTCCTTTTTCAAGATATTTTTTTGCATATTGCTCAACGATTAAGGCAATGTCATGGTCTTGCGGCGTTATCAGTTTTGTTTTTACCGGATAGCGCGCAAACCTGCGACCATTTATTTCAATTATTAAATTTTTCCCGGGATTTGGAGGTAATTCCATATCAATGTTTTATATTAAATCTTTTTTCATATTTTTTCAAATTAAAATTCCGTATAAAAAAAGGCCGCGTGAAGCGACCTTGCGGTTAGTGCGAGGCAATAATCAAAACTGCCGCCACAACACCGCATGCTAATCCAGCTATTTCCCTTCTGCTAATTGCCTTGGCCTCTTTGAAAAACGCCCAGCCAGTAATAACCGGCACGAATGTAGAGTTAAGGGCGCTATACGAAGCGACCAATGTGCCTGAATTTGTCTGGAATGCCCAATACTGCGCAGCCAAATAGCCCACAATGCCCAAACTGCAAACGGGCAGGAGCCAAAATACTTTTTCCCGCCGCAAAAGGTAATTGACATTAGCTTTTCTGTTTGCAAAGAAGAAAAATGCGGAAAAGCCGAATGTCCCGCAATACCAGCAGAGCAAGAAGTGCGTTTCGGGTACGTCCTTGGATAAGACTTTCATCATGAAATGAAGAATCCCGGTGAATATTACCATACCGGCCATGAAAAAAAGCCAACTCTTAATGCTCCCCGACTTTGCAGTTTGGACTTCTTTTTTGGCGGAAAGAAACATCCAAATTGCCACCAAATGCAAACCAACGCCAACCAAAGCCCAGTTGCTTAAGTATTGATACTCCTTCAGAAAAATCCAAAAGAGCACAATGGTTAACACGCCCGATAATGGCGAAAACAGGGATGTCCTGGCCATGTTCTTATAGGCCGCCCACTGACAATAAGCCCCTATATAGTTTACTGAGCTTACGCCCAAAGCAATTACAAAGAATTCCTTGGCCGAAAGCATGGTCCGGTCAAAGAGAATCCAGAATGCTACCATGTAGACCGCACAAAAAAAGTACTGCACAAAGAGCGCTACAGTTCTCGGCACTTTGTCAGAGAGTATCTTTATTGTCGCCGTACAGACCGCAAGAAAAAAGGTCATTAGGAACAAAGGTAGAAGATTCATCCGTTTTTCCTTCCCTATTGGAAATATTTTGGTAAAGATCAACACAATAAAAACTCATAATAATATTACCATACGTCTTGACAAAGGTCAATAAATTGGTACTATAAAGATGTCTCAGCAAGATGAGTGATTGCTCCCCGACAAAAGCTAACGCATTTTGACGGGGGGAGGAAAGTCCGAACACTTGCCTAATTTGGGCAGCAAGGTAGCGGGTAATGCCCGTCCGCAGTAATGCGCGAGGTGCGAACAGAAACGACCCGGTTAAGTCCGGCTGAAACGGCTAAATCCTTACCCAAGTGCAAGAACAAAGCAGAAAATCAGGTTAAATACATCTTGAGATTCTGTTAAAAGTAGTTCGCTTGATTCCGATGGCAACATCGAGAACAGACAGATAATCACATAATACAGAATTCGGCTTATAGTCTTGCTGGGACAACAAAAAACAGAGCTTTAGGCCCTGTTTTTTGTTTGCTTATTTAAAACTAGCAGCACTTGCACTTTGAGCTAAATAGCTTTGTCAATCCGATAACAATTAACAAAATAGGCCAAGCAGCGCTTACAATACTCGCTGACAACCAGCTCATCTGGCCGGCTAAAAGCACCAAACCAATTAAAGTTATGCATATCGGCACAACTATATGGTGGGGGCATTTGCAATTTCCTTCCATAAAATTTTTTTGTTTTTAATTATTTATTGACCTTTATTACTTTATTATATCACAATTTCAAAATAAAGATTTTGCTGTTCCTTGCTGGTCTAGGGCTTCGTTCACCAAGCGGTCTGCCTCTTTGTTCTTTTCGCGGACAATGTGCTTGAACTTTACGTTTTTAAAATCAATTTTCAAGTTCCAAATTTCAATAAAAAATTTCTGTATCTTTTCATTCTCCAGCTTATATTCGCCGTTTAGCTGTTTCACCATAAGCTCTGAATCAGACCTTACTTCCACCTGGCTATTTTCTGCCAGCGCCCTGCCGAACAGCGCCTTAAATTTTTTCAAGGCAAAAATTACAGCCGAGTATTCTGCGTCATTATTTGTAAGGTTGTCTCCCAGATATTCTCCATATTTTTTTATAATTTGCTCTTTTTCATTGCAAAAAACGACCCCAATGGCCGCCCTGCCAGGATTTCCCCTGCTCCCTCCGTCTGTAAAGATTGTTATTTTTTTCATTTTTTAAAATAATCTGTTAAGCATTTTTTGAACTCTTCCAAGTTTTCGTTTTTAATCCGAAAGCCCGATGCCAGCTTGTGGCCGCCGTAGGTCATTAGCATTTTATGGCAAGTTTTCATAGCCTCAACAGAATCTGTGCCCTTGGGGTTTCTTACCGAACCGCATGATTCTTTATCCATTTTTTTGAAAATAAAAGCCGGCTTTTCATATTTTTGGCAAATTATTGATGCCACAGACCCAGCCAAAGTTAATTTCCATGCCGGATCGCCTTCAAAAATAATGGGCTCGTCCGGCTTTTGCAAAACCCTCCTTTCAATTTCATTTACAATATTTTTTACCTGCTGCTGTTTGTATGAATTTTTATCCAGCAATTTTTGCGCCAAATCCATGCATTCGGACTTTAAAGAGGACGTTAAGAGCAAATAAGATTCGTTGTTAAACGTCACGCTTTCTGAAGCATTTAAGGCGGAAATAATTTTTTGCAAATGACTGTCAAAAACAGCGCCATCGCCCAAAATATCTAAAAACGCCCGCAATCCCGGGCGAAAAGTGTTTTTTATAGACCTTAGGCCTTGTTCAATAATTTCTTGGTTTTCATCAATTTGAGGCACCATATCGGCAATTGTTCCCAAAGCCGCCAGCTCCGAAAAGCTGTCTTCCAATTTTTTTGAAATATCTTTGCCTAAAAGTTCTTGGCAAACTTTAAAGGTGATTCCAACATTGGCAAGCCCCTTGAAAGGATAACTGTCTTCCCTTTGTTTTGGGTCAACAATAATTTCAACATCAGGCACTCCGTCCAGCGGCTCGTGATGGTCGATAATAATTATTTCAAAACCCATTTTTTTGGCAACCTCAACCTCTTTTACGTTTCCAATGCCCAAATCCATTGTAATAAAAAGAGCTGGAGCCTTGTCTTTCAAGAGCTCCAGCGCCTTTATATTTATTCCATAGCCGTCGTTTTCCCTGTCGGGAAAAAAAACAGAAACAATGTTTCCACCCAGACTTTTTATGGCTTCTTCCAAAATAACGACCGATGAAATTCCATCTAAGTCAGAATCGCCATACAAAATAATCGGCTCTTTGTTTTGAGCCGCTTTTTTTATGCGTTCTGCTGCTTTTTCTATATTTTTTATTTTCATTTTAATTTAAGGCTTTTATGCCGGGCATTTCTTCTCCGGCAAGATAGGCCAACATGGCTCCTCCGCCGGTTGAAACATGGCTAAACTTTTCAATTATACCTTCTTTTTCCAAAAATTCAGCTGTTTCTCCTCCGCCGACAACAGAAAATGCCTTGCTCTCAATTATTGCGTCTGCTAATGCCCGCGTTCCTTTCGAATATTTCTTCTCTTCAATCACACCAAACGGGCCATTCCATACTACGGTTTTTGCAACTAATATTTTTTCGCGAAATTCTTTTTGAGTTTTTTCATCAATGTCCGGTCTGTCCAGAGAACCTTCGGGGCCGAATATTTTTTCCGGATATTTAAAAATTATTTTTTCTTTTTCTGCTTCGTTTTTAATCAGTCCGCTTATTAAAATAAAATCTGCCCTTTCAGACAATTTATCTATGACTTTCACTTTGGTTTCAACTTTTTTTCCGCCGATTAAAGCTATCAGCGGCTTTTCGGGATTTTGCGAAATTTTATTTAAATTTGTAATTTCTTTTTCAAGCAAGAGCCCCATGCAAGACGGCATATATTCTGTAATTGCCACAATAGAAGCGTACGGCCTGTAGCAGGTTCCAAAAGCGTCATCGGCATAAATTTCCCCAAGATAGGAAAGTTTTTTTGCAAATTCAGCGTCGCCCGCTTTTTCTTCTTTATGAAATTTTAAATTTTCAAGCAGCATAACCCCGCCCATTTCCAGGCTGTGCGTGTGCGACTCAATTTCAGGGCCAATGCAATCGTCCGCTTTGGCGACAGGAAAGCCAAGATAGTGCGACAATTTTTTTGCAACGTTATTTAGAGTATATTTTTTGTCGGCTACGCCAGTGCTTTCGGGGTCTAAATGAGACATTAAAATTATTTTTGACCTTTTGTGAATTAAATATTTTATTGTGGGCAAAGTTTCTCTTATCTTAAAATCATCAAGAATATTATTATTCTTGTCAGTTGGCACATTAAGATCGCATCTTACCAAAACTCTTTTTCCGACAAGGTCAAAATCTTTTAACGTTTTCATAAATATATTATATGATATTTTTGCTATTTAAACTACACCACTTCTTGTTGGTAGCAACTTTCGCAGTAGACTATCTCCGGGCGCTCTGGAGCAAAGTTAGTTTTTATATCTTTGCCGCAATTCGAGCATTTGCGGTCAAATATATCCATTGGACCCCGCCTTTTTAACCTGTCCTCGTGACGGCAGAAAAAACATTTGCGAGGCAAGGGTAAATCCATTTTTTTGTAAAACTGAAGTTCCGACTGGATTATTTTGTAGTTTCGCCCGCAAATCTCACAAGCAAAAATTTCGTTCACAATAGAATCTTTGGCATCCTCTATGTGGTCGGGAATTTCTTTTAATGTTTCTTTACCCTGTGTCATCTGCAAATTGTCTTGCCAACGAAAACCCAATTTTATCGCCTCTTCTTTGGTGAGCGGAAAGTTATCTTGCGCAACTGTTTCATTGTAAGCAAAGGGGCAAAGAGATGGCGGGAAATAAACACCAAAAATGTCT
>ERZ1292629.3511-Hain-H43-01um-R1-3511-length-12069-cov-6_pt1 | contig 12069 bp, 17 predicted proteins | sample MGYA00564399_ERZ1292629 | MGnify/ENA primary metagenome ERZ1292629 (study PRJEB36523, sample SAMEA6512636) | groundwater metagenome | collected 2019-01-08 | study: AquaDiva: Metagenomics assemblies of 32 groundwater samples | reverse complement strand
TTTTGATTTTACTTTTTGGTTCTTGAGAGGGATAATCTTAATCGGAATTGCTTCTTTCCCCTCCGGAAAGCATCGTTTCACCTGATGGTGGGCGGTGCTTTCTTTTGTTTTGTTATACTTTAGGAATGTCTAATTGTATTTTTTGTAAAATTGTGGCTGGGGAAATCCCAGCGCATAAAGTGGGGGAGAGTGAGCGGGCGATTGCTTTCCTCGACCTTCACCCCATTCGTCCCGGACACACCTTGGTGATTCCTAAGGTGCATGCGCCCAATTTCCAAGATTTGGCGCCAGAAGATTATCAGGCGGTGATGGCTTTAACCCAGCAGGTGGCCAAGCAGATTGAGCAAAAACTTCAACCCAAGCGCGTGGGCATGATGACAATTGGCTGGGATGTGCCGCATACCCATGTGCATGTGGTACCAATGCAAGAGCCCGGCGACATTACCTCTAAGGTTTTATTAGAAAAGCGGTGCGGTGAACCAACAACTCAAGAATTGGCTGGTTTGGCACGCTTACTGACCCTGTGATTAATGTTATCTAAAGCTAAAGAACTGCAAGAGCTAGAAGCCGAAATTATTGCCGACGAGAATTTGCCTTTGCGGGAGGCTAATTTGGTATTTGGTGAAGGGGATATTAACGCCGAAGTGCTTTTTATCGGCGAGGCGCCGGGGCAGAAAGAAGATGAGTTGCGCCGCCCTTTTGTGGGCCGTTCGGGCCAATTACTCGATAAGTTGATTGCCGAATTGGGGTGGAAGCGAGCGGATGTTTATATTACCAATATCGTTAAGCGCCGGCCACCAGATAATCGCGATCCTTTGCCGGCAGAAATTGAAGCCTATAAACCCTATCTCGCGCGACAAATTGAACTGATTGCCCCCAAGGTGATCGCCACCCTCGGTCGCTTTTCGCTGAATTATTTTTTGCCCACAGCCAAAATCAGTCGCGATCAGGGAAAATTGTTTAAGTCTGGTAATTATTTTATTTATCCTTTATTTCACCCGGCCGCGGCCTTGCGCTCGGCTGGTAATTTGGTTGAACTTCGCGCGGCCTTCATGGCTTTACCTCGAACTCTCGCCAAGATAAAAGAATCAGTGTCCTTTTAATAGTATTATTTGACAAGACCTTTTCCCTCAATAAGATGAGTAGTGGTGGGGCCGAGTTCTATCGGCCAAAAGTATAAGACAAAGAACTAAAAGCTCGGGTAGGGGTGTTGCTTGGTGCCTTGTCCTTTATGGATTACGGCCTTTCCCCCAAGCGGCACTCCTGCTCGGGCTTTTAGTTATCCACAGGGAATCCCCAAAAAATAACTAGACGCCAAAACTACACTCTCTATAATCACGAGTGACAGTCTCGCGGGGATTCGGGATTGTGATAAACGATGATAATGACGATCACAATTTTTGTGTTTCCTGAGCGTGGTGTCATTTGCGCCCCCTTAGCCTAAGTGGCTTTGGGGGCTTTAAGTTTGTCAAAAACCCAAAGGTCGAATCAATTTAACAATTTAACGATTAAACATAATGAAGAAAATACTTTTTAGTTTGCTGACGATTACCGCGATTTTTGTTTTTCTACCGATGTTTGCCGCCTTCGAGGCGCATGTGATTAATGTGACGGCGCGGATTGAGAATGCGCTCTCGGTTAATACCGAGGTGCTTGATTTTGGTACCGTTTTTCCTCAAGAACACTTGGATTTGCCGGTGCGGGTGGCTCTCTCGGATTCCTTCATGGCTGAAGACCGAGTAGATGATGTGGAATACTTTATTCGCCAGAAGCCCAAGTGTGCTTGGACCTGGAGCGGGGGTACCGAGTTTGATGAAACTCACACGGCGACTGGTCATGTGATTATTGATCAGAGTGCTCCCGGTGGTTACCGCATTGATTGCGGTGAGGCGCCGCAAGTAGATGGTTTGCCTACTGATGCCACTTGGGGGGTACTCCCTTCGCTGTGCGAATACATCTCGAAGGAAGATGACCAAACACCAGATAATGATGGTTCTTTGGTTTCCTTTCATCAACCATGGACGATTAACGGTAGCGTGATTGATTGGAATGATACTGCTGGTTACTTGGCCAAGAGTGCTAATGATACGGAAGACAATTGGACCATTGATCTCGCGGTACCTTGCTTTGGTGGTTACTGCGCTCAAGATTGGGAATCTTTCGTCCACGGAATTAACCCAAATGTTAACCCGGCCGAATACACCCAACCTAAAGAAAATGAGCATAAAATCTTTGGTTGCGATCTTTGGTTTGAGGTGGGGGGGATTAGTCTCCCCGGTGGTGGCGTGGGTTGTGCCGATAAGGCCGATGTGATGTTGGTGCTTGATCGTTCTGGGAGTATTGGTCCTGATATGGTGACCCTGAAGAATGCGGCGCTCGCTTTTGTGACCGCCTTGGCTCCTTCAGCCGATGGTGTGCACTTGGGTCAGACCAGCTTCTCGAGCAACGGGAGCTTAGACACTCATCTAACGGATGATGTGGCGACGATTAATACCGCCATTAATGCCCTGATTAGCTCTGGAACGACCAATTTGGCCGAGGGAATTACTCTAGCCACGACCGAGCTAGATAATCCGGGCGATGGTGATGATCGAGCAGACGGCGAGTCTAAGGATTATATGGTGATTATTACTGACGGCGCGCCCAATGTGCCCGATGAGGCTACGGCCCAAGCGGCCGGTATTGTGGCGGCCAATGCGGCTAAGGCCGACGGCATCGAGATCTTTGTGGTCGGTGTGGGAGCGGGGATTAGCCCGACGACGGCGGCTTACTTGCGAGATAATATTGCCACTGATGCTGATCACTATTATGCGGCAACCGAATTTTCGGATCTTTCGGCTGTGCTTGATGCGATTGCTGATTGTGAGGATACCGATAATGATGGTAACCCTCCACCACCTCCACCTCCTCCACCGCCAGATCCACAGACAATAACAATCTTTAGTGATCAGTTTGGTGAGGCGAGTCTCGATTCGACTTGGATAAAGAGTTGTCCAACTGGAACTTCTGGTTGTAGCGCCAGCGATGTTTTCTTGGCGACCACTAGCCCAAGATCAGTAGGGGATCAATATCTTGATATTCAAGATGACGCGGCCATTACAGGGACTTTTAGCACCGTTGGTCTCAACAATATCCAACTTACCTATTACCGCAGAGTTGACGGTTTAGAGCCCGGCGAAGCCTTGGTGGCAGAATGGCACCTCGGTTCTGTGGCGTCTGATCCTTGGATTGAGCTTGAGGCTGTTGGACCTTCGGCTACCGTTTGGGACGATCAGGTGTGGAGTTTGCCGGCAAGTGCCGATAATCAAGCGGCCATTCAAGTTCGTTTCCACACGGTGGCGAATGGTGATAGTGATGACGGTTTGATTGATGACTTTAGGATTGTTGGTCAAAGTTAGTTATTGGATTATTAGTTAAAAATAATTATTAAATGAAAAAGTTATTAGTTGGTTTCCTTACCTTGGCGGCGGTGTTTACCGTTCTCCCAATGTTTGCCGCCTTCGAGGCGCATGTAATCAATGTGACGGCCCGGATTGAGAATGCGCTCTCGGTGCCGCTTGATCATATCAATTTCGGTACCGTTTTCCCGCAAGAACACCTAGATAAGCCATTGGGGATTACCTTGTCTGGCTCTTTTGCTGATCAAAATCGAGTCGACAATGTGTCTTACTTTATTCGCCAAAAGCCCAAGTGTGCTTGGACTTGGGACGATGGCAAGAACTTTGACCACGACTCTACTGCCACTGGCCATATTATTCTTGATCCACAAGCTGAGGGTGGTTATCGCATCGATTGTGGTGAACCCGAGCGGCCAGATGGCGTGCCCGAAGAGGCCACTTGGGGAGTTTTGCCTTCACTGTGCGAATACATCTCGAAGCATCCAGACAATCAACCCGAGAATGACGAAAGTTTGCACTCCTTCCATCAACCTTGGGAGATTGTGAATGATGCCATTGTGTGGAATGACACCGACGGTCTCCTGAGTAAGAATAATCCCGAAGACATGACCGATAATTGGACGATTGATCTCGCGGTACCTTGCTTTGGCGGTTACTGTGCTCAAGACTGGGCCGACTTCGTTCATGGTATCAATGAAGATGCCGATCCAGCTGATTACACCCAACCGATTGGCAATGAACACAAAGTTTTTGGTTGCGATTTGTGGGTAGAAGTGGATGGCGTCACGGCCGACGAAGAGGTAGCCCCGTAATTACCTAAATGAAAAGTAAGCTATTACTAACATTCTTGGGTTTAGTGGCAGTCTTGGTGGGCTTACCGCTCGCCGCCGCCTTCGAGGCGCATGTAATCAATGTGACGGCCCGGATTGAGAATGCGCTTTATGTGCATCCGCAATCGTTGCAGTTTGGCACCGTCTTCCCGCAAGAACACCTATTCTCCTCTTTCTTCATCGCTTTTAGCCAGTCTTTTTCTGAGACGAGTCAAACGCGCGTGGGCACAGTGGAGTATGTGATTAAGCAGAAGCCGCGGCCGAGGGAAAACATGATTGCTACCCTTGGCGGGCCAGAAGCGGCGCGGGACTGGTGCCACTTGAATGCGCCGGCAGACGCCAATAATCCCAGCGACCCGTATTACACTAATTGTTACCCCACGATGTGTTCGGCGCTCTCGAAGCATCCCGATAATCATCCGACCACTGGGCCGAATGCTCACAATGATGTGGGCTTGCCACCCTTCCATGATCCTGAAACCAACTTTGCGACGGGTAAAATTGTGAAGTTTAATCAGAGTGGTAATACCATCGGTAATGATGTTTCGGACACCTGGGATGTGGATTTGGCCGTGCCTTGCTTTCGGGGTAAATGTGCTCAAGACTGGGCCGACTTCGTTCATGGCCTGAATCCTAATGCCGGTGATCCAATGCAATATGTTTTACCGCCCAACTTAGAACATGAGACTTTTGCCTGCGACTTGTGGGTGGAAGTGACGGGGATTCGTTGAGAGCTTAACTCTCGTTTCTCTAGCTTACCAAACATGGTAGGCTGGAGGGGCGGAAGGTGAAGTCAAAGGTCAAAAGGCAAAAGTCAAAACTAAATATGGAACAAGACAATAAATGGCGAATTACGAAATGGCTCGAGCGGCAAGCGGGGCGCTCCTTATCATTTTTCGATAAGGTTTTGCTTTGGGTGTTGCTGGTGATTTTAATTTTCTTCACTTACCTAAGTGTTGATGCCAATAAGTATCGCGCTTTGGTGCGGGTGATTGAGGGTGATGGGAAGGTGGGCGTTAATCCTACCGATGAGGCGTTAGACTTCGGCGATCTCTCGCGGGGCACGGCGGCGGTGCGGCGCGTGGCTTTAGAGAATGGCACGCCGGTGCCGATGCGGGTAATCATCTTTAAGATTGGTGATATTCGGACTTTAATGAAAGTTGATCAAAATTATTTTCGTTTAGCGCCACGCCAAAGTATCAAGATTGATTTCACCACTTATATGCCCGCTTCGGCGGAGATTGATAAGGTTTATGATGGTCGAGTCTACATTTTTAAAGTGCCATTTTTGTAACCGCATGAAAAAATTTGCTCTCAATCTAATTATTTACTTGATGATTGTGGGCGGTTTGGTTTTTGGTTTGCCGCGCTTGCTCTCTTGGGGGCTAAATACCCCTTACCCCATGGCGGCGATTACTTCTGGCTCGATGTGGCCGGTGCTCAATGAGGGTGATTTGGTGTTTATCCAAGGGGTGCCGCGCGAATCGCTTAAGGTGGGCAATGTGATTGTGTTTCGGAATGATGGCGGTCCGGGGTTCACGATTCACCGGATAGTGGAACTGGGAGCAAATAACCTTACCACTAAAGGTGATGCCAATTTTGACAATGATTCACCGGTTAAATATGAAAATGTGGTGGGCCGGGCATTAACTTGGGGTAAAGATCCAGTGCATATCCCATACCTCGGGTCGATTACGGTTATGGCCAATAATCTCCGCGAAGAAAAAACCAAATAATGATGACCAAGCCCAATAATTATAACCCCATTCTACGCCTATTTTTTGGTCGGTTTATGTTTCCGTCATTGGTAATTGCTTTTGGTCTGGTGGTGGCCGCTTCAATCCAGCTCTCGGCTTTTGAGGCCCATGTACTCAATGTCACCGCGGTGATTGATCGTGAGTCAAGTCAGTGTATTGGTGGTCAACCTAAGTTTTGGCAAGACACGGCGGGTTGCGATGGTGGTAAGGGCGAGAATATTTGGGCGAGTCAGGTTAATGTTTTGAGTAATAATTTTTCTGGTTTTTTTGCCAACATTTCGGGTAATGGCATTTGCCTACTTTTCGATTCTCACAGTAGTCAACCTTGTCCTCCGGCCGATACGGTGGCTGGGGCGCGCTGTTATGCCGAGGCTCATGCTCTAGCCAATGAACTCAATTTAGTTTCGGGCCGACTTGATCCTCAGGCCTTATTAGCCGGGGCCATTATGGGCAGTGAGGCTTTTGCTCATTTGGGTTTAGACGCTAATTCAACCATTGAGGAAGCAATGATTGAGGTTGAAGAAATTTTAGCCTTCCCCGGATCAACGGCCACCGAATTGTTTGCCGCCGCGGTGGTAGGCAAGGCCACCCACCTTTTTTATGAGGATCATAACCCCCAAACCCCGCAATGTATTTTTGAGGCCGGTGATTGGTTAGAAGGAGAAATAATTTCTTTTGAAGAAGATGTTTTAGAAGAAGACACATCAACGGAAGAATCAATAGAAACGGTTGAGGTGGCGGCGGAAGGGGAAGAGAATGTGATTGAGGAGGTAATTGAAGAAGCAGCGGGGTCAGAATCAGACTTAGAGACCGAGACAGAAACAGAGGTGGTAACAACGGAACCCGCGGAAGAAGCAACAGAAGAAACCGTGGAGACCGAAAGCACTGAAGAGCTTGAAGTGCCAACCGAAGAAGCCGAAGAAGAGACAGTAGAGGTAGAGGAACCGGAGGTCGAGAGCGAACCAGAAACTGAAGAAGTGGTGGTTGAAGATCCGGAGGTTTGACACCCGTTCTTTTAGGCGCTAAGCTATAGTTCGCAACTTCTTCTTTCGAGGCGGAGTTGTTTTTAATAAGAATGAGCGCTACAAATTATCTTAAAGAAACTAAAGCCGAGTTGCGTCAAGTTTCTTGGCCCACTCGCCGTCAAGCCATCAATTACACCTTGGTGGTTATTGGCTTGGGAGTGGTAACCGCACTTTTGCTTAGCCTGTCTGATATCGTGTTTAGTTATTTATTGGGTCTCGCTTTGTAACCATGTCTCGTCAAGAATTATCCCAAGAGCGCAATTGGTATGCGGTGCATACTTATTCGGGCTATGAGAATACCGTGGCACGTAATCTAAAACAACGCATTGAGTCTTTGGGTATGGAAGACAAAATCTTTAATGTGATTGTGCCAGTAGAGAAAAAGGTAAAGATTAAGGGCGGCAAAAGGGTGACGGTAGAAGAAAAAATCTATCAAGGTTATGTGCTGGTAGATATGTTGGTAGACGACAATTCTTGGTATGTGGTGCGCAATACGCCGCGAGTAACGGGTTTTGTGGGCTCGGGGACCACACCAGTGCCTCTCGATAAGGCCGAAGTGGAAGCCTTGTTTAAGAAAATGCACGGCGATAATATCAAACACAATATTGATCTTTTGCCCGGTGAGCCGATTCAGATTACTGATGGACCGTTTAAAGAATTTGAGGGTAAAGTGAGTGAGGTGGATACGGAGCGAGGGAAGGTAAAAGTGCTCGTTTCGATGTTTGGTCGCGAAACGCCGGTGGAGCTCGACTTCTTGCAAGTTAAGAAAATATAAGTAATCTAAATAGCTCAAGAGCTAAATAACTAAATGGCCAAGAAAATAGAGAAAAAGATTAAATTACAAATTGCGGCTGGCAAGGCGACGCCAGCGCCACCGGTGGGTACCGCCCTTGGTCCAGCGGGAATCAATATTGGTGACTTCGTGAAGAAGTTTAATGATGCCACGCGCGAGATGGTGGGCGATGTGATTCCGGTAGAAATTTCTATTTACGGTGACCGGAGCTTTGATTTTGTGCTTAAAACGCCGCCAGCGGCCAATTTGCTGATGAAAGCGGCCAAGATTGAGAAGGGTTCGGGTAAAAATGCCACTCAGAAAGTGGGGAAGGTCACTAAAGCGCAAATTAAAGAGATTGCCCAGAAGAAGCTGGTGGATCTAAATACCACTAAGCTCGAAGCGGCCGAGAAGATTATTGCCGGCACGGCGCGATCGATGGGGGTTGAGGTAATTGGTTAATTTTGTTACTCTTCTAAGTGGAAAGTAGCTCTTTGGTATGGAGTTACTGTGCCGACACTTCTTTTTTGTAACACGGAGGTTTTCTATGCAACGGCAAATCATGCCGGTCTGCTCCCTGTCTAAGAGGGAGCTCAGTGGTCTGGGGAACGATGAGCTCGATCGAGAGAAGGCGGACCTTTTTATTCAGGTTGCCTTTTTGGCTCGACAGGGTTTAGAGTTTGCTGGACGGTCAGTTTTTCCCACCTCTCGGGTTTCTGATGTGCGAACAACGAACCTTTTTTCCTACCGGTTGCGTCGGGCTGACTTAGTAATAGGTTATTGCCCAGCCGAGCGAGATGACGAGGAGGCTTACATTAGCTTCCTTGTCAAAAAAACCCAACCCAGAAAGACCCCGATCCTTTTTGTGTACTTGTATGGTCCGCCCAAGTTTTCTCGGGAGTACCATGCCAAGTTGCCCAGCCGACTTTGGTTTTGGGAGTGGGACACGAAGGCTTCCTCTTGTTTGTTTGAGATAGTTGAGCAGGCCTTATCGGTCCCCACAAGGACCGGTGATGATTTGAGCGACCATCTCGATCGTGTGCCTTGGACACCAAAGAACTGGCGTCGCAACGGTCACGGTAACCCCCAATGCCTTTATTACTAGTTTGTTTTCTGGCGGAGTTCGATTGAAAAATCGAACTCCGCTAATTTTTTAGTCAATCTTTACGAAAACTGTAGTTTTGTATAATTAGGGGATGGTAGATAAAAAAACCCAAACAGCCTATGTTCGCCCCAGTTGGGATGAGTATTTTATGGATATTGCGGAATTGGTGGGTAGTCGGGGGACTTGTGCTCGGGGCCGTTCTGGTTGTGTAATTGTGCGGGACAAGCATATTTTGGTGACTGGTTATGTGGGTTCGCCGGTGGGTTTGCCTCATTGTGATGAGGTAGGGCATGAAATGCATAAAGTGATTAATGATAGCGGGGTGCAGTCGGAGCACTGCATCAGAACGGCTCATGCCGAACAAAATGCGATTGCCCAAGCGGCCAAACTGGGTGTCTCGGTGGATGGAGGTACGGTGTATTGTCACATGATTCCTTGTTATGCTTGCGCCAAATTGCTGATTAATGCGGGGATTAAAAAGGTAATTGCCCTTAAGGATTATCACAGTAGTCAAAGAAGTAAGGAAACCTTCAAGGCCGCGGGGGTAAAATTGGATGTTGTGCGCAACGAGATGGAGGATTATAAACACGATCGAGTTGCTAAAAGAAAAATTTAGTGAAAATTAAACTAAAAAAATTGCACCCAGAGGCGCGTATTCCCGAGCACGCTCTTGAGGGTGATGCAGGAGTGGATTTATTTAGCGTGGAACCATTTGAACTTGAGCCCGGAGAGAGAAAGTCGGTTCCACTCGGGGTGGCGATTGAGATTCCTCAAGGTTATGTGGGTTTAATTTGGGATAAGAGTGGCCTGTCGCACAAATATGGGATCAAGACTTTTGGCGGGGTGATTGATTCTAGTTATCGGGGAGAGATTCATGCGGGGATCATGAACCTGTCAGATAAATTTTTTAGTTTCGAAAAAGGGCATAAAATTGCTCAACTGCTCATTCAGAAAGTGGAGACGGTAGAATTTGAAGAGGTGAAAGAATTAAGTGATTCAGTGCGCGGTGAGGGAGCCTTCGGTAGTACCGGTAAATAATTATTGGGCTAAATCTTGCTGTGTTTGGGTTTGTAGTAGGGGAGGCCGTCGACGATTTCTTTTTCGAAGTCGCCAAAGAGGTGGGGGTAGCGTTTAATCATGATTGCTGCCACTTTGCCGAAAACTAAACGAATTTCTTCTTCGGCCGTGGGGTGAGTACGCATCTCAATGACCCAGCGCAAAGTGCGGGGATTAGCCGACCAGCCAATGGTGGTAGCGAGGCCGTCGGGCGCAATACGGCGCATGGCAGAAGTTACCACCTTCTTCCACGCGAAAGGTTTTTTATCAGAATCGAGCTCGAAGTGTTTGGCCAGTTCGAGCTGGAGCTTTTCTAAATCTTTGAAGGTTTTGGCAAAAATCTCGACCGCCTTTTTATCTTCGCGAATCACCGTGGGGAGCCATTGGCCCAAATCGTCAAGGCGAACAAAGCGCAAACTCTCTTGCGAAATCGCTACGCCGGTGCGATGGCGGACTAGTTCATGAGTAAAAACGCGGGAGACATTAGCAAAAATAAAGTTCATCGTGGCGTGCTCAATAACCGAGCCGTGTTTTACCGCGAGGACATTCTCAATATAGTCTTTATTGTGTTCGCGAATTCGCGTGACATTTTTATTTAACCCGGGTTGGAAACTGCGATAGCAGAGGCGACCCATTACCTCAACCAATTTCTCGGCATCGGTGGGGGCGTCGGAGCGCCACTTGGGAACGCCGAGGTGTTTAAAATAATCTTTTAAGCCTGATTCGATAATTTTGGTCTCGCCAATCAAGAAAACCTTTGGTTCTACTTTATGCATTACCGGCGATTATACCAGCCGCCTCGACCAAGGGAAGATTGACTAATTAACTCATTGTTGTAGGGTAAGTGACAGCGTATTTGGACAAAATGAACAAAGTTCTTTGAGAGGAGTTGAAACAAATGGATTTAGTATTGTCTTTAGCAGAGATCGCAGAGCACTTTCGCCAATATTTCTGGATCTCAAACTGGGCCTTTCTGCGCAATATTCAGGTGGTCGAAGGCCGGTTGGTGCAAGCGATGAAAGATCTGTCTGAATGGCCCCGCAAAGGAAGGGGCGACCGTGATTTACTAGAAAAACAGTTGGCCGCCTGTTTTCGGTGGCTCATGGCGGTGGTGAATTTTGGTTGTGGTGGACAAATTTATGGCGCCGCAATGGCCTTTGCTTACGGTCAGGGGCACTGTCTTCATTGTGGTAAAGCGTTGTGTGTTTGTCCGCGAGACGGTCGACCAGAACGCCAAGAAAAATTCCGAGCTGAAGATTGGTTGGGCCACCCCCACGTTAATTTGGGGTTGCGCGATTGGCAAAGAATCATTGGCGAGACCTTCGCTTTGGCCAATAGCGAGCTGTCAGATAATGATTTCTTTACGCGCTGTTTTCAGGAGTTGGCGGAGCTGACTTCAGTTCACCCCGAATATCATAAATATCGGGGGCGGGATGCCACCACCTTAATTAGCGAACAGGCATTAGAGAGTTGTGATCTAACTGCGTGGTTGATTGGCATTGCCAATCGAGAATCGGTGAGGGTTGATTTGGAAAAGCTGGTGATGCGAGGGTATGAGGAGCGTTGCCATTTTTGTCCCCGGGTGTGTGTTTGTGGGCAGTTTGCTCTTGGACGAGGGCGGATTCGAAAAGGGTTTCCTGCTACCGTTTGATCAGCCTTTTTTGGAGAATTGATGATGAGTAAACCAAAATTGTATGTGGGTTGCGCTTTAAACAATGCCCCGCTAGCATTCCAAAAAAAGGTGGATGCACTCAAGAAAAGCCTGGTGGAAACCTTCGAGATCCTTGAGTTTATTGGTTCGGGCGAAATGTCTGACGGCGAAACCGTGCTTCATGATCTCAAACAGGTGGAGAGGTGTGATTTGATGCTTGGCATTGCCGATCTCGCCTCGACCGGTTTAGGGAGTGAGCTTACTCATGCCGGTTGGTTGAAAAGACCAACTTTGATTGTGGCTCAAGCGGGTGCCCAAGTGAGCCGGTTTGTTCCTGGTTTGCCAGCAAAGTTCGAAAGTTTGGTTTTTCAGAGATATGAAACATGGAATGATATCGAGAAGTTGATTAGCGATTTTGCGGCGGAACGAGAAATTCGCTTTTGACCGTTCGGTTGGCCCGACTCATTACAAAAGA
>ERZ1292629.3510-Hain-H43-01um-R1-3510-length-12069-cov-65_pt1 | contig 12069 bp, 19 predicted proteins | sample MGYA00564399_ERZ1292629 | MGnify/ENA primary metagenome ERZ1292629 (study PRJEB36523, sample SAMEA6512636) | groundwater metagenome | collected 2019-01-08 | study: AquaDiva: Metagenomics assemblies of 32 groundwater samples | reverse complement strand
CCCATGGCAGTCCGGGCTGGATTCGAACCAGCAATCGTCGCTTTAACAGAGCGCCGCGTTACCCTTACGCTACCAGACTATACCGCCGGGTTTTTAATGAGGTTCGCCCGGACTAGCCCTCATGGCACGAGATCGAGGATTCGAACCCCGCCGACTACGTTTTGGAGACGCGTCCGCCCCTAGCCTGTATCTCGCATGTGCTATAGAAGGTTGCGCCCGGAGTTCCGCCGGGCACGACCACGATTCTCACTTATGGAGTCGGGGTGGTAAGTGTACCGCAACCAAGATTTAGTTGGGGGAGGTGCCGGAAGGATGTCTTCCTTCGTCGTAGCCCCCACACACGTTCCACATCGCATTTGTTGGATCAGCCGCCCGGAAAGCTGTCTACCGCCGCAGACCCGGTTACATCAAGGAACCACATCCCCGCTAAGGGCAAGCTCACTATCTAGGCGTCGGGAGCGACCCCGACATGCGGCAAGGAACGTGCAAGAACTCCAACTCCCTACATCTTTATAGTAGCACAATCAGGAAGACTTGTCAAGAGCCAATCTCAGATATTCCAGCAATTCCGCTTCTGAGCCGAATACGGCGTCCGCCATAAGGTACATAACGTCAAACCGCTCGGGTTCTTCTGGATAGACGATATAGGATTTACAACCCCGCCCGATCAAGTATCCAAGTTCTAGGTGTCCGCTTTTCCCTGCTGGTAATAGCAAGATGCCAATGGTGGATTCGTTCAAGTGGTGCATGTCAAAGTCAAAGACGTGGTTGGCAGCATAGCCTTTTAGGGCTTCTCGGAAATTATGCCCGCGATCTTGTTCATAATCTCTCCAGGCATCATCAGCAATTTCACCCGCTGCAAACCAATCGTCAAATACAGTATATCCCAAGTTTCGCAATTCATTGGCCAGCTTGGGAACTTGTGGGTTCCTTAGACTGCCAATCAAGTAAATCTTATTCACGTAGCCCCCTTGCTTGCATTGCTCGGGTATGTCTATCAAAGTCCCGCCAAACTCGGCCTTCCTCATCTCCAAAGTCCATTACCCATTGAACCGCGGGGGTACACTGCCATTTTCCATACCAAAGCTCTCGTTCGGTTGGTGTCATTGGGCGCGCCACAGCTTCACAGTTGTCTGTAAAACCCCAGGCAGTCCCTACTTCTTTTCCTTGAACTTTTATATCATCGTTTAGAAGCATTGTCGGCTTTCTTTCTTTGGGTATCAACTATGGTGAAGATGGACCGCCCATCTACACCGTGCTTTGGTAAGGAAGTCTTACCTCGGCGTGGCGGGTGCTCTTCCTCCCAAACTTCGTAATCATCTACGATTTGATCGAGGCGGTCGAAGAGCATAACTATATCGTCTTTATCTTCTGGTTCTTCTTCATCTTGTGTTACAAAAGTATAGTTGGCGTTTTCTCCTTGGGATACTTTAGTATAGTCATCACCACCGTCGATGGCGACGGCTTTACTTTCATCAACACAACTGCACCAATCCATGTAATGGCGATGTCGACTTTGAATCACTGTTCCGCAGTGATTGCATTGAATCTTAGGTCCCGCTCCCATTTTTGTGCTCCTTCTGCCATGTGCGCCAAATGGCCATAGCATTTTCTCTTTCTGTTTGTTCCTCGTCTCGTGGTGTTACTCTAACTTCTTCTGGCAAGATTGGTTCCTTGTCAAGTTTCGCCCAAACATCAGCGATATACAGAGGATAGAATCCTACGGCATCAACACTTACTTCCATCGAGCGCGGTAGTCTGTCTTTTTCGATCTGGTTGTGTGTGTGACCATATAGGTGCATGGCCCCGTGAAACGATCCTTCCCAACAGCGTAGGGGATAGTGACATAGCCAAATACGAGTGTGATTGTAATTTACCTTCCATAGTGGAGGCAGAACTTCAAGTTTGCCTTCTAGTTCGTTGGTTAGGTCGTCAAGCCAACGGTCGTGATTACCCGGAATCAGACTAATGAATCCGTTTAGACCTTTTACTATTCCTAGTGTTTCACCTAGTTCGCCAAAGGATAGATCGCCTAGGTGGTAGACATGATCTCTGGGTGTAACAACAGCATTCCAACAGGAGATCATATGTCGGTTTAGCAGAGCAAGATCATCAAAAGGTCTCTTTGCTAGCTTATTGATCCCTTTGTGCCAGAAGTGATGATCGGAGGCGAAGAAAATCTTCATCGGTGATACCTTTCGAATAATGTAGAGCCATAAGGTGCATGTCTCTGAATCTATATAACATAGGTGCATGACCTTCGCAATCTGCTTGTACTAGTTCGTGGCAAGCGGCGCAGAGTGGTACACTGTTTTCAGGGTCACTTTCCCATTCAGGGTATAGGGATTTTGGCACAATTTCATGCAGAGTGACTGCTGGCCCCCAACACAGGATGCAGGGAGGCCCTTCTGCGCCTTTGGGAGTATAAAGTTCCCATACCAAGCGGTAGAATAAGGTGTTGGCCATGTTGGCTTATTTTCCCCTTGCCCGTTAGACTAATTATAGCAAGAAAATTCGTATTTGTCAAGAGGCAATTTCTTCAAATGTTAAGTATGAGCATCAATTGCCTCGATTGGCTGGACAAAGGCGGGTCCTTTTCTTTTCTTTTTATAGGTTCATGCTTTTAGTAACTTCTATTCTGGAATTTTGCCTTGAAAAAAAAGAAAGTATGGTTATTCTGTTTCTTGTTCTTGTAGGTGGCTGGGGAGGGTGGCGAGTAAGTAAGGGTCTTCTTCTTCTGTGCCAACTAGATTTGTCCAGTAGGCTTTCTGATTGTCTGTCAAGGCCCACCACACATATTCTTCGCCGTGTGCTCCGAGGCCTACTCTGGTACAGTCATGTCGCCCCGAGTGTATGAGTATGGCGCGTAGTTCTCGGTTGTGTTGTAGCAGCGCCTCGGCGTCGTTGATTAGACGTTCAAGTTGTTTATAGACCTTTCTGTCATATTCGTTTTTGGGTTCGAATTTTGATAGGGTTCTTTTGATATCTTTCCACATGGTTAGTTTTTTTATTTAGATTATCCTCTTCCATCGTTTCGAAGTATCTTTTGACCCCAAAAGATCCCTATGTTCCAGGGATTGGGCCAAGTATGGGTGTGAAGTTGGATTTTTCCAATGTATACCCATATGCAGTAAAATATGGGTATTTTTGATCCATCAGAGAAGTTACCGCCACCTAGTTTTGTTATGTGAATGATTTTCATTGGCTTGTTGGTTTCATAAAGAATGTAGACAGGAATCCTAGAATGGGAATAAATACCCATTGCCAGTTTCCGCTTGAAGCTATGATGCCGGTTCCTACGAAGGTTATTACGTAGGTTATGATGAGTGTTAAGCCGTAATTCATTTGAACCTTGTCATTGGACAAAGGTTGGAATGTGTTTGTTCATCTTTGTCTTCTGGCCATGAAGACCCACATAGGAGACATTGAGTTCTCCAGCTTCCAGAGTGTCTTGTGAAGTTTCCTGTGTTTAGAAGCTTTCTGATTTGTTGCTTTAATTCAATTGCTTGGTTTTCTAGTTTTTCAATTCTTTCTGCTTCGTCTTTCATAATGGCAGCAGCGACCATAGCAGATAAATGGTCATTTTCTATTGATTTCCATATAGCTGCGATTTTTTTTTCATTCGATCACTGATCTCGTGGCTCATGTTATTCGTATTCTTTGCACTTTGGGTTTAGTGCTGGTTTGGACAAGGTAACTGGGTGTTTGTAGTACTTTTCGATAGCCGTGGCGATCTTTTTGGCTAGTTCTATTTCAGTAGGATCATAGAGTTGAACTTCTGTGAAGTTGGTGTTGAAACAAATAATGCGGGTTTCTTTTCTGTCAATGTCTCTTTTGAAGGGCCATATTCTTATGCCGGGTACTAAGGTTTCTTTGTAGACCCAACCGTTGTAACCTATGAATAGGTCTTGTCTACAAAGACAGGTGTATAACAGCCATTCAAAGAAGGCACTATACGTTAGTTTTCTTGTTCGGCTTTTCATTGATGCTCTCCAAGTAGTTTTCAAGTTGAGCAGCTACAGATTGGGCGGCGTCTCTCATTTGATAGGGATTGTTCCAAGAGACCCCGCGGATTTGTGCTATTGCTCGTTGAATTTGGTATCGAGCAGTTTTGAGTTTTTCATATGTATCGTAGTCATGTTTGATTGCGTCTTCTAGAAGTTCGGTTCTATCTTGAATGTTTCCTTGGACTAGTTTTAATTGTATTTTTAGAGTTTCTATAGTATCACATGCATCGTGATAAGCTTGTTCTGCGGTGTCAGCATCTTCAAGAGCCAGCTTTCGTCTTTTGTCTAGGTTTTTGAATAGGTCGTCAGAAAGTTCTGGCCACCATTTTTGGGTGGTTATCCAACGAAGTAAGGCTTCCTTTTGTTCGGGAGTCATTCGGGACTCCATGAAGAAGTTCGATTACTGCAGGTTTTTCCACAGTATCGGATGCGTCCGCAGGAGGGACAAGTTGGTTCTTTTTGTACGTCTTGTCCTATTGTCAAGGCGGTTATGACTTCTTTCCATCTTCGGAGAAGTAGAGCATGAACGGGAACTTCAAAGTTGGGATGTCCGATTACTACGTATTGGCGTAGTAAGCGTTCAATGTCATTGATGGCGGTTTGTGCGTTGGCCAGTGTTTTAGTATTCATTACAAATTTTCCATGATGAATTTCTTGACCAGTATGGTCATTTCTAGAGTCGAGTATCCGTAGGGTACGAAGTAGAGTGGAATTTCATTGGTTTCGGCCCAGGCGGCTTTTTGTTGCTGTCTTTCAAGTTCTGGTTTGGTAGGATTGCTTTGCCAATAACCGGGTTGGAAGTCAAATAGAAAGAGACGATTTGCGAAAGTTCCCGCGATATCAAACCAATGCCACCGTCCGGCTGACGCATCCCATAGTCCTAGGGCTGGCCATTCGCGTTCTATGTTTTTGAGACCTGCTTGGTGACAGGCTACGGTAAGTTGTAGGATTTCTCTTCGTGGGAACTCCCGCATGTGATTGTGATGAGAATGCGAGGGAGTTCGTTTCATTGTGGTCCTTTTGGTTATATGTTGGATGGGTTGAAGTTCGGGTCTTCAGGCCACATGTAGTGCAACATACGTTTGCTGATTAGTGCACGTTTGATATGTGTTATTCTGGTACCTTCGAATGCCGTAACTATGGCATTGTTGAACTTGGCTTTTAATTTTTTATTTATTGTTTCCTGAACTTCTTTGTAGAGTTCTTCGGTGACAACTATCTTGTCGATTCCATCTTTTAGGCCGGTTTCATAGCCTTTATGCCATAGTTCATCATGTTGTGCAATTTGGAATGGGTCTAAGGTGATTAGTGTATTTCGTATTTCATAGAGAGATTTTGCGTAATTAGATAAGAGTGTTTTTGCGGTGGGGTTGCCTTCAATAACAGCGTTAATGAGCATAGTGAGATGTTGTAATTCTTTCGGAATGTTTTCGTCGGGTTGTTCTATGTCTTCTGGGGTTTCTAAGGTTTCTAGGGGGGTATTGTTCATGTATGTTATGATTTGTTTAGTTAATGGTGCGCAACCACTACAGGTGCAGTTGAATTTGAATCCTGAGGGAATGTGTAGGTTCAAAATATTGGCAATACTAATTGCTTGTGCCTGATTTTCAATTGGTGACATTGTTTTTAGTCTTTTCTTGTGAAGCTATAGTTTCCCATTCTTGAGCTCGTTTTTGCCATACTTCGACGAGTTTAAGATAGGTTTTTGCGGCAGATTCCCAAGAGTTTCCTTGGGTTGACCATCTACCAATTAGATACGATAGTAAGATGGCTAGGATAATGATGATGAAGTCTATTAGAGTCATATTGATCCAGGTGACGGCGACGGGAGTTGAACCCGCACTTATAGGAACCATCGGAGGAATGTAGACCGGCCAGACGGACGCGATCTACGAAGCTTTGGAGGCTTAGTTTCTCCGCTCCACCGTCGTATAAGGCTTTCGCCCTATATCTGTGCTCGTCTTACATTGAGACTTCTTTCCGCTTTTGCGAGGCTAGCCAAAAAGGAGTCTATCTTGATCTTGAATTGGCGTAGCATCTCGTCATTCATTGGCGCAAGGAAGGCATCAATTGCTGTTTTGTCGTCACGATATGTAGTCAGGAGTTCCTGTGCATAGATCGTGACTGATTCCTGTAGGAACAGGTCGAGTTTCGTAAGATCGCGATGCAGGGCACAATACTTGCTACCCTGCACCGCGAGTTCTACGCACTCTGTACAGAGGGCGGAGATGGAACTAAGCGAGGGCAGCACGGAGTGCGTCGGCTACCGAGGCCGGGACCTTGAGGTCGAACGAGAACCCGTACTTGCGGTTCTTGTTCTTCCCGTTGCTGGTGCGGAACTGCACGTGCATGGTGCTTCCACCGCGCATGTTGATCTGGACTCGCACATAATCGCGTCGTGGAGTTGCCAGAGACTTGCGGGTGTCGAGCCCGGACTGTGCCAAGATGGCTGCAGTTACGTCCGGGAGCTGCTTTCCGGACTCGGCCACGGTGAATGCGAAACCGTAGTCACGAGATTCCGGGCTGGATGCGATCTTGAGGTCCGGGACCTGGAAATGAAGGTTCCCATCGCTCCAAACTCGCATCTGGGATTCGGCGTACTTCTTGCCGGTTCCCGCGAGGCTCAGCGTTTGCTGGTTGACCATGTTACTTTGGCTCCTTTCTTGGAGTATGGTCTAGATCGAATTTCAACTGCCGAAGTGGTCGTGCATCATTGAATCCCATTCTTCGTCTGGGATATCGCTGAGTGGTCCGCTTACTGGAACTGTTTTGCCCCCAATGTTTTGGTAAGCTCCAGGGGTTATGGGTTGGTGAGGGAAATTCTTGAAGTATCCTTCTTTGTAACTATATCCAGGGCTAGCTGATCCCCAGCCAGTTGAAGAGGCCGGTGAGGATACCGTAACCGTTTTTGCTGGCTTTAATGCTTTTGGGGATTCGCCCAGTTCGAGAACTTCGTAGATGTAGTCTATTTGTTTTTGGCTTTCCACTACCTTTTTACAGTAGATTTTTCGTAGCCATGTGATTGGTGAGTTACCAACCAGTGCGGGGTCGATTAGGTATGCGAGGATAGAGATTGCAACACCTGTTCGGCCATGGCCCCCGGCGCATGCTACGAGAACATCACGACCACTTTTCAGAATGTGGACAATGTCCTTGGCTAGTGGTTTCCATAAGGATTTGTCCCAGTTTGGAATGTTGAAATCTGGTATGTAGAGATGTAGGATGCTGGCTGCTTCTTTTGTGTTGTACTTATTCAGGGTAGTCAGGAAATCTTTTCTGGCGGTTTCATCTTGAGCTTCGATGTCGGGTTGGTCTTTCTTGTTTCCTGTCAGGTCGATGATGGTATCGCCTGCATACATTTCAGCATTACGGTTCCATCCGCCAGCGTATAATGTTCCAGAACCTTCTGTTACCATTTCCAGAATTTTTCGGTTGCCTTTGTGACATTCTGGAGGAGCAACATAAGGTTTAGCTGGAGGCGTTTTAATTGCAGGAAAGGTAGGTTGCTTAAGCACTTGCTGTATCTCCAGCGTAGATTGTGTATGTTTGCTTCGGTTTTTCTTGCGTTTTTTGCCCATTGAAATTATGGATTTCCTTTTCTAGTTGCATTAGAAGCTTTTTATGTACTTCGATCATACTCTTCATGACGTTGTTGGCTTCTGTGATTGTTTTGTTTGTGCAGGTGATACATGCACATTCCTTCGAAAACTCTGGTATTTCCTTAATATAATGTGTGTATTGAATCTGGGTTGCTGTTAGTTCTTGTGGAATTTTGCGTCCTTCGAATTTGAGGGGTTTATATTGGTAAGGATTGCCCTTTAATGTTTCTTGTTGATTCCACCATTTGGGTAGAGTTGTAGGGCTATAAGTTACATTGTAGTAACGAGAAAGAAGTGATTGGGTTGTTACCGAAATTTTAGATGGGAGGATGGAGATTTCAGGGAGATGAAGTAGGTCTATGGTTTTGGCCTTATAGTTCAGCCAAGATTTCATCAGATTGAATGCGTCATCGTCGAAGTGCCAATCTAGAACTTCTTTGGCTTCGAATTTGGAGAAGACGAATCCATTCCAATGTTGTAGGTCAGCGGCATGGTCAATGAAGACTGCATTTGGAATGTTACCATACATCATTGCTGCTTTGACGATTTCTGCCCATTTTGCTCCGCCATATGTGCCCTTCCATGGGGAGGTAAATAGTTCATAGAGAAGTGGAAGTGCTTCTTCTGGATTGTATTTGATTGCAAGTTTGTAAGAGCTAGAACGAGAAAAGTAGTCATAATTGCCTGGCCAGTATTTAATTGCGCGGGGTCTGGCGTGTCGAGCTTCTCCAAATGCAGCTACATAGAGATAATCTCGAATGGCCAGGGCGAAGTTGTTGCAGAATTCATTGAAGTGTTTGATGGCATCGAGTTTGAGGCGTTCTTGTGGTTTCCGCATCATGTCTAATGGTGCGGATTGGATAGCTTCCAAGAAGTAAAAGTCAACGAATGCTTCTAATCGCATTAGGTCGCTCCGATAGTGGCAATGCTTCCATGCCAAGGAATTTTGCGGCCATGGTTGCGATAGCCTTCGAGCGATGTTTACCCCAAGTGCACCCTATTGCTAGCTCAGTAAGGTTTGAAAGCCTTACTTTGGCGCAGATTGCATTGACAAGTTCAAGTGCTAGTGGATGAGCTAGTACCAGGGCTTCTCGCTCGATATCGGAGTTGGCCTGATTGAACGGATTGGTGATATCACGGACATCATATACGGGCATGTCCGTAGGGACGGCGGTTCTTTTGAATCCGAAGTAGTAGATAGTCATTATTTCTTTGCGTTCTGATTAGCTGCAGTGGCTATGATGTGTCCTTTTTCTTTGTTTCTGATGAATTGTTGGTTAGTAAGGCCTTTGGTGAGAGACAAATATCCTTCAGTTCTTAGAAGGAAGAGTTCATTGAGGGTGGTTCCATTAGTATTGCAGGTTGAGATTTGCAGATGGCCAGAGGGCGTGACTTTAGCTTTGATAAGGATTTTGTGTTTTGGATAGTTTTTTAGTGGTTTCTGCCATAACTTGTATATCATGTTATTTACTCGCGAGAAAGAGAGTTTGGGCGGCGGTTTCTTTATCTTCTTGGCTTGCAAACATTTCACAAGGGATGCAGATACCGGCCCAGATCATTTTTGATCCTGAGCTTGACATGCCGGTTAGTTCTGGTTTATCTGTCTGTAGGATGATGGGCATGTCTGCTTGACGAACAAGGCATCTGAAGCATATCAGGTTCTTGTTGGCAATTTTGAGAAGAGTGGTATCATTACCATCTTTGATGGTTTGAGCCAATTCTTCTGGGGTTTTTGGAGTTCTATGTGGAATCATAAATCGGTCCAGTTGGCTTTGTGTTGCCAAATGGCTATGAGAAGACCGATACGAAATCGGAAGATGTCTGTTACTAGATATCCTTCATTAGATGATCGGGTTGCAAACCATCTTTTATTGGGTACTTGGGTAAGGACTATTTGATCGGGTTTAATTTCACTGAGACTTTTGATTTTCTTTCTATTTCTAAATGCCATGGCCGGTTGCTTTCAGAATCCAGAGAATCCAGATGGTGGATAGACTATAGCCGAGGATGAAGGCGGCGAAAACGAATTGAATGACGGTAGTTGCATCATAGAGGATTGCAGTATACATGGAAGACTTCCTTTATACCCGCTGGGGGTTTCGGTCTTAGTCGTCGTTGTCTTCGTCGTCATTACCATTTTCAGGGTGTTCTCCGGGATCGCAATCTTCGCCCCCATTGCCTTCGCCTTTATTGCAATGAGGTTTTGATGTTGGTTCAGGTGTGTCTTCTGGTTCAGGTGTGTCTTCTGGTTGGGGGGTATTTGTTGGGTTCAAGGTTTCGGTGGGTTGTGGTGTTGGTTGTGTTGTGGCTGTGGGTGGGATATTTGTTTTTCTTGGTTCATTGGTTTCAGTTGGTTTAAAGATTCTTGTATTTGTGGGTGAAATGGTGGGGGTTATGGTAGGAGTTGAGGTTGGAGTAATTGAAGGCTGGATTAAGCATGATTCAGTTGGTACTGGTGTCTGAGTTGGGAGCAGATTATTACAAAGACAACAGTTTTGAGCTTGAACAATGATGGTTGGAGAGAAGTCATCGAGGGCGGGGCCACAAATATAATTACTCCATGAGCCATTTATAAAATTGCCCGTGCCAACAAGTACTTGGTCTTCTTGACATTGTGGAATTGTTTGTGTATTTGGGTTGAGTTGTAGTCCTATGAAAAAAGTGATGATAGCAAAGATGATGGCGAGTGTAATGATGATTGTTATATTTAATAGATTTTTCATGTTGGCTTAAGCTTCGTAATTTCCGGGAATGACAGGTAGAGTTTCTGTGCCTAAGTTCATGAACATCGTGGCCTGTTCGATGAGCTCAAGTGCATAGGCAAGGTCGTTAGTGGTTTGTGCCGTGGCCAGCACGTCTAGGGATTGTGCGTTTAGTTTTAATGCCTTCAATGTATAATTGTGGGAAACTAAGAACGCTGGCGGGGGGTTGAGTGCTTCGAAGTCGTGAACTAACTTCCATGCCAGAGGTGAATGCGTTGCACCGATATGACGAATGTCCGATAGGTTAGTTGCGTTGCCGAGCTCTTCTACTACTATGTCGCTGTCAGTTATCTTGAGGTCTAGTATCAGTAAACCTGCGGCTAGGTATTCTTCGGTATCCATTGTTGGTTCTAGGGTTTGGGTGGCGGTCGGGCGTGGGATCGGGGTGATTGGTGGAGGGGTGACTGTTATGACTCGCTCAATTACTACGATCTCCGAGGTGGGTTGAGTGCACGCCATTATGGATAGTGTTAGTAATGATGCTATGAGTAGTGTGTAGTACTTCATCTCATTCTTCTTTCTGTGGTTTTATTTCTCTCACAGAGAAATAAAAACTGCGATGGAGCGCACGGCACCTGTTATACAGGTGGATTGAGCAGTTCGTCATGAATTTTGTTGATGCGTTCAGTTTCGAAGTTCTGGGATGGGGTTGCGACGTACATGAAGAGTAGCCGCAAAAGCATAATTACCGCCCATCGTTGAAATAGGTTGGACATTTTAATTTATTCCGTTTAGTGATCGAAGTGTTGTGGTGCTTGATTGGTTATTTTGGTTTTTGGTTGGTACACACTGATTAGGCACATGTAATGGCCTACATGTGTGAAGCATTCGAAGTTCTTGATTGCTTCTGATAGTCTTTGAATTCTTGTTTTTGTGGTTGTATATCGTTTTGGTGCATTTTGGGCGGCGGTGAAAAACATGCCGGTTATGTTGTAGGCTTGAGAGCGGAAGATTAGAATATAGCGTCTTCCGATTTCAATTCGTCCAATACGGTTCATTTTAAGTTTGGTTCAGGATTAAAGATACCTTCAGGCGGGTTCCAAGGCCATTCGTAGCATATGAAACCCATATCGAAGGAGTGGACAACAGGATCATAGCACCATATCCAGTTAGTGAAGAAGGCAAGTATGTAGCCGAATTGGAATCCTTTTGCTGGTATATGGATAATTATGGAGTTCTTGGTTTTGGTTATCTTGCGTTTATTCCATTGCATATTAGGTATAAGGGCGTTTTGCTCCAAAAAAGGAGTATTTTTTGGAGAGCACAGATATTCCTTCATGTATAGGTGTGTTTGGTGAGGGACCAATGATGAATATAGCATTAGAAACAATAGCTAGGACGAATCCGCAACCGGCTGCTGGGTTTTTGGCAAAGACCCTTTTATCATAGTGAGCAACGAGATCACCGACTTTGATTGTGGTAGAGAAAGAGGTTGATGGTGTAGAGTTATTCATAATGGCTAAGGAGCTTCAGGCATATCTTGCTTATTAAGTGCCTGAATTCGGGAGCTAGTTTCTAATCATCAGTAGGCTTAGCTTGAATGTATGTCTACATTCTTTACCCATAGGGCAGACCGTGTTGTACCTTTAAGCAGCTACACGGCATTTAGGGATTACGGTTCCCTTAATGAGCAAGACTGCACGCTCAGAACCGCCGAGTCTTGGCCCCGCGGTTCTGAACGAGCGTTCTTCCTTCTCACCT
>ERZ1292629.3509-Hain-H43-01um-R1-3509-length-12071-cov-5_pt1 | contig 12071 bp, 9 predicted proteins | sample MGYA00564399_ERZ1292629 | MGnify/ENA primary metagenome ERZ1292629 (study PRJEB36523, sample SAMEA6512636) | groundwater metagenome | collected 2019-01-08 | study: AquaDiva: Metagenomics assemblies of 32 groundwater samples | reverse complement strand
ATATTATAATTTGCTTTTTCCCCCCGATTGAAAGAACTTAATCCCATATCTTCAAGAGTAGGCACAGTCAATATTCTAATATGATGATTTCTAAACAAACTACTAACTCCAAAATATCCTCCTTCCATATCATCATATTTATCCCTATGAACAATATCAACAACACACCTGCCTGGTTCGCTTATATTTAATCCAAACATAAGAGATGTTCCAGGTTGAAGACAATCTCCTCCAATTGCTTTTATTTTAAATCCATTATCGTTGATATTAACATATTCATAACCTAAACTTTCATTAATGAAAAGGGATTTTATTATAGGAGGATTTACATCATCAGGATTTACATCAATACATTGAGGACTATCACTCATTTCATTAATTATTTCGCAAGTCTGACCAAGAGAAGCACAGGCATATCTATCACATGTTTTGCCATCACTACCACATTTAGAACATTCAGTTCCACCCGCAGGAGGTTGCCAAGGAAGACATTTTGATTCAACATTTATTTTCTTAACTTTGCCAATACCTAAAATACTCAAAACTATTATAAAAACTATAACTGCAACGATTAATACCCATGCAACTGCTGCAACTGCAACCATAGTTGAACTAAGACCTGCACTACTTCCTCCAACAATTCCAGACATAGATGCAGTCAATGATCCAATAATTCCAGTCCCTGTAGATGTAGCCATAGTTGCAATACCAATCGCTGCTCCAGCAACAACTCCTGCGCCCATTAAGGCATAAGTTACTGCAGGATCAAGTCCTCTTCCGACTCCAGTAATTGAAAGTAAAAGGCTCACTATCGCAAATCCCGCAGCAGCTCCAGCTAATGCTCCCGCAAATGCACCTAATGTAGGACCCATAACACTAGGCAGTGCTGCTCCTGTTAATGTAGGCCCTTGTAATGCTAATACTGAACCAGGAATAGCCGAACCGATTACAGATAAACCAGTAGATGTAGTAGCTAGTGTCGCAATCAGTCCAGCAGCACCAATAGGCATTTGCAATCCACTTATCGTTTTTGCAGTAGGATCTGTTGGGTCTTGAGCAAATCCAAGCCATCCTGGAATTCCAAGTTCCATTTGCAATTGCGTAGCCGTTGGAGGAGTTGCAACTTTTCCAATAAATTCATTTTCATCAGCATACCTAATCAATGAACCAAGATAAGACTGTTTAAGTTCAGGAGATCCTCCCTTAGAAACAGGATTATTATTAACTTTAACAACAAAATTATCAGTCAAAGTTCCAATATAATTTGCTTTTGTTCCACAATCACCCAAACTAATACACAAATCATTCATTTGTTCAGCGAATTTATCACTATCGCATTCACAATTTGCTTTGCATTTCCATCCACTAAACCCTTTTACCATAACCTTTGTGCATTTTTGACTTGCATAATTACATAATGCTTCTGCTCCTTCTCCTCTTCCTAGCTGTTCTGGCAAAAATCCTGGAGCATATTTTGGAGTGCAAATATCAAACTTAAAATTCGAGCCTAAATCAATATGTTTAACAAAACAATCTGAATTAAGACTGCACAATTTCTTTAAGTCGTCTTTACTATTATAATAAAAGCATTCTTGCCATCTATTTATTTTGCATGAAGCAGTTGAGAATGTCTTTCCCGTATTAGAAGGAGTTTTCGATTCAACACAAATTTCATTTCTATAATCTGCACAGGGTTCTTGAATAATTTCTCCTCTTATGCAAGTTTCTCTATAATCTCTGCTTCCAACCGTATCAGTTCCTCTATTTCCATCTAATCCTACCGATCCCTGATATGAACACCATGATTCTCCATTTTGTCTTTTATTTCCATTTTCATCAATACAATTCAAATCTTTGCATACAAAATCTCCTATTGAAACTTCTCCTGATTTTGCTTTTCCGCAGACACTTCCTAATAAATAATTACAATTTCCACAGGTTTTAGCATTTTTCAATAAATTTGTTCCTCCGCTCAAAATACAACTAGAATTTTTAGATTGAACAAAACCTCCAGTCCAACTTTGCCCCTTTGAGGCAGAGTAGATATTCTCTTTATTTCCACACGAATCTATCCAATAGACCTCATCTTTTCCTTCAACACAGGCAGTAGTCTTTTGTTTTTCACAGGAAGTATTCAAAACAGGATTTGAACACAGCATTCCTTCTCTAAAGTTACCTCGCATATTTATGCATTCATTTTGAGTTGCAAACTTACATTGATTACGTCCATTTTCATCAATTCCATAAATACATGCGCCTTCAACATTATTTTTAGAAAGTGAAATGCAAGAAAGCTCATCCCTGATGTCAGTTCTAAATAATTTGTTTACTCCAAGAAGAGCAGATTCTCTTGAACATTGAAGTTCTGTTTTTAAACCAGCCTGTCCTCCAAGGATACAGCATCCTAATTTACATTGAGGAATATCTCCAAATGGGGAGTCATACCACATACCCTCATTATTTTGACAGACTTTTTTTGGAGACTGAAGAGCACAGCTTCCTTCTTTGGAATCATAACAAGTTCCCAATCTACATTCATCAGCTAGATTTCTAGCAGTAGGAAGACAAGTAGTATTGCATTGAGAATTACATCTACTAGCAACAATTTCCTCGCACACAGAGCCGTTTTTTGTAATTGGGCATGTCCAAACTCCATTTTGTAAATCACTTATAGTTTGTGCAGAAACGAGAGTTTTTTCATTCCAAATAAAGTTTATCAATTTATTATATAATAATCCAATATCTTCTCTAAAATTCACATTATTTAGTAAAATTTTAGAGGAACTCTCTTCATTTGTTCCAAAAGCTAAACTAGTTTCTTTTAAAATCCAAGCAAAAGAAAAGCTCATGCTAATCAAGAGAATTATTTGCAATATAGTCAAACTACTTATTAATTTTCTTTTCATTTTACATACCTGGAGGAATAACACAACTTCTTATCGCCATGTTAAACTCCTTTTCACTTTTAACATCTACAATTGTATAAATTTTTGTTCCTTCAGTTAATACTCTCTTCTTTATTAAAAAGTCAGGATATAACATCATAAATCCCGCATATTCAAAATAGCAGTAGGTTGCTTCCTGATTAGTTATTTCAATAGCAACATTTGCAAGATTATACAATGGGTGATTTATATCAATTCTCCAATTTTTTATAAATTGAGAAGATTCTTTTTCCTTTAAAGTCATATCTTTGTCAATATTAATTATTATTCTTCTAGGAGCAAGTTCAACATTATAAGTCATGGCTTTACTTTCTATCTGAATATTTTTCTCTTTCAAACTAGTCTCAAGCTGAATAAAACAGTCTTCTATATTAGACTTTAGTTTATTTTTTATCTCATCAGTAATTTCACTTATTAACATAGGATGTTGATTTATACAAGTTTTGAAATTTCCTTCATTTTTACATAAATATGTAATCGACTCATTGTTGAATACAATTTTACTCAATGGATTTTCAAACCCTCCTTGAAATGAAATCTTATCCACAAAAGTCAAAACATCATAGGTTATACACTGTTTAATATATCCTTGAGGGTCATAATTCGCTTCAATTGTAGTTCCTTTAGGACTTCTTGTTATAAAAAATATTACTAATGCTAAAGCAAACAAAGCAATAGCCACAATAATCCAAACAACTACCTGTCCATTCTTTTTTATTGATTTATTTCCTAACATTTTTCTCCTCTTCAATTAGTTTATCAACTGCATTTTCTATAAAGTGAGATCTATTTCGGTATTTTTTATTTTTTAAAATCTTTTCAATCATATTTATTCTATTCTCATCCACTGTAATAGATATTCTTTCTTTCATAGTAATACAAAATAATACTTTATATTATTAAATATTACTCTTATTTAAACCTATTCTCTGCACTAATAAAATTTATATATAAAATTGTACATATTCTATCATGGACAAATCTATTTTAGGACAAGTAAGTATATTCTGGGGTAATGGTAAGGGTAAAACTACTTCTGCAATAGGCACCGCAATTCGTGCTCTAGGCAATGAATACACCGTTCACATGGTTCAATTTATGAAAAACGGAGCTTTAACTTTAGAGCAACAAATACCTGGAGAAATAAAATCCCTTTCTTCATTTGAAAACTTTTCATTTAAAAGATTTGGAATAGGGGACTGGTATATTAAAGGAAAAAATGATGCAGAACATAAAAAGATAGTTGAAGAGGCTTTAGCCCACTTAAAAGCTTCAATGGGGAAATATGATATTCTTATTGCAGATGAACTTCTTTATACCGTTCAACTTGGTCTTCTAGAAGAAAAAGAAGTCATTGATTTAATTTTAAATAAACCAAAAAATCAAGAGTTAATTATAACTGGAAGTCATATAGCATTTCCAAATATCTTCGACAAAGCAAATCTAGTCACAGAAATAAAAAAAATTAAACATCCCTATGATTCAGGAATACAAGCAAGAAAAGGCATAGAGTATTAAATAAACTACAAAGTAGTAACAGATTAGAAAGATTTAAATACCCTTTATTCATCCAGAAATTATGCAGTTCGATATAGTAAAATTAGGAAAAGGAACTAAAGAAGGAACTTTTAGATATGCAGAGCCTTTTTCAGGAAAAGATGCACAAGAATTAGTAAGAGAAGCAAAAGGAAGAATAGTAAGTGTTTTTAATAATGCCCAAGGATTACAAGGACATTTAGAATATAATCCAGAATCAGAAATGATTGAAGGAAGTTCAACAAATCTTGGTATTTTATTAAATTCAATTTTAGCAGAAAAAGGCAAGGGACTTCCAACAATAAGAGAGGGAATTGATTTAGATAAAGCAGGAAGACTATCAAATGGAGTTTATAGGGATTGGGGCGTTGCAGTTTATTCAGAAGGAAATCCAAATGCTAATGTTGCAAAAGTCCTAATGGAAAGAGGATATCAACTTCCATTTTTGGCTTCATTTAACGATTTAAGATTGAGAAATGCAAACAATGCCCAAGGATTAGAGATATTTTTCGTTGATGAACCAAAAGAATTAATTCAGGGAGAAGAAGCAGAAGCGTTTTTAAGAGAGAATAATTTCTATACTAATAAAACAGGTGCCCGTTGGGTTGATCGTGACGGGGGTGGCGATCGGGATGCTGGCTGGGACGATTTCGATGATTCCCACTTCTGATGGTCGGGTGGATTTCGTTTGTGCCGAAGGCGCGCGCGAAAAATTACAGGCAAGATTAAATGATCAAATTGATAAAGAATTTAATCAAAAAGAAACGCAGATTACTGCAGAAATTGATGTATTAATATCTCAAAGAACCGCTCTGAAAGATGAAAAAACAGACGCTCTTAATTTATCTAGAGATTTTTTTAATTAGAGAATCTAAAAATTTTTGACCAAACTAAGAATTTGTAGCAGTTCCTATCGTTCCATTTCCAGTTACTGTGCTTCCAGTTGTTACGACTCCAATAGTTCCAGTATTATCCACTTCAAAACCAGAAGAAAGAGGTCTAGGAGTAACTATAACACTGCACTCAGAAGGCAAAGGCTGATTTCCATAACTGTCAATACACTTAATATAATAAACTGTTCCAACAGACCAAGGAGCAAATAATTGATTCTTTACATTAATGTTTGAATATTCCATTTTAACTCCTGTTGTTAGTGGGAAATTACAGGTTTGAGTGGAGTAACTGCATTCAGCATCTTCATTAGTCACAATTTTTAATGCTTGATCTCTATATACTCTAGTAACTTGCGGAGCTTGTTTGTCAACAATAACATCAAACACAACATTACCTTGTGCAACATTTCCTCCATTATCTACACACTTAATCTGATAAGAATATCTCCCAGAAGTTAAATCTAAAGACTGCCTGCTGATATAATTATCAGTTTCATACATTTCGTTAAATCCAGAAGTTAAAGTTCCATTGTAGAAGCATGTTGATTTTCCTTCATCAGAACCAGCATCAGTTGTAACTTCTATGCTGACTGGAACAGTTGTTGTACTTCCATATATTGTAGAATTTGGTTTCATACTAATTATGTTTAAAGGTTGACTTCCTCGTAATGTTAACTTTGTGCTTTCCATATTCTTATTTCCTGCATTATCAATACATCTAAAATAAAAGTCATTGTTTTCTCTGTTCTTTATTGCAGTTAAATTCTGACTGCAGGTATATTGAAGATTTCCATTAATTTCCAACGCACTACTTGCACAATTCATTATGTTCTCCATAGTTTCATATGTTTTATCCTGTCTACTCCATTTACACTGTGCAGGTTCATTCGTATAAACTTCTATAGGCACTTGATCTATATTATACTGAACAGGACTTCCAGAAGTTATTGAAAAGTCTTGAATTACGGGAGCAGTAGTATCTGGACTCTTATCAACACAAAATTCAACAAGATATAAATCAGCGTTTCTATTTCCATTTGCATCCTGACACTGAACCCAAAGATCCATTGTTCCATCATTTTTGAATAATGGATTAGCAGAATTATCAGAATTTGGAGAAGGCAAACTCATTATTTGAGTATGATTAATTTCATAATAATTACTCCCACCAAAAAAGAATTGCATATCTGAGAAATTTTTTGGAGAATAATCTGACTTGCACTGCGCAGGTTCATTCGTAATCAATCCAAATTTAAGAGGAGTAAATGCTTGAAGACACTTATTTGCACCATTCTTTACAATGCTTGTTCCTCTCTCAACAGGTCTTCCAGTTATAGGAGAATATCCTAATCCTTGAGTAAGAGGTTGAGTCCAAGGAGTTATTGTTGGACTATTTACATCAAACTTACTTACCCAAACACATTGCTCCTTATCTGTTCCCTTATTTACTATATCACAAGCTTGTCCAAGAGACTTGCATCTATATTCAGAACATGGTCTCATAGGATCTTTATTACAATCAGCGCAATTTCCTCCTCCCAGTGGCGCCTCCCAAGGCATACATGTGAACGTGACAATTTGAGTTGATGTTTCTTTCCAAGATAAAATTATTATCGCTGCCATAGCCACAAGACCAACACTAAATCCAAATCCGTTAGGACTCATTCCAAGAAGTTTGTTTCCCATTGCTCCAGTAGTAGTAGTTCCTCCAGTTCCAAAAGCCTGAACAGCATACTTCGCAACTCCTCCAACAATTCCTCCAATCATTCCTGCTTTAAACAACGTCGCCTGATTCTCTTTACTTGCTCCCAACATTCCTCCAATCATATATGCAAGTCCTCCAATAACTGCTCCCCACAAAACTCCTGCAAGAAGAGAATTTGCAATTCCAGTTGTGCTAGTATATGCCGTACCCTGCGCCCCAGTAGTCCCAAATGCTTCTCCCTTAAATGCTCCGCTCACCATCTGAGAAAATGTTTTTGAAGATGCAACAGGAGCAGATGCAACAGGAGGTTTTTGTATTACATTTTCCAAATAAGGGTCACCTGTAACTTGTGCACTCGCTAAACCCAATTCCTGATTAAGTAAAAAACCCAATGCAAAAAGCATACTTACTAAAAGAAATATCTCCCCAATAGAAATACCAAAAATCAACGGCCTTCTCACTCTCTTTTGCATTCTTTAAAGAGCGTTAGCTTATTTATAAATTATTCGTGCCCAATTTAATCAAGATATTAAATGCCCTTCTTGGTAAACATCTCAGTTTCCATTCTTTTTTTTACTGCTTCAATAGACTCAAATTTATTCTCAGGATATCCATCAACAGTAGTTTTTTCGCTAATAAAATCTCCAATAACTCTAAATGTAACACTACCTATATCTGCTCTATCTCTTTGACCCATTACAGAAAAACTAGCAGTATAAGTTCCAGGTGAAAAAGAAAAAGGAGAAAATCTAACTCCCATACAATATTCATCTCCATTACGCCTACTTCTGGAAACTTCTTTACCTCCCGAATCGGTAATAGAGACCTCCCAATCATAAAATCTTGTTCTCATATCACTATTTTCTGCGCCGATATATATTGTGTCTTCTCTTCTAGGACAATCAGTTCTCTGCACCTCATTCCAGTCATAAAAACTATTATTATTAAAATCTGAAACCCATCTATTTCCCACATAAGTTATTAACTGATTAGGTCTATTTCCTCCTCCTACAAACTCTTGGGTAAACTCTCTAGTTATACCAAGAGGATCCACAACATCTGCAGCAAATTGTCCAACACCAACACAGCCCTGTAAAATTAATGCAGTCAATCCAGTTCCTACAACAAGACCAATTCTTCCAATTTTTTTAGCGACTTTTTTAATCATAGTCCCACCAATTCAAAATAGAATACATCAACACCTAAAGAAAACGAAATTTCAGCCCACCCCTCAAGCTTACCTAAGCCTGTGATGTTATGCATAGAAAGTAGTATCATTATGGATATTTATACTTTTCTCCTAAAATTTTCACTACCTTTCAGATAAACTTTTGTGATAGATTAATGAATCTACGCAATAGAATTATTAGATAATAACTTTTACTAAATTATTTAACCTTGCTCTTTCCACCAAGAGTAAAGTTATAGGAACTACCACTTCCTTTAATATTTAACCAATTGATATTAGTTCCACAATCTCCTAGAGCATTACACATCTCTACTCTTGTATTTAGCCAGTTTTGCTGAATACATTCACATCCACTTATACACTTCTCTACTCCTCCAATCAACCCAGTTTTTTCATAAACTACTGTACAATTTGAGCTTGCCTTATTGCTTTGTCCCGCCGGCTCTCTTCCGCTCCAGAAATTTAATCCAGTAGGATTCTTTGGAACGCAAAGATCATTCTTCCAAAGACAATCTCTTTTATCTGTATTTACACACGCATCCTTATCAGTTTGAGCAATACAATCCTGCCATCTATTTACTCTACATGCTGCCTGAGAAAATTCAATTCCACTAGTGGTTACAATCTTGCCTTGAATACATTCTTCTTGTCTATAATCTGCACAAGCTTCTACCTTTTCCTCTCCATTAATACATACATGCTTGTAAAATCTACTTCCCACACTAGCCTTAGCAGAATTTGTACTTCCAGAATCATCAAATACACACCAAGACTCCCCATGTCTCTTAGGTCCAGCACTTGTAGTCTGACAATTTAAGTCAGCGCAGATATTTATATCGCTTCCACTAGTTTTTGCTCGACAGGTACTTCCAAGAAGATAATTACAATTTCCACAGCTACTACTTCCAGCGTTGTTAGAAGTAGGATTACATGAATTATCAGCACTAACAACATTTGTCCAATAATTTACATTATCTTTTTTGGAAGAATCATAAATATTTGCAGGATTACCACAGGTATCCATAAAATAAACTTCCTCTCTTCCAGAAATACACGTCGTTTTGTCGCTCTTTCCACAAGTAGTTCCGAGTTCAGGAGCACTGCATAATTTATCTTGATAAAAAGTTCCTTTTCCTGTTCCATTTACTCCAGAATTGCACTCTGCTCTCGTCGTAAATTTACACGACTTTTCAAATTCAAAGTCATAAACACAAGCACCTCTATCTTGATTTCTAACAGAAAGAACACAACTTACTTCATCTTTAATTTGTTTATTGAAATTCACAGAAAGACCCAAAGTTCCTGCAAGTCTCTTACATCTAACAAGAGATACGAAAGCAGCCTGATCTCCAAGGATACAGCATCCTAAATCACATTGTGCAGGAGCACCAATAAACCAACTAGAATTTTTAGCATTACAAACCAACTGAGGAGTATTATCCATACAAGTTCCCTCTTGAGGACTATAACAAACACCAGGCTTACAAAAGCTAGTAGAGTCACATGAAGTAGGCGCTTGTTTAGCTCCTAAAGCACATTGACTCAAAGGAACATTTTGACAAAATAGTCCAGTATTTGTTTTCTCACAGCAAACATTTTGGTCAGCTTGTGCAGAACCGAAAGCCAAAGCTAAAACAATAAACACAAAAGCAAACGTTATCAAATTTATCTTTTTCATATTCTTTGATATCCTCCAGGAGGCCAAACAAGACTCTTAACCGCAAATGTAAAAGCTTCCTTCGTTAATGTATTTGAAATTTTATAAATCCTCGTGCCATCTCCTAGTTGAATTTTGTCTATGCTTATTTCTGGATAATAAACCAAATAAGCAGTAGTTTCAGAATTACCAAAAGTTGCTTCATAATCTACAATGCTACTAGCAATATAAAACAATTGATAGTACTGACTTGGAAAATTAAACTCAAATTCCTTATAAGTTCTAGAGGTTTCTTTTGTAATTGTCATTGGTGAATTTATTTTAACAGATATTTGATTAGGATCAATATTCACATCAGCTTGAGTATTTGTTTTAGAAACACTAAATCCTGATTTTTCATATGCCTGAACCATCAAATCAACACACTTTTCGGCTTCAGCTTTAAGTTCAGTACTTAATTTTTCTTCCATTCTTTCTTTGATGAGAGGTTCTTGCACGGTACAAGTCTTATAATAATCAGAAGTATAACAAAGATACTTTATTTTTTCGTTGTTGAAAAGTATCGCTCCCTCTGGATCAATATCTCCCCCATGCAATGCTCTTTCAGCAATCTGCTCTTTTATAACAGAATTTAAACAATTTGATAGATATCCTTGAGGATTAGCACTTACATCTTCAGTCATTCCAGGTCTAATTTTTGGATAAATCAAAAATATCAAAACAACAGCAAGTATTGCCAAAGCGACAATAACATATATTGCCACCTGTCCTTTTTTATTCACAATCACCATCTTTTCTCTAGTTTTCATTTGTTTATAATTCTTGCGCCCTCAGCCATGCCTCCTAACCATAACACTACAAAGACTACCAGGATTATTATTAAACTGGTCTTTACATTTAATATAATACTCAGTGCTTTTATCAAGACTTAAAGTATGTTCTTTTTCAGTTCCGCTCATTGAACTTCCATTAGTTATATCAAAATTACATCCATCTGTTCTATAAACGCATTGAGCATTCTTATTTGTTATTAAATATAAAGTTGAGCCAGTAGAATAAACTCTTGTTGCCTTTGGAGATGAAGAGTCTATTTTAATATTAAATGAAACTTCTTTCTCAGCAACATTTCCGACAAGGTCTTCACATTTGACTGTAAAATGAGTATTCTCAGAATATAAAGACCTAAATACTTGACTACTTTCACTTGCAAATGTTTCAGCAAATGCAATATCTTGTTCTCCAAATTTATAATAACATTTAGCCGTCCCATCATATCCTCCAGAGACAAAAACATTTACGTTCACACTAGCAGGTTCAGTTCCAAACACAAGTTCTTGTCCTTCTGGCTCAATTCTGACTATTTTAAATGGTTCTAGAGTTTTACTAGATGTGAAATTGAAACTCTTAGACATAATATTTCTGCCCTGAAGAAGAAGTTCTCTATTTCTGAATATGTCAGTAATTATTGTTTCATTTAATAACTCACTCGAAACAAGATGATATCCATAAATGCTTTGTAAATCATTTATTTTTCTTTCATCAATAGAATCTTGGTACTTAACAATCAGTTGATTTCCTTTTCTAACAAAAGTTATATTTTCATTATTTATCTCAAATGGAATTTCGTGTGAACTTGATAAAAACGTTCTAGATTCATTGAAAGTTAATACTGTTACATTTCTCTCTGCTAACCAAGGCTGGTCTTTGCATCTTACATAAAACGTATTGTTATTTTTTATTGTAGGAAATTCGTCGATACACTGCCAACCATATAATGTTTGATCTTGATAATCTCCTGCACAATTCATTTGATTAGTCATCAAATCATACTCTTCATCTTTCAAGCTCCATTTACAGTCAGATGGTTCATTTGTAAATATTGATACATTTTGTCTATTTTGCAAATATGCTATCTTTTCCGAAGCAGGTAGTTTAGAAATAACAATAGAAGGAACAGAATCTATATTTCGTTGAACACAGAAGTTAATTGTATACTCTGCAACATTAGAGTTTCCTCTTTTGTCCTCGCATCTTACATAAATATTATAATTTGCTTTTTCCCCCCGATTGTAAGAACTTAATCCCATATCTTCAAGAGTAGGCACAGTCATTATTCTAATATGCTGATTTCTAAACAAACTACTAA
>ERZ1292629.3508-Hain-H43-01um-R1-3508-length-12071-cov-7_pt1 | contig 12071 bp, 11 predicted proteins | sample MGYA00564399_ERZ1292629 | MGnify/ENA primary metagenome ERZ1292629 (study PRJEB36523, sample SAMEA6512636) | groundwater metagenome | collected 2019-01-08 | study: AquaDiva: Metagenomics assemblies of 32 groundwater samples | reverse complement strand
GTAGAAGAAGTTGCAAAACATGCAGCCTTCATCGCAGAAACAATCATTCCTAATTTCTGATTTATATTAGTCCATTGCTCAATAGAAAGTTGGAGAGCATCCATCAGTGCTTTTGTCTGCTCAGGAGTTAATTGAATTGCTCTTTTTTCAATATCAATCCTGAAATTAAAATTAGATTCTGCTCTTGGCCCAAAATTCTTAGGAATTATTTCAACCTTGGCTTGTTTATTAAGATTAATACGAATAATTTTGACATTTATTCCCTCAAATATTGTCTGTGCATTTGCAGTTGCATCAAGTCTTTCTGTTTTTGTTACAGAAGCAGAACTTCCAGCAGTTCCGGAAGTATTTGTATTAGTTCTGTCATATTTTAAAACAATAAAATTACTTTCAATTCCTTTAATCTGTATAGTTTTTATGTCTTTATCGCTTCTTATTGTTTTTATTTCTTCTAATCCAAGAGTTTCTTCTTTTCCATCAATCAAAAGAACAGCGCTCAAGTCATTTTTGCCAGGCTTTTTTAAATCAAGCAATTCAACATAAAATGGCTCATTATTAATAATAATATTAGTCTTTGAATTAGTCATGTCATATCTCATTATCATGTCTCTTTCATTTCTTATTGCTTTTGCAATAGTTGAATCAGGATATTCTTTTATCAGCTTGTCATATAATTCAGTTGCTTTTGCATTCATTCCAAATGCTTTTGACATCTTGGCAGCTTCATACAATCCAACAGCAGCATAAGGATCTTCTTCAGCAATCCTTCTTTCATTTGCATAAAAATCAGCCAAGTCTTCATAAGTTTTCACAGATTTGTCATAATATTCTTTTGCAAGACTGCTCTGGCTGTTCATATCATCAAATATCCAGTTTTTATCTCTTGCAAAATAAGCTTCATCTAATTTAACACCAAATCCTTCTTTTCCTTCAGCAACTATCTGCATCTCAAGATTTTTACTAATCAATGCAGATTGAGAACCTACCTTTGTTTTATACTGATTTTCAACAGCTTTTTTTATCACGCTTTCCAATTCCTGTATTGTCTTTCCAGTCCCTGTTCCTCTTGCAACTTTATCAATTGAATCATAAACTTGCTTGTCAGCAAATTCAATTTTTGTCTGTGAGAAATCATCTCTTACTAAAACAGTATATCTCCTGTTATTTATATCCTGCCCAAGATAAGCAACATAGACATTTTTATCAGGAAATAATTTTTCACCAAGAACAAAATCTTTTAAACTCCCTGAAAAATCAAAACTAGCTTTTCCAGGATTAAGGCTTAATTCAATATTTCCATTTTTAGAAGGACAGCTTAATTTTACTTTTCCTCCCGCATCAGAACTAATTAAATCAGTCACTCTGCACATGTTATTTATTATTCTGTCTCCTTTTGCAACCCAAATCTGCTCATCATTTATCTGAAGAAGAGCGCTTTCAACAGGAGCTCCTATTTTATTCAGCCTGATATTCATTCCAGCAGCGCAGTAAAAACCATTCAGATAAACATCACTTGAAGTCTGCCCTTCCATTAATGTTATTGTTGATTGTTTATTTCCATTATCACTATAAACAGAAATTGTTGCCCTGTCATTTTCTATTGAGTCTGTTCTTAGATATGCTTTTCCATTCCAGAATCCATAATTTTTGTATTTTGACAGCCATTCATCATCATTTATTTCAGATAAATAAAAATTAGTATTTCCAATTCCATATGCGCCTTCGCTGTTGTAATCAATTACAGCAGTTATATTTCCTGCAATAAAATCAGGCATGTCTTTTTCAGCTGAAACACTTGACAAAACAATAACTAAATAACCCATGTCTGTATTAACAGCAGAGCTTGAAAATGCACTTCCTGAATATCTGTTTGTTGTCTGAAGTGCAGCTCTGGCAGGAAAATAACTGATTCCAGAAATTCCTTTTGGATATTGTCCCTTAAAGCTTATGCTTTTTATTTTTGTAACATCAACTAGAGGATTTGCTTTTATTGTCATTACTTTGCAAAAAACAGGAACATTCTGCTCTTCTAATAAATCACTTCTTACAACAGCAGGACTGCATCCTCCAGGAATTATCTGCAGGATAACATCTCTTCTTTCCATGCATCCCTGATTATTATAACTATTCCAGAAACTACTTGCAGATGAAGATGCTCCCCCATAACTAGGAGAAGTGAATTGAGGATTTACAGAAGAACCATATAATGCATATCCCCCATAACTGTTACTTCCATAACCACTATTATATCCATAATTATTAGAAGAGTATAAACCAGAACCAGAACCAGAACCAGAAAGAGAATTATAACCTGAAGAAGTAGAAGTATAAGTTGGGTTATAATTTGAAACATACTGTCCATTTACATAATTCCTATTATAATTTCCATTATAAGAAGAAGAATAAGGGTCATAATTTGCACCAGGATTATAACCATAATTTGTTCCAGCATCATAATTATAATTCCCAACCCCGCTTCCATAGTTTGTCCCATACCCTGTTCCATAAGCAGAACTGCTTCCATAATTAGTATATGTTGGCCCATAATAACTTGCAGGAGTTTGTGCAAAAACAAGATTCAGATTAAAGATGAAAATCCCAATTACAAATATTATTAATAATATTTTCTCTTTTATCATATTTTCTTTTTTTATCATGTTTTCTTTTTTTATTTTTGTTGTTTACCTCGCTTAATCTTCTCATCTCCACAACTTATTGTTTTCACATTACCAATCTATTTTAGTATCATATATCTTTATCAATTATTGCCTCTGTTGATTTGTTTTTGGCTTCTGTTCAATATCTCTTGCTTCTCACCAATATTTCTTATTTTTCACATTACCAATATTTTCAAGTTCTATTTTCTTTCTTCCGAAGTTCTTTCTTCTTAAAGAAAGAAGCTCTATTCAAACCTTATTCCCAACCCAGTTGTATCAATTTTATTGTAATTTGCCTGCAAATCTTCTACTTTTGCAGGTGTTCCAAACTTTTCAGGACTGATTATTATTTTCTTAGCCCCTTGTAATTCAGATTCAGCAATATAATATTTTTCTTTTCCTCCTCCTGAAACAGCAGAATCAACAACTTGGTCAGGAATCTGCATCTGAAAACACTTTCTCTCTGTTCCTCCAAATATTCCAAGCAGTCCAGAACTTGGAGCATCAACACATTTTTCAGTCACACTTCCCTTTAAATTAATATTTGAACTTGAATAAACATAAGTTTTTATTTCATACTGCCCCTCTGTTAATTCAACTTGTTTTTGCTCAGGATAAGCAGCTGTTGTTGTCTCTGTATCATTTTCTTTTACAAAACTTACAATAGCTCTGTCACTGCTTCCAATTCCTTCAACAGATAATTCTAATTTATATTTTTTATCCAGAACAATTTGCACAACTCCTGTATTAACACTTGAAATAATCTGTTTTTTTGTTTTATAGCCCTGAGCATTTGCAATTATAAATCCATTGACACATTGTGGGAATAAGGAAGTTAATTCAGCATTGTCATTTTTTATATTTGTTCTTCCAATTGCGCAGGAAGTATCAAAGCATTTGAAATCAATATTTGCTTCAACAGGCTCTAGATTGGTATTATAAGTATAAACACTCAGATTAGTTAATCTATGCTTGCATAATTCAGGAACAACATCAGGAATCCCTTCTGTATTAGTTGTAATTCTTGGCTGATTTTTATTAATAAAAACAACTATTGGAAACTGGAATATTTCCTCATTATAATATAACTGGACTAAAACAGGATATGCTAAATCATAGACAAAGTGATAGCTAACATAGCAAAATCCAAGCATTCCCATTCCCTCCTGCATTCCAACAGGTTCTGATTTTATAAATCCAGAATCAGAGGGGATTATCTCCATTTTCATAGGCCAGCTTCTTGAATACAGAAAATTAACATTTGCACTTACTTTTTCACCAATCTCCTGAACAAAATATTTATTTTTTTCATCAGAAAGTTTATAGTAATTTCCACTAACTTTTATTGCGCCTGTATTTCCTTCTAAAGCATTCATTAAATTTTCTCTTACTTCATCAACACTCCATATTTTAGGAGAACAGGAAACCTCTGTTCCATCAACAGGAGCATATAATCTCAATACATCAACTCCATAATTTTCCAGGAATAAGCTGTCTTTTTCATGATTATAGATTTTTAATGCTAAATTATAGAATTTCCCAAGATTAGATTCCACTTCTCTTGAACTTATTTTTCCTGTCCAGGTTGTATTTCCAAAATCAATTTGAATATCCTGCTTAACATTCACTTTAATAGAATTATCACTTATTGAACTTTCAGCTTCAGACATGTCTCCAAGATTTATAACAAATCCCTGCTCTTCAAATGTTCTGAAATTGCAGTTATTGATATTTTTTCTTAGATAATCATTCAGCTGAACCTGCATTCTTTCTTTGCTTGGAATCTGCTCTTTCACAAGGCCATTTCCAGAAATATAATACCAATAAGGAATTCCCATTCCTAAAAAATTAAGCTGTGATGAAAAAGGCATATATTCACTTCCAGGAGAAAAATTAGGATTTTCAATATATCCCCCGCCCTGCCCCAGAATCAGCGCTCCCTCCTTAGTTGTCTGGTCAATGCATGCAAGATAATAATTATAAACAGGCTGGATATCTCTTGGAACACCGCTGAAAACATTTCCCTTTAACAAAAAGTATACTAAAAGCCCAACAACAATTATAATTGCTATTATGATGAAGATAGTTACCTGCCCTTTCTTAAACCTGATTTTAGAAAATAGATTATTTATCATTTTTCTCTTTTCTCCCCAGGGTCTTTCTTAGAGAAAGAGGCTGTTTTAGTTTTCTTTTCTATTAAAGAAATAATTTCAGTGTTAATGTCTTTTTCAATAATCTTTTTAAACTTCTCCCACAATTCCTCATTTTCAATCAAAAGCAGATATTTTTTCATGTTTGTTTTCATCAGAAAACGAACAGACAGAGAATTTGCAAGAGCAAATTGTCTGTATACTGAAAAACTTTTAGTTTTTCGGTACTAAAAATCCTTATGAAGGATTTTTATGTATCAAAAATCTTATAATAGAGATTTTTGAGTCGTTTCCTCTTTTTTTCTTAATAATAACAGAAAATTTAATATATAAACCTTTCTTAATAACTAACTAACTAACTTAGTAAGTTAGTAAGAAAAAAAACCAGTGAAATAGTCTTAATAGATTACAAAAATATTAATTTCTATTAAAATTAAAAGCCTCTCTCAAGAATAAAGTAGGATTATATTCATGAATTCCTTTAAACTGACTAACATAAAGACCTCTTGGTTCTAAACCTATTTCTCTAGCTATAGAATCTCCATCACGAGAAACAGCTACAGCTAAAGTAAGTTTTGGAGCTCTTAAAACACTTCCCAAAGTATATCCTACTAAACGTGAACGAAAAACTGGTAGAGTGTTTTGTCTTGTGGCAATTGATGCAATATAAAACGCATCACAATTATCAGGTAATAATACATGTCTAGCCATTACTTCATCTTCAGAGATTTCTCCTCTGACTAAAGCTTCTCTAGCAAATCTATCAATAGGAAGGACAAGTCCATATCCAAGAACATGATCATTTAATGAAAGAACAGTATATGCCCATGGATTTCTTTCAGCATTTCTAATTGCAGTAGGACTAGAACTTTCTCCAAATGCTTCTTGATCTATTAACATAATTTCATCAATATGTCCTGGTTCTATTTTTGGATGCACTCTTAAATTTTTCATTTTAATTTATCAAGAACTCTCTTTCCCATCTGATAAATATATACTAAAATATATATTTTTAAACTTATCTACAATAAAAAATAGGCGTACCAGGAATTGAACCTGGTTCACATCCACGTCAAGGATATATTCTAACCGTTGAACTATACGCCTATATCTTAAAGGGCAAACTCATATTTCTATATAAATCTTGCTCAGCATAAATAGGAATCTCTTTTTGATAAATAGTCTTATTTTCATATTTCCTTAAATAAAATCTTACAATATGTCTTAAATTAGAACTTCCAACTATTTTGAAATATTTTTCAATGTTACTCCATTTATTAGTTCCTGCTCCGGTTTTATCATGAAAAGTAAAAATTCCTAATTCCCTGCCGAAATTATATACTTGATTAAGCAAAAAAGGATTATGAGAGCAAAATTGGATACAAAATTGACTTCCACCCCTGCCCCTTCTAGAAATAGAACCATCTGTATCGATTAGGCCCCTTAAACAAGCAATAAAGAATTTTTTATTATTCATTATCTGTTGAGGGATAATAGTTTTATTTCTTATTTTATCTCCATAAGTTATATTGAAATTTTTGTTAAAAAAAGAACATAAATTTTTTGATGAAATAACCGTAATCAAAGTATTGTGGCCCTTATCTTTTTGCATAGAAGTTTTTATACCAAACAGTTCAAAAATAAGTTCAGATAGATATTTATGATATTCCAAATCATAACGATAATCTCCAGCAATTCTGATTTGATATTTGTTTATAGTCCCATCTCCTAGATATGCACCTATAAATTCTGCTAATTTTTCATTTAATTTGGGTTCTTTAATCTTTTTTAAGTTTGAATCCCCAATCACCGGAGAATTTTCCATTCCAAGAGTTCTCCATTTCTTAATTTCTCTAGGATATTTTTTCATAGTTACCCTAATACCTTTTTTACCTCCTTCAATTTGCCCCCAATTAGATTCAAAATAATTTATATCTAAATCTTGAGGATTTATTTTAGCTATATGGCATAGATTATCAAAAAGAGATTTGGGTAGAGACATATGTTCATTATAATAATTTTTCAAGGTAGAATAAGGAATATCAAAACCGAATTGTAATAATCCTCTTATAGAAGTACAATTTAAATTAGTTTTAACTGAATTTAAAAATTCTCTCTGTTCCCCTTTTTTAAATATAATTCTTTTTTCCATAACAATTAAAAACGACATTATATTTAAATACTTAACTATCCATCCATTACATACAAAAGTTTAAAAACCTATTTAAATCTAATGTTTTAAGATTAATAATAAATATCCATAATGTCAAATTTATAAGTTATGAAATAATAGATTTGAAGATAAATAGATGAATAAATTCATCAAGGTGACAGCAACTACAATCTCGCTTGAATCAACAGATAAAACATATATTAAATTATTGACATTACCAATAAATCAAAATAAAATAACAAGATGAAACTCCCAAAACTAACAAAACGTTTTTGCCCAAAATGCAATAAAAGAACAGAACAAAAAATAGAAGTAGTTTCCACAGGTTTTAAAAGAGGGCCTCTAGCATGGGGGGCATTATCCAGAGCAAAATTAAGAGGAAAAAACAGAGGCATGGGCAACAAAGGAAAATATTCAAGAAAAGCAATTAAATCCTGGAAAAGAAAAACAAAAACAACAATGAGAAGAGTTGTACTTTATACTTGCAAAGAATGCAAAAAATCTAAAATTTCAAAGCACTCAAGAAGAGTAAGCAAGATAGTGCAGGAATAAAATTCAAGATAAATATCAGTAATGTAAAAATAAATATTAGGGGAATAATAAATAATATCAGTAATGTAAAAATCAAGAAATGTTGATGAGGAGATTAAGCGAGAGATTAGTAATTTCAAAACTTAACTTCTCAACAAACCATATATGCCCAATTATAGGAAATCACTTTAATAATCGTATAAGCGTTAGTGATTTACTATTTAGGGAATAACATTAAAAGTTACGGAAATTAATGTTATTCACTATAACTCAACGCATTAAGATACCAGATATAATAAATAAAAATAACCCAAACAACAAAATGCCTCCAAAACAAACAAAAATAATAACAAAAAGAAGAAAATTCATTGATGTTGAAATACCCTTGACAAGATCAAAAACTGAATTAATAGCAAATTCCTCAAAAGAGCTGGAAAACAAAACCTTAAACCTTGATTTGACAAGACAGTTAAAAGGAAAAAGTGTTGATGCAGTTTTTAAAATAAGATTGGAGAATGACAAACCTGTTGCTCATCCAATTAAAGTAAAACTAATGCCCTATTTCATAAGAAGAATGATAAGAAAAAGAATAAGTTATATTGAAGATTCTTTTATCACACCATCCCAAGAAAGCATGTTAATAATAAAACCATTTTTAATAACAAGAAACAAAGTTTCAAGGGCAATAAGAAAAACATTGAGAAACAAATGCAAAAACTGGCTTGAAGACTATATTTCTGAAAGAAAAGATAATGAAATATTCAATGAATTGCTTTCAAACAGATTGCAAAAGCCTCTCTCGCTTTATCTTAAAAAAACCTATCCTCTTTCACTATGTGAAATAAGAATCCTGGAGATTCAAAGGCAATTAAAACCAGAAGAAGTTCCAAAAATAAAAGAAAAACCTAAAAAACAGGAAAAAGTAGAGGAAGAATTCATAGACCAGATGAAAGAGATTGAAGAGGAAAAATTAAAAAAGGCAGAGCAGGAAATAAAAGAGACCCAGGAAAAAGCAGCGGCGCTTTCAAAATCAGAAGATTTTGAACCTGCTTCCAATATTCAATCCTCAGATTCTAATGAATCTGAGACTACCCTCCCAAAGAAAAGAGGAAGAAAAAAGAAAGTTGAAGTATCAGAAGAAAAAGTTGAAAAAGAAGAATAAATATCAAAAAGTATTGGTAATATAAATATCTTATGAGTTATACAGAAGAGGAGATTAAAAAGTTTATGAGAATCTAAAAAATCAACAGAAGCCTCATATCTTAAGTCATATACATTACCAATAAATCAAAAAGGATTAAATCAAAATGACAATTGAAAGAACCTTAGTTTTAATCAAACCTGACGGTATTATCAGAGGACTAATAGGCAAAATTATTTCTAAATTTGAAGATACAGGACTTAAAATAGCAGGATTAAAAATGGTATGGCCAAATAAAGAGCTTGCAAAAAAACATTATCCTCTTGATGAAGAATGGGCAAAGGCAACTTTTGAAAAAACAAAAAAATCCGCTGAAAAAGAAAATAGAAAGGTTGAGTTTAAGGATCACATTGAATTTGGAAAATCTATTCAAGGATGGCTTGTTGATTTTTTAACAGAATCTCCTGTTGTCGCAATGGTAATTGAAGGCCCTCATGCAGTTGAGATTGTCAGAAAAATTGTTGGTCCAACAGAACCAAGACAGGCCCCATTAGGCACAATAAGAGGTGATTTTGCATCAATAGAATCCTATGCAATGACAAATTCAAAAGGCAGAGCCCTAAGAAATCTTATTCATGCATCTGATGCTCCTGAAACAGCAAAAAGAGAAATATCAGTCTGGTTCTCTAAGAATGAGATGCATGATTATAAACTTCCGATAGAAAAACATTTCTAGAAGATTTAATAAAACATTTCATAAAAATCCAATAGAGACTAAGGTTTTTAAACAAGAAGATTATAGTAATTTTATGCCTCCATAGCTCAGTCGGTAGAGCGGCGGTTTTGTAAACCGTAGGTCGTCGGTTCGAATCCGGCTGGAGGCTTTTTCAAGATATTTTAGTAATATATCTTTAGAAAATTATGGTATTAGTTGTTTTCTTGCTTAATCATGTTTACATAACTCATCAGTCATTATATTACTAGAATTTATTTTTACTCCCCCTCAATTCCTTCAGCCTTTTTATCAACTAAAAGTATGTTTGCAATTTCCTCTGCAATATTTGCAACATCTCCTTTTTTAAATGGGCCAAGCATGTTTCCATCAACGTCCAGGAATTCTACAACATCTTCAACAAAAACAACCATTTTGTTTTTGGGTTTTTCCTCTTCATTATCCATTCCCTTCAGCATTTCATTTACTTTCTTGTCTGATTTTTCAAGAGATTTCATTATTCCTTCAAAAGCTTCTTTTTCAACAGCAAGCATGTTTTCAAAATCCCTTTTTGAAATTCCGGTCTCAGCAGCAACAAATGCAAGTTCAAGAATTTTCTTTTTTCTTCTCAGCATTAACTCCTTGAATATTGCAATTGAATTCTCAAACTGCTTTTTTGTTTTTAAGATAGTGTCAGAAAAATCATCCTCTTTCCTGTTTGCAATTTCCTTCTTATCTTTAAGATAAGCAGAAACATCTTTAATGAAATTCTTAGGTATTGGCTGAAGCTGCTCGCTATATCTTTCTTTTCTCAATGCATCGTATAGTTCATTATAGGTTATCATGTTCTTTTTCTTTGAAAATGAACAGACAGAGAATTTGCAAGGCAAATTGTCTGTATCTCAAAAATCTTGTTTAATAAAATGGAACATTTTCACTGATTTTTGAGTTTCTGTTATTTTATTCTATTTTTAGTTTTACCCCCAGGGCTTTTGTGAAGCAAAAGGGCTGTTAGTAATATAAAATTTAAGAGTTATGGCTTCTGTTAATTAAGCGAGATTGTAGTTGCTATCATCTTGATGAATTGAATTCATCTACTTACTTTTCCTAGATGAATTTATTCATCTACTCATCTAACATAACTTAATCTCCTCATAAACCTCTCTCAAGTTTTTACATTACCAATATTTTTCTTTCTAGTCAAAAACAAAGAATAGAAATTCATTTATAAGATTTGTTGTGCTGGAAAAATGTTTAACAAGATTAGTTATTTTTGTAATTTATTTAATGATTCTATTTTACATTTGCAGGAGAATTTATATCAATTATTGCTATCTCATTAACTTTAGCGACAATCTCATCCAAAGAAAGTTGATTATCTCCAAATCTATCATAAAGAGGAAAAGATGTAACAAACCTTACATGCTTCACAGAAGAATCGGGAGTTAAATTACTTAACACAGGATCCAAGATTTCATATACATCAACCCTTAATGACTCTCTTCTTCCATTCTTAATTGGCTCAACAACTGAAATCATATACTTATTATCATAAAAATTTGTAGTCATATTTATTTGATAATTAATCAACTTATAAATATTCATGTAATAAAATGTATATTTATCAGACTTCAATATTATAACTAAAATACCTATCCCAAGGTATTTTCCATTTCACAACCTCTTCTTTTTTCTTATGTTCCATTACCTTCCTAAATAACCTGATTGAATTTCCACTTCCAGAAATAGCAACATTAACTTTATTTTTCTTTATATAAAATTTTAAAAATTTTATAAAATTACCAACTCTCTTCTCCACGTCAGCAAATGATTCGCCATTAGGAGGCCTGTCATTAAATCCTCTGTGCCATTTCTTGAATTGTTTTTCACCATATTTTTCAATTATCTCTGAATGTTTTAATCCCTCAAGATTTCCGTAACTTCTCTCAATCATTCTTTTATCAGTTATGACTTTTCTACATTCAGGATGATATTTCAAAACCTGCTTTAAAGTATCCTTACTTCTGGAATGAGGAGTTTGAAATGCAATATCAATTTTCTTATTTTTTAATTCAAGAGCAATCTTTTTAGCATTCCTAATTCCAAGAGGAGTCAGCTTACTTTCCTTCCATCCTGTAAATTTATGTTCTTTATTAAAATAAGTCTGCCCATGCCTGAATACATAAATGTGATAATTTACCATTTTGTTATTTGGTTTGCAGAAAACTCTTTTTTAATATCCATTTTTTTCTCATCTCTTCTTTGAATGCTCTCGAAAATCTCTTGCTAAAAAATTAAAGCGAGTTTCAAGAACTCTTAATTTAACTAAAGTAGTTATAGACAATCCTAATAATAAAACTAATATAGCCTGCTCAAATGTAGGACTATTGCCAAAAACATACCACAAAACAACAACTATTGCCAGCAATACCACTATCCATAAGATTATATCCTGTAATTTCATCTATCCTCCTTTAAAAAATGAAGCAATTAATAATATAATTATTAATGCTATCAAAATCCAAAAAGCAGCATTAGTCCAATCTATTTTCATTTTATCACCCAACTAATTTCTTGGTTCTTTTTATTAGTTTATTAATATCAAATAGTTTTTAAACGTATTTACTTACCTTTCTGAAGCCGCTATAAATCACCTGACTCTGTCGAGGTAATTCTTCTTTTTTATTGGTATCTTAATGTCCGAAAT
>ERZ1292629.3507-Hain-H43-01um-R1-3507-length-12073-cov-4_pt1 | contig 12073 bp, 16 predicted proteins | sample MGYA00564399_ERZ1292629 | MGnify/ENA primary metagenome ERZ1292629 (study PRJEB36523, sample SAMEA6512636) | groundwater metagenome | collected 2019-01-08 | study: AquaDiva: Metagenomics assemblies of 32 groundwater samples | reverse complement strand
AAATCAGCCAAGTTATTTTAATGTTTATAAAGCATATGGTGAAATTACCACATATTTATTCTATAATAATATTGATTACGTAAAGAATCTCTTTAAACAATATAATTATAGTGTTTATTGTAATCAATCAGATTTGCCAACAGAATATTTGCTGATTAAAAAATGAAAATACATTTTTACCATATTCAAAAGACAGGCGGAAGAAGTATCATTTGTTCTTTCATCGCTGGGGCAATGAATAAAAAAATTGAAACCCCCAAAGATGTAGAAAATATATGGGATTTATATATTCAGTCAAATAGTAAGGTTTTATATCTTGATAAAATGACAATTTTTGGACATGGTGGGCTTAATTGGGTGGGAGATAGTTCACTTGTAGCATCTCATACGCCATATAAAGCAATCAAGTTTCCTACAATTGATATATTTACAATTACATCTATACGAAACCCAATTGATCGAATATTATCAATATATAAAGAATCTATATTAGAAATTTCTGGTGATTATGATAAAACATTAAGATGTTGTCATAATGGATTACAACGTTTACCAGAATATAAAAGTAAAGATATAATAGAATTTTGTCATAAAATACCAGAACAAACAGTTTTTGGTCAAACATATTTCTTAAATAATGATGATAAAAACCCAGATAATGCAATAGATATTCTTAAAAAAATAAATCATGTATTGATTCTAGAAAATCTAAAAAATGATTTGAATGATTTATCTCAAAAAATAAATATGGATTTACCATGTGTCCATGTTGGAATGACAACAACGGATAATAGCAAATATATTAATGAATCTCAATATAAAGAACTAGAAAAAATGTTAGAATCTGAAATTTATTTTTATAATAAAGTCAAAGAATATAAGGGTTTGATATGAAAAATTTTGGAGAATTGTCTTTATTTGAAAGTGATAAGGATATCGTTATTAAAATTGATGAATTTATAGAATTTTATAAAAATAGGCCTTTGTCAGAAAACCATGGTGGATGTTTATCAATTAATATGTTTTATACATGGTTTATATTTAATAAAATTAAACCCAAGTATGTTATAGAAAGTGGTATATTTCAGGGTCAAGGGACATGGTTAATAGAAAATATTGAATCAAAACCTAAAGTATTTGCAATTGACCCATTACCTCAACAACGTCTTTATATATCCCCAAATGTCAAATATACTACTCAAGATTTTTTGACTTTTACTAATGATAATATATCTAAAGATAGAGCCAAAGAAACAATGATATATTTTGATGATCATCAAGACCAATATAAACGGTTAAATCATGCTTATAGTTTGGGGTTTAAACACATAATGTTAGATGATAACTATCCCAAATATTGTGGTAGAAGACATATTTCTATTGATGCTTGTCTAAATAATAGTAGTGATAAAGGGTATATTTTACCTAAAAACGCTAAAGAAGATCTAAAAAATATCATATCAACATATTATATTTGTACTCCATTATTTAGATATCATCCTTCTATTTCTATGGAAGAAAGCTATTTAACAGATTGGATTATGGTAGAAATGCCATATGATAAACCACAATGGAAAATATTACAAGATGATATGCATAATTATCGTTGGACTACGTATATTAAATTAAAGGAATAATATGGAAACTCTTACAGAACTTGGCACAAAACATAATACAGATAAAGCATCTTGGCATAAATTCACAGAAGTTTATGATAAGTGTTTTACTCCTATACGAGATAATCCGGTCAAACTATTAGAAATTGGTATCTTTTTGGGGGCATCTTTAAGGATGTGGGAAGAATATTTCCAAAATGGTATTATATATGGTATTGATAACTGTACCATTGTTAGTTCAGATCAACTTAGAGAATTGCGTACTAAACGCATTAAACCCATTGTTGCTGACCAACTTAATAGAGACCATTTAAAGCAAGTTGCGGATGTAATTGGTGAAATGGATATTATTATTGATGATGGATTACATTTTCAAGAACATCAACAAGTTAGTTTTGGGTATCTATTCCCATATCTAAAATCTGGTGGATTTTATGTAATTGAAGACTTATGCCCACGTAACCATGCTAGCGGCTGGGGTATTAAGGATACTATCAATTTTACAGACATTACCACAAATATATTAGAAGGTTTTAAAGAAAATAGAAAAATAGTTTCTCAATATATGCTTACTAGTGAAAAAGAATATTTAGATCAACATATTAATACAATTGATATTGCCTATATAAATGATCAAAGTATAACCTCTGTAATTATTAAAAAATAGGTAAATATGCAAAAGAATGCAATTATATGTGGTGCTGGTGGATTTATTGGTAATCATTTAGTGTTAAAACTTAAAAAAGAGGGATATTGGGTGTGTGGTGTTGATATTAAACACCCAGAATTTTCCCCCATTATTACAGATGATTTTAAAATACTTGATCTTAGAAATGAAATAAATTGTTTAGAAATTTTTAGATTAGTGGATAGACCCATTGATGAAGTATATCAATTAGCGGCTGATATGGGTGGTATGGGTTTTATTCATTCAGCCGAAACAGATATCATGCGTAATAATGTTTTGATTAATGTTAATATGATAGATGCTGCTTGTAAAGAGGGGGTTAAACGATATTTTTATTCTTCTTCTGTTTGTATTTATAGAGATATGAAAATTGGAGAACCTGAATTAACTGAAGAAGGTGCATATCCTGCATCACCCCATAATGAATATGGATATGAAAAATTATATTCCGAACGAGTTGTTGAAGCATATGGACGAAAATATAATATCCCCACTAGAATTGCTAGATTTCAAAATTGTTATGGTCCACTAGGAACATGGACGGGTGGTAGAGAAAAAGCCCCAGCAGCTTTATGTCGAAAGATTGCTGAAATTGACGGTCAAGAAGGAGTTATTGATGTTTGGGGTGATGGGACTGCAATAAGATCATATACTTATATTGATGATATGGTTGATGGTATCTATAAATTAATGCAATCTAATTTAACGGGTCCAACTAATATTGGTAATCCGGAATATGTATCTGTAGATGAATTAGCCAATACAATTGCTAAAATTTCTAATAAAAATATTAAAATTAATCATATAGATGGTCCAGTTGGTGTTCAATCTAGAAACTTTAGTAATAAAAAAATAAATTCAATTGGTTGGAATGCTAATTGGTCATTAATTAAAGGAATTGAGCCAACATATAAATGGATAGAACAACAGGTCAAAAATGATAAAAGATTGTAAAATTGGTAAAGATGTCACAATAATAGAACCTGTCAATCTATATGGTTGTGTTATTGAAGATAATTGTTTTATTGGCCCCTTTGTAGAAATTCAAAATGATTGTTTTATTGGAAAGAGAACTAGAATATCTAGTCATTCTTTTATATGTGAAGGAACTATTATTGGTCAAGATTGTTTTATTGCTCATGGTGTAATGTTTGTTAATGATCTATTTAATGATTCAAAGAGTTATAAAGATTTTAAAAGACATAAAGATGATCTTGGTATGAAAAAAATTGTTATGATAGGAGATAATGTTAGAATTGGGTCTAATGCAACCATTTTACCCGTTAGTATTGATGATAATGTTATTATTGGGGCAGGAACAGTTGTAACTAAATCTATCCCAAGCGATTGTATTGTCAAGGGTGTTCCTGGAAGGATTAAAGAACTATGAAAATTGGACTAATAGGTTTAGGTTATTGGGGTAAAATAATATTAAAAACCCTAAAGAAGTTTGACCAAGAAATCATAATTTGTGACTCCTTTCTTAAAAATATTGATACATATGAAGGTCATAAAGCCACTAACGACTATAAAGAAATGCCATTATGTGACAAGTATTTTGTAGTTGTACCAGCAACATTACATTATGCTATATGTAAATTCTTTTTAGAAAAACAACCAGATATTAAATCAGATGTATTTTGTGAAAAACCCCTGACTACATCAGAAAAAACATCTAATGAACTATATGATTTGGCATATAATAATGAACACTTATTAATGACAGATTGGATATTTACATTTAATCCATATGTCAAACAAATTAAGGCAGATTATTTTAATGGAATACTTGGTAAAATTAGAAGTATTAATATGAATCGGCTTAATTTTGGACCAGAAAGAACAGATGTTAATGCTAAATGGGATTTGGCCTCTCATGATATATCAATAATTCAATATATTTTTGGAAACGATACTAGATATTTTAACAAACCAAATGGTATCTTTTCCTGGATAGATTATAAAAAGAATAAAAATTCCTATCAAACAGATAGTACTTTAGGATTTTTACAATATGATAATTTTGTTGCTACTATTAATGCAAGTTGGTATTATAGAAAGAAAGTAAGAGAATGTATTTTTGAGTTTGACAAATGCTTTGTAATTTGGGATGATGATAAAAGAAAACTTGAATATATTGAAAATAATACTATAATTAAATCATATAGTTTTGACGATCAACCATTAGATTTGGCAATTAAACATTTTCTTTATACATATGATGTAGATGATATGATGGAACAAAAAGAATTGACTAATAATACATTGGAGATATTAAATGCAAATAAAATTCAATGATTTGGGTGCTCAGTGGAAGGTAATTGAACCAGAAGCATTACCCAAAATACAAAAGCTATTAGAGAGCGGTAACTATATTGGTGGTAGTGCTGTTGGAGAGTTTGAGACCAATTTTGCCAAATATTGTGGGATCAAATACGGAATTGGTGTATCTAATGGGACCGATGCCCTAAAGTTATGTATTCAATCATTGCTTTTGAAATATAATAAAACCAAATTAAGAGTAATTATGCCAGCCAATACATATATAGCAGATGCATTGGCAGTGTCTTGTCAAAATGATTTAGATGATGTTACTATACGTTTAGTCAATTGTAATAGATATTATCAAATGGATACAATGGAATTGAAAGAATATGTATCAAAATATGATACAGAGTCTTATGAAACAAAAAAGGATTGGTTGAATATTATATTGGTTGTTCATCTTTATGGGCGAGTAAATGATATGGAAGAAATTAGCGATATAGCTAAAAAGTATAATTGGTTAATTCTTGAAGATGCTTCCCAAGCTCATGGTGCAATGTTTTATAATAAAATGGTTGGTCAATTTGGTGTTTTGACTGCTTATTCATTATATCCTGGAAAGAATTTAGGGGCTGCTGGTGATGCTGGTATTATTACAACTAATGATGATGTATTAAGAAGTATCATTGAATCACTTCGTAATTATGGGTCAAGTCAAAAGTATTATTATGATTATATAGGATGGAATCATCGATTGGACCCAATTCAAGCCATTATTTTAAATGAAAAACTTAAATATCTCGATATTTGGAATGCTAAAAGAATAGAAATTGCCAAAAAATATACCGAATTGATCAAAAGTGATCAACGATTAAAGTCACTTCGTACACAATATCATGAAGAACCTTGGACCAAAAATAAAAATGTATACCATATATATCCCGTTGAAATAGAAAAGATTTATAGAGACCCTCTACAAAAATTCTTAGCTGCACGAGGCATACCCACAATAATTCATTATCCTATTCCAATTCATAAAACCACACCCTTTAATTATCTTGATAATGAACTATTAGAGTTTACAAATATAATTTGTGACCGCATTCTTAGTTTGCCCATGCATCCCTTTTTGACTGATGAGGAAATCACCCACGTTATTACATCAATAGGCGATTTTTATGCCAATCCATTTCAAGGTATTACCATATCAAGAAGTAGTTGATCTAGTTAGTATTCAAGATCTATATAATAATTGGGCAAAAGAATATCTCCGAGATAGGCCCAATATCTTAATAGATGTTGATATCTTTTGTCAAAACTACAGGTCAAACGAACAAACCTATAAAAACTTCAATCTTTTTGAAAAATCTGATACCCCTGACGTTTACGTGTTTCCTATATACTTAGAATTATTTGAATTTGAAGGCAAACCAGGATATATATTCAAATGTATTGATATCTATAGTAAAAAATACCCCAATAATAAAATAGTATTTCATTGGAATCATGATAATGATTGGGCAAGATATGGTGGTCAAATTGAACAATATAATAATGTTTATATAACCAATTTTGGATATACAAGTAAAAAATATAAGAATGATATCCTATTACCATTTTGGGTTATCAATACTAAACCATATAGTGAACCCAAAAGGATATTTGCAAGCTTTATTGGTAATCCAAATAATCAATTAAGACAATCATTTGTTCAAGCATTATATCGTGCAAAAAATCCAAATTTCTTATATACTCAAGCATATGGAGAAGAATATAAGAAGGTAATAAGCAGTAGTATATTTAATTTATGTCCAAGGGGTGGTGGAGGAGATGGTGGATTTAGCTATAGATTCTTTGAGACATTTCATTTAAATAGTATTCCTGTTTTGTTCTCTGATAAGACAATATTTCCATATGATGATATTGATCCAGATGACATTTGTGTCAAAATACCTGAATGTTATATTAACGATATTAACGAAATATATAACATTTTAGCATGTAAAGATTGTCAAAAAATGATTAATAATATCAATAAGATCAAACAACGGTTTAGCTTATTGGGTGTTCAAGAAGAAGTATATAAAAGACTATCATGAAGAAAATATCAAATATATCCCAAACTTATGGCAATTTTAGACATACTGAAATAGATTGTGTCGCCAATAAAGACATTATTGGTCATAATATAAGAAAACAACTTGATCTACATACATTTACATTTCATAATTGTCATCCACTTTTTATGCGTCAATCAATGCAAATGATATCATCAGCTATTCCCAATACAACATATTTTATTAGTAATAATAAACCATATGGTCAAACTATTAGAAAAACCCTAAATGCCCTAAAAGACAAAGGAATGACTGATATTTTATTTCTACAAGATGATCAATTTTGCCCATATAGTGAAACCAATTTAAAAATTATTAACCTAATATTTGATTGGTATAAAAATGGTGAATGTCAATGGTTAGACCTATATGGGGATCGTGGTAAACAAATACCCCCATTTAAAGAAGAGATTATCAAAGATAACCTAGTTGTAAGATATTTTGACTCTATGGAATTCCAAAAGGTAGGTCTTTGGGGGTATTCTGATGGCTGTTATATGGCGGATATTCAATTTTTATTGGATAATTTCTTTACAGCAGATAAAGATGATTTGCACACATGGAAATTAGAAGAAGAATTGAATGAAATAACCAAGAAAAAGTCATTTACCCAATGTAGCACTAATGCTAATCTATTTTTGACCTTACAGCAAACAGGTATTAATGTTAATAAAATACCAATATTAGAAAAGATTGATTTCTTTTTTAATAACAAAATTGATAAATGTGGTGATAGAATTGATTATAAAAAAGCCAATGAAGGATTAATATTATGAGTAATATTGAAGATGGTACATATATTCCTATAATTTTTGCACATCGTGGAAGTGGTGAAAACTATCTAGAATGTGTATTAAGACAAGCCAAAAATTTGAATCCCATAGTATGTTTATTGGGTGATGAACAAAATAAAAAATTTGACCAAATAGTTGCCCATGATTACATCAAAAATTATAGTAATATATCAAATGAGTTTGCCAAAATATATATCCCATTAAGCACTTTGGGGGATTATGAACTATTTTGTTTCCAACGATGGTTTGTATTATATGAATATATGAAAGCCCAAAAGTTTGATAGATGTCTTTATCTAGATTCAGATATGATGTTTTATAGTGATGCATATCAAGAGGTCACAAATAAGTTTGATTACTTTAATATAATGTTAGTTCACAAATGTGTTGGGTCAAGTTGTTATATAACTTATGAGGGATTAAAAGACTTTTGTAAGTTCTTATATGAAACCTTTGCCAACCCAAAAAGCTGGGATTTTGTCAAGATTGCGTCTCATTGGGAATGCCATAAGATGTTTGGCAGAACTGGTGGTGTATGTGACATGACCTTTTTTGAATATTATGGTAGATATAAAGATCCAGCAGGGGTTGGGGAATTGATGCATGTTACTAAAGAAGATGATTCAACCTATGATCATTGTATCAATCAAAATGATAGATATTATGAGATGGAGAATGGGATCAAAAAAATTCAATTTAATAATGGCTTTCCCTACTGTAAACATTTAAAATTAAATAAGATGATTAAGTTCAATACATTACATTTTCAAGGTGGATGTAAAGGATTAATACCTCAATTTTTAATGGTTTAATGGTTAAATGAAAAATTTTAAGATATTCACAGATGAACGTGGTCAACTAATCCCTTTTGAGTTTGATCAATTACCCTTTGAACCAAAAAGAATTTTTATAGTTAAAGATGTCCCCAAAGGGTCTACTAGAGGAAATCATGCTCATTATAATACCCAACAATTTTTAGTATGTTTAAGTGGTCGTATTAAAGTATATACATTTAATAAATTTGAACATTTTAAATATATCATTTTAACTCCTGGTGATAGTTATCTTATTCCAACTATGTGTTGGGATAATCAAACATTTATGGATGATAATAGTGTCTTATTAGTATTTTGTGACACCAAATATAATAAAAAAGACTATATTACAGATTATAATAAATTTTGTCAAATATTTAAAAAAAGTATGTATTATGGACCCCCAAAAAACAGCAAATAGAAAATGGTATATATGCAAAGGTGTTAATATGCCATCATCAATTTGGTATAATGAAGAAAAATCTTGGTACATTTATTCTACAACATATATTTCCCCATCAAACTTTCTTGTTGAATGGGTGAAAATAAAAAAACACTTACGTTTTACCAAAGAACAATTTTATAGACATATGAATCAGTGTTTAATAAAAGAAGTATCTGAAATTGATATATTTGAAATGTTTTTAAATGAATAAAATATATATAAGTTGGAATGATATAGAAAGTTTGACCCAAAAAGTAGCCAAACAACTTAAATGTCAAACATTTGATAGTATAATTGGGGTTGCTAAAGGTGGTTTAATTCCAAGTGTCCTATTAGCAAAAGAATTGAATATAGATAGAATTTATTCTATTGGTATTAAATCATATAGTGAAAAGGACCAGTTATTGTCTAAAAGTATCTGTTATCAAGAAGTTGACCAAACTAATCTATATGGTAATATATGTATTATTGATGATATTGCAGATTCTGGCCAATCATTAGAATTGGTCAAAAAAACAATTATAAACAAAAATGTTGATTTATGCTTCGTAACATTATATTATAAAAGTAGAAGCAAATTTGAACCATATTTTTATGGTGAAAAAATATCCAATGAGGCTTGGATAGTTTTCCCATGGGAAAAACAAAAAGGAGAATAGAATGAGGAAGATTAAAGATGGTAAGCATGCACGAGTATTATATGATAGTCAAGAATGGAGTTTTAATGGGCTTACTATACCCGATGAAAATAAGCATTTGTGGTATGGTGTAAATCATGTTCAAAATGACCATGTTGAGAAGGAATATAGTATTGAACTACGTGGTGATTATTTTGAACTAAAAGCCAAATCGCGCCGTTAAAATGGAAAGAGCATATACTTTTTCTGATGTCTTATTGGTTCCAAAGTACTCAGATATTACATCCCGTAAAGATGTAGATTTGAGTACTTCTTTGGGGCCTTTTAATTTTACTCTACCCGTTGTTTCTGCTAATATGAAGACAATAACTGGTCCAGAAATGGCAGTAGAGATGATTAATAATGGTGGATTAGGTATTCTACATAGATTTAATTCAATAGTAGATAATGTCAATATGTTTGAACAGTGTAGATGTAAGACAATTGGTGTTTCTATTGGTGTTCAAGAAGATGATAAAGACCGATTTTTTCAATTATATTCTGCAGGTGCAAAGGTATTCTGTATTGATGTAGCACATGGCCATCATATTAATGTCAAAAAAATGTTACAGTGGATTAAATCACAAAATATAAAAGATATTTATATTATAGCAGGAAATATTGCAACAGGTAATGCTGTATATGATTTAGCAGATTGGGGTGCAAATTGTTGTAAAGTGGGGTTGGGTTCTGGTTTTTCTTGTCAAACGCGTAAAAATACCGGAGTGGGAATTCCTCAATTATATGCACTTGAAATGATTAAAGAACAACTTAATAACCAACGACTTCAAGTCAAATTAATTGCTGATGGTGGTATAAGATCTGTTGGTGATATTGCCAAAGCATTAAAATATGCTGATATGGTAATGTTGGGGTATATATTAAGTGGATTAGAAGAAACTCCAGGCGAAATTTTTGATGGTGTAAATGGTAGTCCATATAAAGTATATATGGGTAGTGCATCTAGTCAAAATAAGCTATCTAGTGGTCAATCTACTGATTATGTAGAAGGCATTGCTATAGAGGTCCCATATCGTGGTAATGTGAGTAGAGTATTAAAACGCATTAAAGAAGGGGTTCAATCTGCTTTTTCGTATGTTGGGGCTAAAAATCTAAAAGAATTTCAAAAGAAAGCAGAATTTATTTATATTACAGATGGTGCTAGACAAGAGAGTAAAATATGACAAATTTAATTGGAATGTCTTTAGTAATATTGAATTCAACTATTGTAACAAATTATACAACTAATCAAGTGGGGGTATCTTGTAAAGAAGCTGGTTGTACAAACCAAATTGATGTTCAACAATTAGAAGAGATAACTCCTAAAAAATTATGTGCTTTACATAAGATGTGGTATAATGCTGTTTCAACTGATCCATGTGAATGCATATTAGCAACTTATAGAACCAATATAGTAAAAGGTTGTTGCTATTGGCATTTTAAAGATAAAGTAGTAGCAACTGTTAAAATTAAAACATTGACAATTGGCACAAAAGATGCCCCTTTATTTCTAATTTTTAATCAAACTCCAATGGAACAAGGTTACGATGGCACAATTTATCATGATGGAACTTATATCAAAATAATAAGAGAAAATAATTGAAAAAAATTATTTTTAAACATTTATCAGTCAAAAATTTTTTATCTTTTGGAAGAGTTCCCTTCGAAATTGATTTTTCTTCTGGTATTAATATAATAACAGGTGAGAATCTTGACAAAGAAAACTCTCGTAATGGTGCTGGTAAAACAGCAATATTAGATGCTATTTTTTATGTATTATTTGGTGAGACTCTTAGAGATCTTAAAAAGGATGATATAGTCAATTTTGACACAAAAAAGGATTGTGAAATAAGTTTTGACTTTGACCAAGATCAAAACGGTACAACTACACATTATAAGATAGTAAGAGGTATTAACCCTACTAAGTGTCTACTGTTTAAAAATGATATAGACATCACTAAATCGAGTATTCCTAAGACTACAGAATATCTACAAAATTTACTTAACATTACCCCAACAGTTTGCCGTCATAGTGTTATTATGTCAATTAATAATGCTTTACCATTTTTATCATTAAAGAAGGTAGAACGTAAAAAATTTATTGAAGGCATAATGCAATTGGAAGTGTTTAGTCAAATGTTGTCAGTAGTCAATAAAGAACATATTACCTTTAGGAAAGATAAAGAAATAGAATTAGCCAAAATTAATGAATTGCAACAATCCTTAGAGATTTATAAACAGCAACAAGTCAAATATAATCAACAAAAAATGGAACAAATTGCTGAATTAAATGAACGTATTACTAAAAATAATAACGAAATAGTACAGTTGACCGATTCATTTATTAAATTATCTGACAATAAATTATCACTATTAAACGAATCATTGACATTAGCAAAGAATGAATTAGAAGTACTTTTAAATCATATTTTAGCAGGAAATGAAGGGATTGTAAGAAATAATACAGAAATTAAATATATAGATCGTAGTATTTTTGAATTGGAAAGTTTGGGTGAAGTATGTATAACATGTAAACGACCATATGAACAAAATGATAAAACCCAAAGACAAGATAAAATCAAACTATTAGTGGGTCAAAAAACAGATATAGAATTTAAAATATTAAATCTTAAAGCCAACCTTGAAGAATACCAAA
>ERZ1292629.3506-Hain-H43-01um-R1-3506-length-12086-cov-4_pt1 | contig 12086 bp, 6 predicted proteins | sample MGYA00564399_ERZ1292629 | MGnify/ENA primary metagenome ERZ1292629 (study PRJEB36523, sample SAMEA6512636) | groundwater metagenome | collected 2019-01-08 | study: AquaDiva: Metagenomics assemblies of 32 groundwater samples | reverse complement strand
ATAGTTCGGAATTCTCTAATGGACAATTTCCCAAACGACAGAATATAATCAAGGAAACTGCACATATAAAGAGTGCAGAAAATGCAATAACTGGGAAGGTTGTAGAGGTACTAAACAATTTTATAGAAAATTCTGGTAATTATTCTACAAATAGCCAGAATTTTCTAATGGACAATTCTGAAAAACGATTCCTAATCAACAGAATTATTCATAATGAAACGAAAAACTATTCTGCAAATGATACAGATTATTCAATAGATAATAATAAGGTAATAACAGACATAAATGATACTGAAGATAATTTTAATGTTTCAATTGATGCCATTATTAATAGAGACGATAATAAAATCAATGTAAAAAATAATGATAAAATAATTAAATATTTTAAAAATTATTGTGAAGAAAGCTGCGACTTGTTTGATTATAATTTAAGTTCTGAGCAGTATAAAATTAAGATTGAAATAAGAGGAAATGTAAAAATAAAGATAAATAGGATAAATTATGAAATTGTAACTGAACCTGAAACTAATCAAAATAATGCGGTAAGTAATGAAATTAAAAAGAATGAAAAAGAAACTAACAAAGGAAAAGAAGTGAGAGTTTTAAGTAGTCCGGGAAAAAAAAATATTGAGATAAACACAAAGGTATCAGAGAACTGGAAAATTAGAGAGAAAGATGAAATTCAAGTTTATTGGAAAGAAGGAGGAGAATATATTGATTTTTCTACTGTTGATTTAGATGGAGACGGACTAATTGACGAGATACTTTGGAATGCTGTTGATTTGGAAAGAAATCAGACTTATGAGATAATTATAATTACAGATGCGATGCATTTGGATGAAAATAGGAATTTTATCTCAAATATTTATGAGAGTGTCAAAGAGAAGGAGGGAATGTGGAGTGAGAGCATTGCAGATGGAGAGTATGTGCGAGTTACTTTTGAAATTCCACTTGATAACACTAGAGATATAACTATTTGGTCTAGAACAATAAGTGGAACTCCAAGAGTTGAGGTTTATGAAAAGGATGGGGGTGAGAAAGTTGCAGAATTTTTGATTTTAAACGATAATGAAAATAATAAAGTATATTTGACAGGTCTGAACGGAACACAAGATACTTTCGATTTGAAAGTTGTCGGAGGAAGTATTGAACTGGATCATGTTATTGACCCTTATTATTCAGATAGTATTAAATTATATTTCAATGGAACAGCAACTGGAGGAGCTTGCCCGACTACTAGCAGGAAACTGGGAACTAGTGCTCCAAATTCTGTAATTGTTACTTGGCCAGGAGAATTTGATCGAAACACTGTTCCTATTCCAAGCTCTGGCGGATCCGATGCTGGACAATGGCGGCCCGGAAATGCGAATGTAGGAAATACTACGGGCTCTACGCAAATTGCCAGTAATCTTCAAACCATAAGAAACTCAGCCAGTTTCGGACAAGGATGGATATATGATGAAGATTTGACAGGTCTAACTTTGAGTGCAGGCAACTTTAGTTTTAATCTTTCTCTGATGGGTGGACAAAATCCTGCGATAACAAATGGGCAGAGAATTTTTGCAAGAATAAGTATTGTTAACTGTAGCGGTCTAAGTTTTAATCTTGTTCAGGATCTAAGCACTACTAATTGTGTGGGTGGAGTTTGTACCGGCGGACAAAATGGGTGGAGAGCAAATGAAGGTTCGAGAATAAACCATCCAGGAATATCTTCAATTATTAGTGTAAATGTAAATATTTCAACTAATTCAAGTTACACTTTTAAAAATGGCGAAAGATTATTTATTGAACTTGGTTTTGGAGATGCAACAAATACCAACGATAGGACTATCGGACTGAGATACAATATTGCAAATTCATTTGTTATAACTCCTAAATTTTCAGATGATACTAGTCCTTATTTTTTATTAAACAATCCTGCAAATGCTTCAATGTTTAAAATTGGAATATTTAATATTTCGTTAAATGCAAGTCTTGCTGACAGAACTGTTGGGGATTTTTTGAATGCAGAAGTTTATGGAGTGAGAAGTGGAGATGAAGTTAATTTTTATAAGCATGGGCTTTTATATTCCGGGTTTGATTTTATTAATGGGACCCAACTTGATTATAATTGGACTTCTCCTGTTATTGTTCCTGATTCAACTACGGTAGTTTTATATCATTTGGACAATAATTCAGCATATGGAGAAAATTTAACAAGAGTTTATGAATTTGTCAGGGGAAATGTAAATTTAACTCTAGTGGGAAACGCAGTACCAAACATTTCTGGGGGAAAGTTTGCGGGAGGATGGAAATTTGATGGAAATGGAGATTATTTGGATGATGTAGCTGACAAGGGGGCTTTAAAGGGATGGGATAATGGTACTTTTTCCGCCTGGGTAAAAAGAGCAGGAAATAGTATAAATGGTATTGAAACAATTATTCAAGAAGGAGATATAAGTTTAGGATATGCGTTAAGTACGAATTGCAATAATAATTTGATTCAATTTGGAGTTAAGGCTGGACAATTTTATGCGGTAAATGCCTCAAGTTCAATGGTAAATGATGGCAGGTGGCATCATTTAGCTGGAGTTTATGATGGGGATAGGAATAAAGTTTATTTATATGTTGATGGAAATTTAATAAATTCAACAGATCAAAATTTAGATTTGCTTAATCCCCTATATGGGTTGAAGATCGGCGGAAATCCAGCTGCAGGTTTTGACGGGGCAATTTGTTCTGGAAGCGCTATCGCAGGATCTTTCAATGGAACAATTGATGAAGTTGGAATATGGAATAGATCATTAAATGCAAATGAGATAAGGGATTTGTATAGGCTGAAAGCAGGGAAATATTATTGGAAAGTAAATGCTACAGACTTGAATGGGAATAATAATGAATCTAAATTATGGGAATTTATAATTGAAAATTATCCTCCTATATTGACGGAAATTAATGTTAGTAACTTAACCGCTAATTTTGTTATAATAAATTGGACAAGCGATTATGAAACAAATTCTAGTGTTAAATACGGATTAACTGAAAATTTGGGAATCAATGTTAGTGATCTAAATTGGGTAATAAATCATAATATAAGTTTAAACGGGTTAACTGCTAATAAATTGTATTATTACAATGTAACTAGTTGCGGAAATGACGGATTTTGTACGCAGAATGGAACTTATAATTTCACAACTTCACCATTAAACGATGTTTCTCCTCAAATTAATTTTGTCAATTTTAATAATGCTGGAGCAAATCCAAGAGATATAAGGATAGTTACTATTAATTTTACAGTTAGTGATGGAAATGGAGCTGGGAATTTAAACGACTCTTCAGCTAAAGTAGAGATATATAATTCTACATTTGGAGTATACAGATTCAACAATACTTGCAAAGTTAGTGGAGAAAATGCAAATACAAGAAATTATACATGCAATGTTGGAATGTGGTATTTTGATCATTATGGACAATATGCAGTTAATGTGACAATAAAAGATTTAGATAATAATAAGGCAGAGAATTCCAGCAAAATATTTAGTTATTTTTATACAAGCAGTTTTGATATTAACCTTGGGGCAATTTCTTGGCCCGTATTAAATCCTGGGCAGACCAATGTATCATCTATTGAAAATTTAACAATAAACAATTCAGGGAATGTTAATTTAACTTGGATTAATATTACTGCTTACAACTTAACTGGAGAAGACGATTCTAATTTTTATATCCCTGCCCAGAACTTTTATGCAAGTGTAAATTATGGCTGTTGGATACCTGGAACACAACTTGATGATGAGAGAAATGTTAGTATCAGTTCATTTACAACACTTGCTATGGGAAATTTAACAATAGGAGGAGGAATTGCGCAAGAAGAAATTTACTTTTGTTTAGCTATTGTGCCTAGTCCATTGCCATTTCAGACCTATTCAACGTATGTTGGAACTCCTTGGGAAATTGCATTATCTGTATCTCCCTTTATATTATCAAGGAGAAAGAAGAAAGAGAAGAAAGAAAAAAATAAATACTCGTTAAAATCCGTGGACGAAAGTCCACGGTTGCAAGGCAGCGGATTTTCTCGGCAGTCGCAAAACCGCGAACAAGCCCCACACTTTAGTGTGGTCGAAAAACCAGAAGGGTTTTGTGACATTAATAATTTCCTAGATAATTCTCAGTTAATTGAATTATTGGGAGATAGATTGCTCGAGTTAGGAAATATAGTAAGAGAAAATAAATCTAAGGAGAGGATACTAGGCGGACAGAACTATGGAGAAAATATAGTCATTCCATTAGAAATATTTAAAGAGAAAATGGGGCATGCAGAAGTACTTTGCAAATACTTAAAAGAAAATATTGGTCTAGGAATAAGCGAGATAGGAAGATTATTGAACAGGGATAGGAGGACAATAAGTCTGAATTATAAGAATGCTATTAAAATTTTGGAAGGTAAAATAAATGTTAAATCAAATAATTTTGTTTCGGTAAAGATATTTTCAGATAGGAAATTAAGTATTTTAGAGAGTGTAATTTATTATTTAAAAAAAGAAGGAAAGAGAAATAATGAAATTGCTTTAATTTTAGGAAAAGATGCAAGGAATATATGGACAATTTATTCCAGAGCGCTAAAAAAAATGGATAAGAATATTTAAAAATGGAGAAATATTAATTGTAAGGGAGAAAAAGAGGAGAAAATGGCAAACAAAGTTGCGTTATATATAAGTGTTATAGTTGTTCTAGGAGTTAGCGGAGTTTTAATTTTGCTTTCTAATTTAGAAATCGTTAATTTTTCTCCATTTAATGTTAGTGTGAGTGTTGGGAATTCTGCACCTGTTGTAGATTTTGTTGGTTTTACTAATATTGGAGCAAATCCTGGAGGTATAGCAAACGTTTTAATTAATTTTAATGTTAGTGATGGGAATGGAGTAAACGATTTAAATAATACAAGTACGAAAGTCGAATTAATTAATACTGGTTTTGGAGTTAATAGATTTAATACAACTTGTATAAATGTTGGGGATATTGATGGAGATACAAGGAATTATAATTGCGAGGTAGAACTATGGTATTTTGATCATTATGGGCAGTACATAGTGAATGTTACAATAAGAGACAATGCAAATAATTTGGGGGCAAATTCTACAGAGTTGTTTAATTATCAGCAAACTACTTCTTTTACAATATATCCTAATGGTTTAATTTGGCCTGCAATTACAACGACAAGTGTTAATATAAATTCTAGCAATGATCCTTTAATAGGAAATAATTCTGGAAATACTCCTTTAAGTGTTGTTAACTTAACAGGTTATGATTTGCCTGGAGCAATAACTGCTGGGGCTTTTATATACGCGGGAAACTTTAGTGTTGGAGTTGTTGATAATTGCGCTGGGGATATAATGCAGAACGATACAGGGAAAATAATAAGCGGGGGAAGTTTAAATATAGGAAACTTATCAATTGGGGGAGGAACTGCTCAAGAAGAATTATATTTCTGCATTAAGGCAATAAACACTGGAACTCCATCTGAATCTTATTCAACAACAAATGCCGGAGGGACTTCATGGAAGCTAGATTTTCAGATTTAAAATGATTAAAATATCTCAAAAAGCAAAAAGCAAGTACTTGATTTTATTATTTGGAATTATAATGCTGATGGGAAATGCTGCGGCTTTGGCAGTAACTTCAGTTTGTTCAGATTTAACTCCTTGTTTTATGGCTCCTAGTGAGGAAAAGATTTATGACTTTCTTTTGCAATCAAGCCCTGGTGATGGAAATATTCTTGTGAGATTTGAGATAATTGATGATGCTGGAGGGATAGCTGGAATTGTAGGTGGAAATGAATTTAATGTTGCAAGCGGAGAAAGTGTAAATGCGAAACTAAAAGTTAAAATTCCAGAAAATTCAAATGAGGGAAATATGGTAAATGTAGTTCTACGGTTTACTCAAGTTCCAAATAATGAGGGGCAAGTTAGTTTGTCTCCAAGTTTTACGATGCATTTTCCTCTGACTGTTAAAACAGGAGAAGCAGTTAGTCAGAATGCAAATCCTAAAGGTGCAAACCCATTTTTCTGGATTTTGATTGCTGTAGTATTAGTGTTTTTTGTTTTGATTGCAATAACGTCGATAGTAATTAAAAACAAAAAGAAAAACATAGCTTGAAATGAAAAGATTTTTTGATAAAATTGATAAAAAAATAGTGGGGTTTATGGCGGTTGTTGGGATGCCTTTTTTAAGGATTTCTTTAGCAATTGTATTTATTTGGTTTGGAATTTTAAAACCAATGCATTTGAGTTCTGCAAATGATATTGTTATAAAAACCGTGTACTGGTTTGATCCGGCTTGGTTTGTTCCTTTCTTAGGATGGTGGGAAGTACTTATCGGTGTTTGTTTATTATATAAACCTTTGATACGGTTTGGAATATTTATTATGATGCTGCAAATGGCAGGAACGTTTCTACCTTTAGTATTATTGCCTGAAATTATTTATATCAAATTTCCATTTGTAATGACTCTTGAAGGCCAGTATATAATAAAAAATTTAGTTTTAATAGGAGCAGCTTTAGTTATTGGTAGTCATGTTAGAGATAAAGAGAGAAATATAAAAATCAATAGTAAGAAAAGGAATAAAAAGTAAAAAGAGTTATAAACTAAAAATTGTCTAAATAATCATGAATAATAAGAAAGGAATTAATAATATTGTTATTGTTGTTTTGATTGTTTTAATAGTTTTTGCAGGCGTAAGTATGTTATGGATGTATGCTGGAAATACATTGCATAGAGAAGGAAAAACTATCGAAAATGCCGCTTCTTTTAATGGAAAGAATGAAGTGGTTGTAACTAATTCTTCTAATTTGACTCAAGGTCAGGGGGAAGAATGCAGAATTGAGGAAGTATATTGGTATAATAATGGAAGCAAGGTAAATAGCGTGATTGAAGGAGATGAAGTCAGTTTAGCTGTGAGGGGAACTAATTGTGATGGAAAAACAGTTAATTTTAAGATTTGGGAAAGTGATGTTTGTATTTTTGGACTTTGCTCTGATTATTTTATAGATAACTTTACTGCCGTATTTGATGAAGATACTCTAGTCACTACAGGATGGAAAGCAAATTGGATGTATGATTCTTTAATTGGAGGAGATCCCGAATATTATTTTACAGCGCAAATGGATAATATGCAAGCAAAAAGCGATAATTTAATTGTGGAAAAAATAGAATCAGCGAATTCTCCTCCATCCGGGGATTGTAGAACTTTAGCTTATAAGGGTGAAAATAAAATAGATATAGTAATTTTCTCAGATTTACAGACTGCAACTACATATAAAGAGGCATTATTAAGTTTTGAGCCGATGAAAACTTATTCAGAAGCATTTAATTTTTATTATATTGATGACTATCCACTTACTGATGCTTGTGAAATTTATAAAGGAATAGCATTATTATGCAGATCCAAGGGTTTGATTAAAAAAGCCAGCAGTTGTCCTAATGATTATGTAATGGTTGTTCAATCTCATCCAACTGAAATAAGGAGTTCAGCATTTCTTAACATAATGAGTATAAACTCAAATTTACCTATGAGTGTTGTTCAGCATGAATTTGGGCATGTTTTTGCTTCTTTAGCAGAGGAATATGTTCCTGCAATTATACCTAAAAACTCGCAAAATTGTGCTAAGGATGATAATTCAAATTTGGAACTGGATTGCGATAGGCAATTTGGAGCCAATAGAAATGGATGTTATGTTGAATGCTCTGATAAGAACTACAGAAGATCAATAGATGCAGGAGTTATGAGAACTTTATCTTCAAATAGTTACGGAATATTTAATGATAATTTAATTACTGAAAGACTGAGAACATCGGCAGATTTGTCTAACAGGCCTGCAGAGAATCAACTTAACAATCTTAATGTCGGTTTTTCCCCAACAACATGCGAAACACAAGAATATTATTTAGTAAAAGCTGAAGTGGATCATGCTAAAGCTGAGATTAATTTAATAGATGTTGATACTTATACTGGCTGTGCAAGTGAGGAAAGCAATGGATTTGGGGCTACGACACTTGAAATTTTTGATGGAGAGAGCGAAGAAAAAATTGCAGAGAGCAGTTTTAATGCTGAATTGATTTTTGTTGATGGAAATGATAAAATTGTCAATGGAGAGAGTGTAATTAATGGAGAAACTTTTGCAAATCAAGAGCCTGTTTATTTGAAAGTACCAAAAGAAGAGAATGTTAAGTTAAGAACTACACAAAGCGGAAAAATGAAGAGTTATGATCTTAAAAATGGGGATTTGACTGAAACAATAGTGTAGAATGTTATGCATTCTTATGCTTCACAATAACAAATTAATAAATTGGCATTGGCTAAAAAATATCGAATTTACTGAAAAAATATAGATCTAGATGAAAGAGCATTAACTTTTAAATAGATTGATAATTAAATAATTGTATGAAAAAGAGATTATTATGCGTTGTCTTTATGTCAAGATTGCTGATGCAGAAAACCATGCACTTTAGTGCATGGATGAATGCAATCTTGAACATCCAAAAAACAAGTGCCAATCAAACCTCACCTTTCAAGGTGAGGTGGCACATTGTTTTTCTGATATTAATTATTTTTATGTTAAGAGCGAGGGCGGAATATGAGTTATCTCCTGAATTCAATTTAACTGTACAAGTAGTGGGATTACCAACTTTAGTTATAATTTTACCAGTTAATTATACTTATTTTAATGAGACTATGATCTTAAAGATTTTATCAAATGGAAATAATACATGGTATAATATCGACAATGGAATAAATATTAGTTTTGTTAATGAAACTATCTTTTATACTACTAATGGAAATCATGTATTAAATGTATTTTCTGAAAATATTTATGGAACAACCAGCAAGAATGTTCTGTTTACAGTTGATACTACTTTGCTTACAATTATTTATGATGAATATAAAGGATTAGATAAAGGGAACTCTACAAATTTTAATTATTTAAGTTATGATGAAATTGGAGATTTAGATGGAGTTATTTTGGAAAATGTTAATTATGGAAAAATAGAATTAAAAGAAAAAATAAATTTAACCGATGATAGTAATTTCAGCGATAATAAAGTTGATTTGGATTCAAATACTAATATTTCTCAGAGTAAAATTGAAGTAAATATTAATGCATTGGGAAATTTAAATAAAAATTCCAGGTTAAGTTTTTATAATTTAAATTTTAATAATCCTAGAATAATGCTAAATGGAGCCGAATGTCCTTTAAGTACTTGTACATTGATTTCTTATATTGGAGGAAACTTGATATTAAACGCTACAAATCTTGGAAGTTTTATTATTGATGAAATGCCGAGCGGAAGCACTGGAGGAGGGAATACTGGTGGAGGTGGTAGGGGAGGCGGAGGAGCAGGTGGAGGAACTGCAAACAATGTTATCAATAAATTGTTAAACAAGGGTAATTTTATTGTTAATAAGGATAAACTAGTAGTAAAGCTTAAAAAAGGGGAGGCAAAAAGAGAAAAACTGGATTTAGAAAATACTGGTGAAGAGGACTTAGAGCTAAATTTGAGCAATAAAGATCTGGAAAATTTTTTAAGGGCTAGCGAAAGAAAATTCATATTAAAAAAAGGAGAGAAAACTTCTATTTTGCTTGATTTTCTAGCCCTAGAAGAAACAAAAACCGGCGTTTATGTTGGCAAACTTATTATTTCAAACGGAAATGTAAAAAAAGAGATTTTGATAAGTGTTGAAGTTGAAGATAGAAATCCTACTTTAGATATTAATTTAAGTATTGCAGAAGAATACTTAAAAATTAGAAAGGGAGGAAATTTAGAAGCAACAATAAAAATAATTAATCTTGAGAAAATTGGAGAGATAGAGACTAATGTAAGCTATATTATTAAAGATGAGAATAATAAAATAGTTTATCAAGAAAATGAGAAATTTAAATTTAATGATGAGATAGAAATTGAAAAAAACTTTATTCTACCAAGAAATCTTGCAGTAGGAGATTACGCATTTATTGTAAGTGTAGATTATAATGGAAAGTCAGCATTTTCAAGCACTTTATTTAGTATAGTAAGGTATTTTTATATATTGATGATAATATTCATTTTGTTTTTTGTTTTATTATTTTTAATTTATTTAAAATATAAGGATTATAGGGACAAGAAGATGGTCTTAGATTTAACCCGGAAAATAAATGCTTCTGATACACATTAGAGACTTTTGCGACACAGCATATTTAATAAATTGTTTCACAATTATATAAAACGACTAAAACGCTAAAACAAACGTGCATCTTCAAGGATAGAGGAATTGTGAAAAGACATATTTAACAAGTTAATGCAAAACTGCAGCAAGATACCATACGAATAAAACATTAAAATAAATGTTATAGAATACAATAAACAATTGGCGACACAGCATATTTAAATATTTAAATTAACAGAAAACTATATGAAAAGGAGTGTATATCTTGTTGTTTTTTTGTTTATATTATTTAGTTTTAATGCTAAAGCTGGTTTGATAGAGCATTTTACTGGAAAAAGTATATTTACAGGGAAAGCAACAAACCAGCATACAAATGTTTCAATCACGATTTCAGGCGCTCCCGTATTATCAAGTATAGACAACTTAATTCTGGCATGCGAATCAACATCATTATCATATTTATTTAATGCATCTGATAATTTAGGTGAACTTTTAACTTTTAGCATCACAAGTCCTGGAATATTTTTCGTAAGAAATGTCTCGATTGCGAGCAACGCTAGCACTGTAACATATGGGGGGGAAACATATTCTATTGTTTTGACTAAAAGTCATGCTGGGAATAATTATTCTAGAACGATTTCTGTAAGCGACATTTCGAGTTTAACTGACAGTAAATCAATAAATATCACAGTTATAGAAGTGAATAATGCACCGGTTATGGCTACGATAGGAGATAAGAGTGTAAGTTTGAATGAATTAAATAGTTTTTATTATAAACTTAATGTAAGCGATACGGAAGATGGGAATCAGGATTCAGGAAATTTTTCATTTAATTTGAGTTTTATTTCTGGAAATGTAATATTTGGAATAAATTCCTCAACTGGAATTATAAATGCAACAATTACATCTGCACAAATAGGAGATTATATTTTAAGAGTTTGTGCTACGGATTTGGGAATACCACTCGCAAGAAGACATACAAATATAAGTTATTGTGGATTAGGAGATGGGGGAAATAAAACTGAATGCGAGAATTTCAATTTAGAAATTAGTGAAGAAGCAACTCAAACTCAGTCATCTACGTCGGGAGGCGGAGGAGCAGGTGGAGGTGGAGCTTATTGTCAGGAGAAATGGGGGTGTGGAAGTTGGGAAATTTGTCAGCATGCTCAAACATCGTTAGAGAAAGGCATATTAAATGGGGATAACTTTAGAATTATAAGCGATTATTGCAAATCCAATAAATTGGCTGAGAAATTATGCGGATATCAGAGAAGAGAGTGTATTGAAATTAACGTCTGCAAGACTCAAAACAGTAAGCCGCAAGAAATACAAGCATGTTATTATTCAGAAAATCCAACATGTATAGATGGAGTAAAAAATTGCCATGATAATGATTGTGAGTTTTTAGTTGATTGCGGCGGACCATGCAATAATTGTGCTACATGCAATGATGCAATACAGAATCAGTTTGAAGAAGGAGTGGATTGCGGAGGTCCTTGTCCATCTGGATGTATTTCTTTTTCCTCTCCTTTTGATAGAGGAGATAAAAATATTTATTTAGGCGGCAAACAAATTTTATATTTATTGATTGCTGGAATATTTGCAGTCTTGTTTATAATACTTGGAATCAAACTTGTAAAAGTTTTAAAACTAAGGAGAAGTTAAATATAATGAAAATGAAAAAGATTAAACTGGGAAAAAAAGGATTAAATGGGATGATTACAACAGTTTTGACTATCGTTATTGTTGTTGCTTGCGTAACAATTTTGTGGGGGCTTTTAGTTAAGGTTTTAAACACTACGGGAGAGAGCGGAAATTTAGCTTTTGCAAATCTACTTAATTTATTATCTCTTAATGGAGGAGAGCAAGGGAAATTTGAAAATATTACAAATTTAACTCTGCCTACAAT